>Ga0180433_10000374_pt1 | contig 76824 bp, 75 predicted proteins | sample SS_ome_8_FD_132980 | JGI IMG/M metagenome (GOLD analysis project Ga0180433, IMG submission 132980) | Hypersaline lake sediment archaeal communities from the Salton Sea, California, USA - SS_1_D_1 metaG | ecosystem: Environmental > Aquatic > Non-marine Saline and Alkaline > Hypersaline >...
ACCTGATCTGGTACAACACCGAAAAACGACATCGGGGAATTAATAAATTATCACCAATGCAGTATTATGTTAAAAGACTGATGAAAAACAACCAAAAGTCCAGTATGTTATGGACGCTTACACTATCTTGACAATATACATATATTTTGCTACAAGATGAACGGAGGAAAAATGAAATTTGATTTCAAGTTTATAATGGACAGACTGGTCAATTTGATCATCAAACCGCAGGAAGAGTGGGGGAAAATCAAGGGCGAAACATCATCCGTCAACAGCCTTTTTTTGAACTACGCCATCTTTCTGGCGGCGGTACCGGCCATCGCCGGATTCATCGGCTACTCCATCATCGGTTTTTCCTTTGGAACGGTCAGTTACCGCGTTCCGGTGGGGAGGTCATTCCTGTGGATGATATTCCAGTACATTTTTGCCCTGGCCGGCGCCTTCATCCTGGGACTGATCATCGATGCCCTGGCCACCAGTTTCGACAGCAAAAAGGAGCTGGTGGATTCGTTGAAGGTGGCCGTCTACGCTTCATCCATCTCCTGGGCCTTCGGAATCCTGATGATCGTACCGGGGCTGCGGCTGATCTCCGCCCTGGCCAGCCTTTACGCCCTGTACATCATGTTCCTGGGGTTGCGCGAAATCAAAACTCCCGGGAAGGACAAAGAGGTGGGGTACTTCGTGGTCACCATCATCGTGGCGATTGTCATCTTCGTGATCCTGGGCTACCTGACCACCCTGATCGCCTTTGGAGGAGGATTCCGTCCCGGTATGCTGAGATAAGGTCGATTCCCCCGTCGATCCCTCAGTTATTTCGGTAGACCCGCTCGGGGTTCACGGCCTGTGGATCCCGGTAAAAGGCTCCCACCCCCCGGGCTACCACTTCGGCGTACTTGGGGACCGATGAGACCCGCACGGCCCGGTCCGGGTATTCTTTAGAAAACTGCTTCAACAACTGCAGAACCACCGAGCAGTGCTGGCCCACCCGCCGGGCCATGGGCCAGCCGCTTTCATCATAGGGAACAAAAAGTTTGCCTTTCCTGGAAAGGTCCAGCAAAAAACGGTCTTTCCCCGTCAGCAGCAGTTCCACGGTTTTGGGACCGGTGGGCTGATCCAGAAAGGGGATTGGGGCTTCCAGCAGAAAGGGCTGGGCCTCCGAGTAATCCCCGATCTCCCGGTGTGACAACCCCCGGAAATCGGGAGGCGAAGGTTCCACATGATTCTCGAATTTCTCCAGGGCCTTGACATACAGGGATGCCCTGGAGGCCAGTTTGTTGGGATTCCCCGGTGCCATCCGGCACTCGACGGGCGCCACGATACAGTTGGTCACCGGGAACATGGTCTCCGCCCCGTGGATATCGATGGCCATATTGACTTTTTCCCGGCGTATCAGTTCCATGGTGGCCCAGGTTACCCGTTCCATCAGGGGCCCGTCGGCCCGTCCCGGCCAGGTGCGGTTGGTGTTCCGGACATCCAGGTAGGATAAGAGCTGCCGGTCGGGATAGTGGATGTACACATCCGGATCCGGCCACTGATCCAGGGGAGAAGCGTTGCGGTTTCCCATCCGGAATTTCTTTTCACCCCAGTCGGTGGGGATGGGGAAAAAGAGGGGATATCCGTCTCCGGGTTTGGTATTCCGCCCGCCGCTGTTGTTGAATTCCGGGATCACGATCAGTCGGCCTCTCTCCACCCGGGCATTCTCGATCAGGATCAGTCCGGTCAGGATGGCGGCGGGTTCATTGGCATGGGTATTGGCGATGATCAGCGTGGTTCCCCCGGGCCGGCCGCTTTCCAGGAAAAACACATTGGTGTCCGCCATGGTGCCCTCCAGCGACGGTTCATAGGTGCTGAGGGGCAAGACCCGGGAAACCCCCTCCCCGGCCACCACCGGCAGCTGGTAATGGCGGTGCCGGTAAAATTGAACCCCGGATACCACGGTAAACAACAGGGCCGCCAGAAGGATGAGACTTTTAAAGGCTGCATTTTTCATGGCCGGTCTCCCTACTTAAGCCTCAACAGCCGCAGGACCAGGGGCACCAGAACGATCAGGCAGAGGACCATGGTTTCCCGGTCCTCTTTCTCTTTAAAAAAGATCCAGCCCAGCAACACGGCGGTGAAAGCCGTGATTCCATAATACAACAACATGACAAGGGTTATCATTTTACTTGCTCCATTCCACCAGGAAGGCCAGGTCCGAACTGAACAGTATCATGGCCATACCGGTAAGGGTAATCAGCACCCAGGGCAGCCAGGCGGTTTTCAGAATCCCAAAATAGCGGCCCCGGTATTCGGAAACCATCACGCTCAGGCGGCCGATCAGGGCGGTGGGCGGCAGCCCGTCTCCCAGGGGCCAGAGCAGCGTCAGGCCGGCGATCACCACCGTGGCGTGCAGACCGATGGAATCCAGGTACCAGACCAGGGGGATGCCGATCACCGCAGCCCCTCCGTAGGTCAAAACCCCCTCGGAGAGGGGAATCAGGAAAATCAGCAGGATGAAGAGGAGCACCAGCGGACTGTTGATCACCAGAGTGGAGATCAATCCCTTGACCCCGGTGACCGTCATGACCTGCTGCAGGGATCCCACCACCGCCATGGTGGCCAGCAGGGGCAGTAACCGCTTGACGGTTTCCACAGAAAGTCTGAAAAAGTTGATCCGGATCGGGCTCAGGATGAGGGCCACCAGGGCGGATATGGAGAATTGCAGCGGCAGTCCCAGGATGGGAACATCGAAAGGGAATAAGCGGGAAACCACCACCAGGCCGAAAAAGACCAGAAAAGGAATGGCAATCCGCCACCAGGACATTCCGGCCGGGATCGGGGGCAGGTTTTCCATTACTTCCTGCAGGGTCCCGGACCGGTCCTTCTTCCAGCCCAGGGAAAGGACGGTCAGAATTCCCAGGATCAGGACCGGGATTCCCAGGGGCAGGGTGAACCCCACGTAGGGGATGGCGGTACCGGCACAGACAATCATGGCCCAGATGTTCACCGGCGGTGCCGCGGCGCTCAGTCCGCCGAGGATGAAGAGGATGGCGGCCACCCGTCGACGGGAAATGCCCAGATAGCCAAGCGCCAGGGCGATCGGGGTTCCCACGGTGAGGAGGGATACGCTCCCGGCGCCGGTCAGGGCGCCGGGGATCAGCACGATGAACATCAGCAGAATCAGGGCCACCAGACGCTGGTGATAAAAATACCGGATGATCCCTTTCACCAGGTAATTGACTCCCCCGGACTCCGCGATGACGGCGATGAATATCGTGGCGGTCACAAAGACCAGGATCACATCCAGGTAGACAAAGGTTCCTTCCACCAGGTGGCGAAGGACATCCACCGCCGGCGGGGTCTGAAAAAGCGCGCCGGCCACACCGCCGGCCAGGGCCGCCAGAAGGATGCTGATCTCCACTCCCCGACCTTTCCATTTGGTAATCGTGTAGGCCCCGACCATTACCAAAAAAATTACACTGACCTGTAGATACATGGTTCAGCCTCCGGCTATCGCCTCCCGGACAGAACGCACCGGTTTTCCCCGGGATGATCGGTAGCGATTAATCTGCAGAAAAAACCTGTTGAAAAACCCCCACGATCTCCAGGGCGTTTTCCACTTCGGTCAAGGGCATACCGGCTTTACGGGATATCCGGGTGAAGCGTTCATCCCGGTTGCTGTCTTCCACCACAATCAGATAGTCGGCAAAAGGAGCCACCGCATCGATCATTCGTTCGTTGTCTCCTCCGGCGGCGCCGCGTTTGGATACCCCTCCCACGTGGAGGGCGATGATAAAAATATCCTTCTCTCGGCAATAATCGATTATGGATTTCACCCGCCGGATCTCGTCCTCAATGGTCAGCCCGGAGGCCCCCATCCCTTTCAGGCTGGCACCGATGGCGAAAACGATGGACCGGTAAGGAGTACCCTGGGGGAACTTTTCCAGATCCGTATTGATTTCCACATGAAATCCTTCCTCGCTCTGCTGGCCGGACAACCCCACTCCGGCTTTCACCAGGTCCAGGCCGGGCACATCGCAGTAATCGAATTTTATCCCCGCTTCTTCCAGGATGATATTCACGGTGTTGACATCCGAACTCTGGCCGGCGGAAGTGGTCAGGATCGGCAAATCCGCTCGGGGGACCGCTGCTTCCCCGCCAGACAGCCAGCAGCAGGCCGCCATCAAACCCATCAGGATTAAGATTGCTTTCTTCATGTTATTTCTCCTATTTTTTTTCTTCCTCGACCGGTTTCAGCTGGTTGTAACGAACCAGTTCTTCCAGCCACCAGTCCGGGTAGACCACCCGTTCCCGTTTGCGGTTCTTGACATCGTAAATCCATAAGTGGTTGTACTTGACCAGCAGCTGATCCCCGAGTTCCCACCAGGCGTCGATGACCAGCTTGGCGTTGTTGACGCAGTACCCGGTCAGATACTCCCGGGCCCGTTCCGGATCCTGCCGGTACAGCTCCAGGGCCCGCTGGTCAATGCGGGCAGTCCGCTGGACCGCGTTTCCTTCCCATTCCCGCTGGGCCTTACGCACATCTTCAATCGCATAGGAATACAGCGGCTGGGTATGATAATCGGTGTAATCGAAAGCCCAACGGGCGGAACGGCGGTCAAACTCCCAGTGGTCTCCGATCTTGAAGGAATCCGGAATCGCGGTCACCCCGGCATAAAAGGGCATAAAACAGCTGGTGGTCTGGGCTCCGAAGGCGATCCAGGTGATGCCGCCGATATGGTCCGGCAGCCATCCCCGGCACTGGGTAACGGTTACGTATTCCGCCCGGTTGACCCCGATCACCCGCGGGGTATTGAACTTTTGTTCCTTGAGGGTGAAACCGTAGGGCAGGTGATTGGGATTCTGAAAAGGTCCGCCCAGCATCCCGCGGGTAGCGGAATACGGGGTTCCCTCGAAGGTATCGCGGGTCATGTTCATCACATCCTGCACCGATAACTTCTTGTCCGGTCTGATGGAGAAGGGATAATCCATGTTACCGGTGGCGGGGTCAAAATTCCGGGAGGGGGCCACCAGGTCGTAAAAACGCCACATCCGGCCCCGGCTGCCGTTGGTACCGGCAGCGCTGTATTCACTGGGAGAATAGGCTTTCTTCCAGTTGAATGGACCGTCCTTCCCGGAGTCGTAAAAACCTTTTTCTTCGGCAAAGGTCCGGTAATTTTCAGAGGCCATAAACCAGTTTTTCTTGTGGATACGGACCTCGCCGATCCGGGATTCGTTGGGACAGACGCTGACATGATCATCGGGAACCCGCTGGGCGCACCAGACCGCGCCGGGTTTTCCGGTTTTGGGACTCCACAGGGGTCCCACCGGCATCACTTCAAATACCCAGATTTCATCGGGATCGGATACCGCCAGCATCTCCCCACTGTCGGAAGCACCGTAGCCGTACTTCTCGGCCAGTTCTCCCATAATCCGGACGGCATGGCGGGCCGTGGTGGCCCTTTCCATGGCCAGCATGGTCAAGGCGGTGATATCGAATTTGGCGGTGGGATTCCGCATCCCCTTGCGACAGCCGACGGTCGACTCTCCAATGGCCACCTGGTTGTCATTCATATACCCGAACATACCGTGAAGGTAACCGAAGGTATGGGAAGGCTGGGGAATCTCCAAGCCGGTAAAATCCTGTTCATACTGGTCCCACCGCAATCCTTCAGCGGGGGGGCGGGTCTTGAACTGGTTGAAGTAGTAGATCCGGCGCATGGTCCCCTCCGGGTGATCCTGGGCCGGCACGTACCTCCAGGTCCAGTCACAGAGGCCACAGTCACAGGTATGGGTACTCATCACCGACCCGTCAGCCGAGGCGTCTTTTCCCACCATGATCACGGTGCATTTATCCAGACGGCCTGAATATCCCGGGGAACCGCACCGGTCAAAGTCGGCGGGTGGGTGACCCTGGATCGTACCCAGGGCAAACAACCCCAGCATCACCGCAATAAAAATACATGTCTTTTTCACAAGTCCTCCTTTTTGATGCACCGGAAGCTTCCACCCTCCGGTATTATTGAATTGTAAGAATTTCCTGAAATTGGGTCCGGTATTTGACAACGAATATCCATCGAAACCCCATTGTAAAAGAAAAACGGGAATTTTGCAATAGGGGGAATTCCGATTCCCTGCCCTTTGGCCCTCCGGTATGTTATAATACCAGGCATAAGGATTCTGATGGGACCGGTTGCACACAGCGGTATGGGGTATCTGGGCTGGAAACTCTCCGGCCGGCGGGGAAACCACGCCCTCGGCCTGCTGTTCATTCTGCTGGCCCTGCTGCCGGATATCGATTTTGTCCTGGCTTACCTTCTCCCCGGCACCGCCATTCCCCATCAGCTCTACACCCACAACATCTTTTTTGTCGGTTTCACCGCGGGGCTTCTTCTGTTGCTGTTTGCCTCACTGCGCAGCGAGTGGCGCTGGGTGATGGCGGTGGGATTTTCCCACCTGGTCCTGGATCTGCTGGTGCTGGACCCCGTTCCGCCTCTGGGGATCAAGCTGCTATTCCCCCTCTGGGGGGAACCGCTCAACCTGGGATTCTTCCCCAACCTGTGGCGGGACAGCCTCCGGCAGATATTGTCCCTTCATAACCTGCTGGTGGTCGCCCTGGAAGCGCTGGTTTTTGGAATCCCCCTCTGGCTGTTGATGAATCCGCGGATTCCCGGGGAGAAACTGAGGCAACCCCGATGACCCTGCTGAATACGGCGAACCTGGCGGTTGCCCTGCTCATCACGGTCTTCCTGGCCGGGCTGGTTTTCTCCTCCCTGCTGGAAAGGGAGTGGCGGGCTTCCGTCATCAGCCTGCTGATGCTGGCCTCAAATATCCTCTTCTGGAGCCTCATCCTGACCCGCCCTCCCGGCACCCCGGGAAACACCCTGAATATCCTTCTTCTGGTTCTGCTTGCTCTCGGAGCCGGCATATCTCTTCTGGAATTCTTCCCCCGAAGAAACCACCGGCGGGAGCGGTCCCGTTTCATTCCCTACGACGAACGGGATCACATGTTTTCCCGCAACCAGCTTCAGAATCATCCGGAAATAAGGGCCCGTTATTACCGCAACCATCCGGAATTGGAAAGCGAGGACCGCCGGATTCACTCCCGGCCGGAACTGGGAGAGAGGGGGCACCTATACTATGATGAATATGCGAGCGCGGTATTCGCCTCGTCCTTTGATTTCCTGGAGCGCAGCATCCCCCTTTCCCGCGGGGAAACGACCCGCCGGCCCGCCGCCGATATCGCCCGCGTCAAAAAAACCCTGACCGAGGCGGCACGGTTCTACGGCGTGGCCGATGTCGGGTTCACCGCACTGAAAGAACACCATCTCTACAGCATCCACGGACGCCGGGCCGACCGGTGGGGAGAGCCGGTCACCAACACCCATCGCAGCGCCATGGTGATCCTTGCGCCCATGAGTACCGGAATGATCAAACAGGCCCCCACCCTGCCGGCCATCCAGGAATCCGCCCGGCGGTACGTTCAACTGGGAGTCATTTCCAATATTCTGGCCGGGATTCTCCGTCGCCTCGGAACCGATGCCCGGGCCCACAACGATGGCAACTATGAAGTCCTCTGCGTACCCCTGGCCATCGATGCCGGGCTCGGAGAACTGGGACGAATGGGAATCCTGATGCACCCGGTCTACGGTCCCTGTGTGCGACTGGCGGCGGTGACCACCGATCTGGATCTGGGCCAATCCCCCCGGGCCGCCCATTCCATCCCCGAGTTTTGCCGGATCTGCAGAAAATGCGCGGATAATTGTCCCAGCGGGGCGATTGCCCGGGGCCGGGAACCCGAAAGCCGGGGTTTTCCACACTGGTCGATCCGCCAGGAACGGTGTTTTGGTTACTGGAAAAAGGTCGGCACTGACTGTGGCCTGTGCATTGCGGTCTGCCCCTACAGCAAACCCGATACCTTCGTCCACCGGCTGGTCCGGTTCTATATCTCGCGCAATATGATCAACCAGAGAATCGCCCTTTTTTTTGACGACCTGCTGTACGGCCGGAAATACCGGATTCAGGGTAAGAATCCCCGGAGGATGTTTGCCCTTCACAATTCAGGCATAGGAGAAAAAGGATGAGCAAAGACAAGTACACCCGGGCCGGGGTCAACATCGACCAGGGGAACCTGGCCACTGAAAAAATCAAGAAAATGGCCCGCAAGATGGGGGTGGGAGAGATCGGCAAATTCAGCGGTTTCTTCCCCCTGGACCGTAAAGATTTCAAGCAACCGGTACTGGTCTCCTCAGCCGACGGGGTGGGGACCAAGCTGAAAATCGCCTTTATGATGGACGTGCACCATACCGTGGGCAGAGACCTGGTAAACCATTGCGTGGACGACATCCTGGTGTACGGGGCCACCCCCCTTTTCTTCCTGGACTACGTGGCCACCGGGAAATTGAATCCCGAAACCGTATCCCGGATCGTTTCCGGAATCATCGACGGTTGCGTGGACAATCAGTTCATCCTGCTGGGAGGCGAAACCGCCGAGATGCCGGGTTTTTACCGGGAAAAGGAATACGATCTGGCCGGATTCATCGTGGGGATTGTGGAAAAGAACCGGATCATCGATGGCAAGGACATCCAGGCCGGAGACCTGATCATCGGGCTTCCCTCCTCGGGGCTGCATACCAACGGATACTCCCTGGCCCGCCATATCCTGTTTGCCGAGCAGAAGCTGAGGGTGAACAGCAGGGTGGAAGGGCTCAGGGGAACCGTGGGAGAAGAACTGCTCAAGACCCACCGGTCATACCTCCAGCCGGTCCAGGCCCTGCTGGGCAAAAATCTGGTCAAGGGAATGGCCCACATCACCGGGGGCGGTTTCCTCGACAATATCCCCCGAATTCTACCCGACGGCCTGGGCGCGCGGATCGAGCGGATCTGGCCGGTCCCCGAGATATTCACTTACCTGGTAGAGACCGGTAAAATCGAACCGTCCGAAAGATACCGGGTATTCAACATGGGCATCGGGATGGTGATCATCATCGCCCGGGAAAGCCTGAGGGAATGCGAAAAAACGCTGCATTCTCTCAAGGAGGAATATTACCTGATCGGCCAGATCGAAAGGGCCGGGACGGGAGAGGACCGGGTACGGATCATATAAAACCGACCATTTTCTAAGAACCGGCCAGTTCTTCCAGCACCTCCCGCTGGATCCCGAGCATTTCCTCCCGGCGGGCTTCGATTGCCCGAACCAGGCCGAACTGGGTCCGACAGCGGACCAGATTGTGACCGGGCCTTTGGGTTTTGAAGTACACGTCCCCCTCCAGATAGTCGGTGAGAAACCGCATCCCGATCACCGTGGGCATCAATTGGATACTGTGAAACAGAAGTTCCTTCTCCAGTTCGCTGATCCAGTGCCGGATGGGAGTCAAAAATCCCCGCAACAGAGATTGAAAAACCGGCAACCGGATCCGGATTCTGGAAAGATCCGTTTCGTCCTCCGGGACGGCCCCGAGGCTGGAACGGGCCAGATCACCGAAATCGAACAGGATAACACCGGGCATCACCGTGTCCAGATCGATCACACACAGGCTTTCCCCGGTATCCGGATCAAAGAGAACATTGTTGACCTTGGTATCGTTATGGGTCACGGTCTGCCTCAACTGCCCCCGATTCACCAGATCCGGAATTTTGCCAAAAAGGGAACGATGGGACAGCAGAAATTCGATTTCCGGCCGGGCCCCGCTTCGCCGCCGGCAGGGATCCCGGTTCAGTACAGTCAGAAAACGGTCAAACCGCCGGGGAGCGTCATGAAAATGGGGAATAGCGGGCGGCAGCCGCTCCGGGGGCAAATCCCGCATATCATCCAGAAACTCGCCGAACCGGCGCCCCACCTGATAGATCATGTCCCGCGAGGACAGCACATCATAACTGACGGAATTTTCGATGAAGGCGTACATCCTCCAGAATTCCCCTTCACCGGTCACGAGACAGGAGCGTTGATCCCGGGTGGGAATCACCGACAGTACCCGACGCCGGATATCCCCGCCCCCCCGTCCACGAATCTTTTCCCTGAGGTGATCGGTGACCACGGCGATATTTTCCATGACGCGCAGCGGGTCCGGGAATACCCGGGTGTTGATCTTCTGCAATATATAATATCCAATTCCATCAGGGGTTTTGACCGCCACCCGGTAGGTCTGGTGGATATGACCGTTCCCATAGGGGCGCACGGTTAACACCCGGCCCTGGACGGCAAATGCGTTGGCCATCTGTTTCATGGGGTGTCAGGTCTCCGGGTAGAGGGGATCAGGATAAAACCCCTGGTCTGTCAGCGACCGCAACCGGGCGACCACCTTCGGCAGATCTTCCCGGTAGGTGAGTCCGAACCACCGGTCCCGGGCCGGCAGGATTTTTACGGTGATCTTTCCGTCTTTCAGAAGACGGTTGATCGCCGAAGGAATGTAGAACTCCGAAGAGGGATCCCGGTGATGACGGGCGATGAATTCTTCGAACAAACCGGAGAGATAAAAAAAGATCCCCGGTTTCAATCCCCAGATATTCATGGAAACCAGGTGGTCGGGAGCGATCTCCTTTTGGCCCCCGGCCTCGCCGGTCATCACCACCCTCCCATCGATCGATCTGATATCGGGAATCTCCCGGATCCGGGCGAGATGGTGGCGGTCATCGTACTCGCACACCCCCCGGGAGACCGATCCATGTTCCGAGAGGGTACCCTTAACCGGGTATCCCACCATCAGGTACCGGTTGTCCGCCGGATTGCTCCGGGAAAAAAAATCCACCATCTGCCGGTAGGCGGCGGGTCCGTAGTAGTCGTCCGCATTGATGACGCAGAAGGGGACCTGGATTTCCTCCCGGGCGGTCAGCAGGGCATGGCCGGTGCCCCAGGGTTTCCGCCGTTGATCGGAGACGGGCAGGTTGCCGGCCCCGGCGGTCAGTTCCTGGAAGACGTAGCCGGTCTCCACCAGACCTTCAATCCGGGCCCCGATATGATCCCGGAAAGCCCGGAAAAATTCCCGGCGAACCACAAAAACCACTTTGGAAAATCCCGCCCGCCGGGCGTCAAAAATGGAATAGTCCAGCAGCAGCTCGCCCGCCGGACCCACCGGCAGCATCTGCTTGAGTCCGCCGAAACGGTTCCCCATTCCTGCGCACAGGATCAACAATGTCGGTTTCAATGGACCTCTGAAGGACAAAACACCATTTTAACCAAAAACGGGAGAACCTGCAAGAACTTCCCCAAAAGCCCGTTATGGCTGCTTGCAACCCACTTTAAACTTGACAGAGACTGGATTTTCTGATATCTATACAGTCAAGATAAAGGATGAGGTAGTGACCAAAATATCAGCAGGCTGCTCGGGTATTCGGATTTTCGGTAGGCATTTCCATTCTTCACCTTTTTTTGGAGAATAAGAACAAAATGGTCTCAATAGTCGGAAACAGCATCGATTCTTACAACAAAAAAGTCCTGGAAAAGATGAACAAAATGGACCTGCACTACATCGAGAAGGAAGTCAAGGCCCAGATCGAAGAGGGCGCCGAATACATCAAGCTTGACGCCCAGGCCCTTTCCAAGCTCGAGTATGACTTTTTAAAGGAAGCCGTTCAAATCGTGGAAAAAAACGGCGGAAAAGCCCTGGTAAAAAGCAATCGGATCGACATCCTGCTCAAGATCATCGACATCGCCACCAAAGAGATCATCATCGGCAATATCGAATTTGAAAAGAAAAAGATTTTATCCCTGCTGGATGCGGTCAAGGAAAAGAATGTCAAGATCGTCGCCAGCACCCGGGACAACCAGAGCAAAGTCAATGACTCCCCCGAGCGGGCCCTCCTGATCGCCCAGCTTTATATCGATTTTTTACTCGATTGCGGGATTGAAAGGGAGGATATTCTACTGGAACCGGTGGTACAGCCCCTGGACACCAATTACCTCAGCGGCCGTAACTTTCTGAATACCCTGGAACTGTTCAAACTGGATTTCCCCAATATCAAAACCATTGCCAACCTCTCCCTGCTCTCTGCCGGATTGCCGCAGCGACAGGTGCTGGCCGCCCACTGCGCCGCTCTTTCCATTGAAAAAGGCCTGGATTTCGTTATTCTGAATATCCTGGAGCGGGCCATCGTGGAATCCATCATCTGTACCCTGACCATTATCGGCAAAGACCGAAACATGAAAGCTTATCAGAATTTCTGCAAACGCTACAAACACATAAGAAATTAACATGCACGAAAGCCTGATTAAAGAATTTCTGATCGAACGGGATCCGGAATTCAAGAAACTCTATCTGCGGCATTATCAGTATGAAATAGAATTGAATAAACTTCAGAATCTCAGCTTCAGATCCAACGCCGAGCAGCTTAGATTCAAGGAATTGAAGAAAAAGAAACTGACCCTCAAGGACCGGATGCAGATTCTGATCCACAAACACAAAACCTTGATCGAGTCATAATACCTTGCACTCTGTTTCTTTGAACACATCACCGCACGTCATGGAGCCGGAAGATTGAATAAAGCCAGGAAAAGCCCGCGGAAAAGGAAGATCAACATCTCGCGCCTGACGCGGATTTCCTTTCTGCCCTCGGTGTTCACCATGTTCAATCTGTTCCTGGGTTATATCGCCCTGATGATGGTCACCCGGGGGGAATTCCTGAATGCCTGCTATTATCTGATCTTTGCCACCGTGGTGGACAGCCTGGACGGCACCATCGCCCGCCTGACCAAAACCGAATCCGGTTTCGGGGTCCAGCTGGATTCTCTCTCCGATGCCATATCCTTCGGGTTGGTGCCATCGGTCTTTCTTTACATGTGGGCCTTCAAGGGCGAAATCCCGGTCAGCGGCACCATCGTGAGTTTCGTTTTCCTGAGTGCCGGTATCATCCGGCTCGCCCGCTTCAACGTCTACAGCGAGGCCAAGGCGTTCCCCGCCAATATCTTCATCGGTCTGCCCATCCCCATCGCCAGCCTCTCCGTGGTATCCTCGTATTTTCTCCTGCGCGGGCACCTGACCAGTCGGCGGATCATCTATTACCTTTCCGCTTTTGTGATCGTACTTGCCTTTTTGATGGTATCCAATCTACAGTACCGGACGGTAAAAAAATTCAACTCCCGGTTTAATCTGCTGATCCTCTTCATTACCGGTATACTCATCGCCCTGACCATCATGTACCGATTCATCATGATTCCCATCCTCTGCGGCCTGTACCTGGTATCCCCCCTGATATTTCTTGCCGGAAGAAAATTCAAAAAAACCCCGGTTCCCGAGGAGGAGTAGCATCTCGGCCTCCGCCCAGAAAAAAACCCCGGGAGGCCGGACCCGGACCCAGGGCAGCCTGATCGGCCTGTTAATCCCCTACCGCAAAAGAATCCTGCTGGCGGTACTCTTCCTGGTCATGGTGGCCCTTTTCCAGGGCCTCTTCGCCATCATCATCCAGCCGCTGATGGATGAAATTTTTAAAATCTCCAGCCCCGGCGCCGGGACCGCCACTCTGCCCGAGATCAACCCCCTGGTGGAAAAGATCCGACTTCTCATCCAGAACCTGTTTTATTCCGAACCCAAGAGCCTCACCACCCTGCTCCCCCTGATGCTCTTTTTCACCTTCTTCGGCCAGGCCTTTTTTAATTTTTTTTCCCTTTTCCTGATGAAAACCCTGGGCCTGAAAGTCATCCGGAATGTCCGCAAGAAGGTGTACTCCAATCTGATCTTCCAGTCGGTGGATTATCTTTCCCGGGCCAAAACCGGGGACCTGGTGTCCCGGCTTTCCAATGATATCGACAAGCTGAGATTTGCCATTTCCGAAACGATCAGCGTGTACATCCGGGAGGCCTTTACCCTGGTCATATTGCTGGGGGTCATTTTTTACTGGGACTGGGAAATGGCGCTCTTCTCCCTGATCCTGTTCCCGGTGGCCGGTTCTCTGCTGTACTTTTTCGGCAGAATGATCAAGCGTCGCGGTATCCAATCCCAGGAAACCATCGGGGAATTGTCCAGTTTCCTCAGCGAAACCGTAATCGGCAACAAAATCGTCAAAGCCTACAATATGCAGAATTATGAAATCAACAAGTTCTCCCGTCTAAACAAGGTTCATTACCGGATCAACGCCAAGATTGCCCTGGCCTATTCCCTGGCCGCGCCGGTGATGCATACCATCGGAGGCCTGGTGGCCGCGGTGATCTTTGCCGTGGGTATCCACCGGGTGGAAAACGGATTTCTCACCGTGGGTCAGTTTACCTCTTTTCTCGGCTCCCTGTTTCTGATGTACAACCCCATCAAACGGTTGACCGGGGCCAACAACCAGTACCAGCAGGGAAGCGCCGCCTATCACCGCATCCTGGAAATTCTCAATCAGAAAAGCGATCCGGATCTTAACCGCGGCACCCGGGCCCTCAAGGATGTCCGGGGCCGGGTATCCTTTGAACAGGTGAGTTTTTCCTACCGGCCCGGGATCAAGGTGCTGGACGGAATCAACCTGACCATCAACCCTGACCAGGTGGTGGCCATCGTCGGCCCCAGCGGGGTGGGAAAATCCACCCTGATGAATCTGCTGCTCAAATTCTACCCCCTCAGGGAGGGACGGATCCGGATAGACGGCCAGGACATCAATGACATCAGCAACCACTCCCTGCGGGAAAATATCGGACTGGTGACCCAGGAAGTGGTGCTCTTCAACGATACCATCGAGAAAAACATCGTTTACGGATCCGATAACTACCGGCAGGAAGACCTGGTCCGGGCGGCGCAGATTGCCCGGATCTACGATTTTATTTCCGGACTGAAAGACGGCTTTCAGACCATCGTGGGAGAGCGGGGTATTTTTCTCTCCGCCGGGCAACGCCAGCGCATTTCCATTGCCCGGGCCGTCATCAAGAACCCCCCGATCCTGATCTTCGATGAAGCCACATCCTCTCTGGATGCCGAATCCGAAAAGTACATCCAGGAGGCCATGTTGGATATCATGCGCGGCCGGACCAATTTCGTCATCGCCCACCGGCTCTCTACCATCATCCGGGCAGATCTCATCGTGGTGCTCAAGGACGGGAAAATCGCCGAAACGGGAGTTCACCAGTCTCTTCTGGAAAAGAAGGGCATCTACTATTCCCTCTACAATTTGCAATTTCCCTGACCGGGCATTATAATGGATACCAAAAATGAAAAGCATGACCGGATTCGCCCAGAAACGGTTTGATCTGGACCGGTATTCTGTCAACATCGCCTTAAAATCCCTCAATCACAAATACCTGGACATCTACTTCAAGGGTAACAGCATCTCCCCGCTGATCGAGAAGATTTTCCGGGATGTCATCAAGAAAAGACTGATCCGGGGAAAGGTGGAGGTGGGGTTTGAGGTGCTCGGTTCCAAATCCGAGGACTGGAACATTCACCTGGATGAAGGACTGCTGAAACGGGTTTTGAACCGGATTGCCGAGATCAAGGACGAATTCGGCAACAACGTCACCTTTTCCATGGATCAACTGTTGAAGATTCCCCTCATCTTCCAGATAGAATCCACCCTCCAGCGACAGTTTGAAGATCCCCCCACCCGGGAGCAGATCTCGGACTCCATCGACATGGTGCTCGCGGAATTGATCGCCTGCCGGCAGCGGGAAGGTAACGAGCTGGCCGCTGTTATACTCAAATCGCTCTCGACGGCGGACCAGGCCCTGACCGATCTGGAAAAGCTGGTGGACGGGCTGGAAGACCTTATTCTTGAAAAGTATGTCCAGAAGATCAAACGGTTCGTCAAGGAGTACGAGATCGACGAGCGTCGGGTGATTCAGGAGGCGGCCATCGCGGTGGACAAATCCTGTATCACGGAGGAGATCGAGCGGATCCGGGTTCATGCCAACCGTCTGCGGGCCATCATCAACGACCCCGATGACAACTACAGCAAGGGAAAGGAAATGGATTTCATCACCCAGGAAATTCTGCGGGAAACCCACACCATCGGGGCCAAAACCAATCTGACCGAGGTGCAAAACCGCGTACTGATCATCCGGCGGGAGATGGAAAAAATCCGGCAGCAGGTGCAGAATGTCGAGTAAAAAAATCCTGTTGAATATCGGATTCGGAAACGTGGTGGAACGCAATGATATCAAGGTCATCGTGCAACCCAACTCGGCTCCCATCCGACGGTTCATCAGAGAAAAGGAGCAGCAGGGAACCCTGGTCGACGCCACCATGGGCAAAAAGGTACGGGCCGTCCTTGCCCTGGGAAGCGGTTATGTGGTTCTCTCCGCCATCAGCGTAGCCTCCCTGGTGTTGAGAATCGAGAATGAATAACCTGGTGGTGATTTCCGGCCCATCCGGCAGCGGCAAATCCACCCTGGTACAAAAACTGCTGCGGGATCAGCCGGAAATCGGATTCACCGTTTCCCATACCACCCGCCCCCCCCGGCCCGGGGAAACCGACGGAAAAGAGTACTTCTTCGTGTCCCGGCAGAAATTCATGGAGATGATCGAATCCGACTCTTTCGTGGAATGGGCCCAGGTGCATCGCCACCTCTACGGTACCGCCGAGCGGGAATTGCGACAGAAATCCAGCAGCTTCGAGCTGGTCATCCTGGATCTTGACGTCCAGGGGGTAAAGACTCTCCAGCGGAAACTGTCCGGCGCCGATTATGTATTCATTCTTCCCCCCTCCGTGGAAGAGCTGCGGAGAAGACTGCAGCAGCGCCAGACCGACGATCCTTCCAATATCAACCTGAGGCTGAAAATCGCCCTGGAAGAAATCCGGCAGTTTGAACGGTACGATTACATCATACTCAACGATCAACTGGGAGATGCTTATGAGGCACTGAAGGCCATCCTGGTTGCCAACCGCCGGAAAGTCCCTTATAATAAGGACAGAATCAAAAAATTATTCGGGATTCAATGAAAATACTGCTGGGAGTTTCCGGTTCGATCAGCGCCTACCGGGCGGTGGATATCCTCCGGATCTTTCAGAAAAACGACCACCAGGTCACCGTGGTCCTGACCCGGGCGGCAACGCGCTTCATCACCCCCCTGACCTTCCGCACCTTCGTGGGCAATCAGGTCTACCTGGACATGTTCGAATCGGAATCCGATCCCCTGCCCCATATCAACCTCCCCCGCCACCATGACCTTCTTCTGGTCGCACCGGCCACCGCCAACCTGATCGGCAAGTTTGCCGGCGGGATCGCCGACGACCTCTTGTCCTCACTGTACCTGGCCTGTTCCCAACCGGTGGTGATCGCACCGGCCATGAACACCCGCATGCTCGAGCATCCGGCCGTATCCGCCAACCTCCAGGTTCTAAAAGAGCGCGGGGTGGCGGTGATCGAAACGGCATCCGGCGAACTGGCCTGTGAAGAAACCGGGAAAGGCCGCCTGGCCCCCCCACAGGATATCTACGAATTCTGCGTGAAAAGGCTGCATGTTTAAACGGGTATTGATCACATCCGGACCCACCCTGGAGCCTATCGATCCCGTCCGGTTCATCTCCAACCGATCCTCCGGGAAAACCGGTGCCGCCCTGGCCCGGGCCGCCCGGGGAATCGGCGTAGAGGAAATCATCTTTATTAGCGGACCCGGCCGATACCTGCCAGACGGTGTCCGGCTGATTCCGGTCGAGACGGCCCGGGAGATGCACCGGGAGGTGTTTCGCCATCGGGAAAAGGCGGAGGTCATCATCATGGCCGCAGCGGTCAGCGATTACCGCTGCCTGGAATATTCTCCCGGTAAAATCAAAAAGAAGAACGGCCGGATCACCCTGACGCTGGAAAGAAACCCGGACATCCTGGGAGAACTGGGACGCACCAAGGCACCGGGCCAGTTGCTGGTGGGGTTTGCCGCCGAAACCGGGGACGGGTTGTCCCACGCCCGGAAAAAATTTGCCGCCAAGAACCTGGACCTGCTGGTCCTGAATACCATCGGGCCCCAAAACCCGGTTTTCGGTCTGGATCACAACCAGGTTACCCTGGTCTGGAAGAACCGGCATCGCCAAATGGAACGGGCCACCAAGGATGAAATCGCCCGGATCATCTGGGCGGAAATCTGTCGCCTGAAGGAAAAACCGCCCCCCGCTCAAAATGGATAACATGCGACAGGTGCTGGAATTTTACCGGGAAATCGGCGCGGGATTTCTGCAAATTCCCCGGTCAAAACCCGGGTCGCATCCCGGACATTCTCCCCAACCTCCCTCCCTGGAAGAGTTGCACCGGGAGATTCACTCCTGCCAGAAATGCTCTCTCCACAAAACCCGAAACCGGTGTGTGCCCGGCGAAGGGAAACTCCAGCCGCTTCTGATGTTCGTGGGAGAAGGACCCGGGGCGGATGAAGACCGGGCGGGCCGGCCTTTCGTGGGGCGGGCCGGCCGGCTGCTCGACCGGCTGATCCAGAAAACCGGATACCGGCGGGAAGACTTTTTTATCGGCAATATCGTCAAGTGCCGGCCGCCCTCCAACCGCAACCCCCTCCCCGAAGAGATCGAGGCCTGTATCGGATACCTCTACCAACAGATCGGGATCATCCAACCCAGGGTCCTGGTCTGCCTGGGAAAAGTGGCCATGAACAGCCTGCTGGGCCAGAACCTCTCCATCATGAAAAACCACGGCCAGGTATTCGAATTCCGGGGCATTCCCCTGGTTCCCACCATCCACCCGTCCTATATCCTGCACAAGAGCAAAGCGGGGCGGGAAGCGGTCAGCCAGGCCAAGTGGATGATGTGGAACGATATCCAGGTGGCCCTTTCCCTGGCCCGGAAGGAATAGATGCTCGTTTCCGTCGCCCTGTCCCGCAACATTCACCACCCCCTGACCTACCGGCACCACGGGGACCAGGAACCGGTCCCCGGGACCCGGGTGGTGGTTCCCCTCCAGAACCGGATCGTCGGGGGCTGGGTCACCGGTCTGAATCCCCACTACCGGGGACCGACCAAAAAGATCATCGGGATCATCCGTGATCCCTACCTTCCGGATCCCGCGTACCTGGCCTTCTGTGAGGACCTGGCGGATCAATATCTCTGTTCACAGGGTATCATCCTGGACCACTCTCTCCCCCCCGGGAAAAAGCCTTTGCGGTCGGTCTGTATCTCCCGCCGGGGACAGCTGCAGTCGATTGCAGAATTTGCCTTCCGGGAGCTTTGGGATCTCTCCCGAAAAACTCCCCTGGACCTGGCATACCGGCACCCGACCCAGCCGGATATTCTCCGGGATTTCCAATCCCCGCTCCCGGATCCACCCCGGCGGGCCCATCTCCTCTCCCACAACCGCCTCGATCATATCCGGGAAATTCTGGAAAACACCGATAACCGGGAATTGCCCCGGCTGTTGCTCTGCACGGACAACCTGACCGCCCGCTACCTCCACGAAACCCTCGGCCAGGGATTTTTGTATACCTCCGATCTCAGTCCGGCCCGGCGGGAAGCAGTCTGGCGCCAGGCCCGGGATGTCCGCAACCCCCTCCTCATCGGCGGCCTGGGGGCTGCCTTCCTGCCGGTACGGAATCCGGGACTGATCCTGGTGGACCGATCCACGGCCTTCAAATCGATGACCAATCCCTACCTGCCCTTCCGCCTGGATGACGTGGCCCGTTCCCGGGCCTGGATCCAGGGATCCTCCTACCGGGAAATCAGCGGCTCCCTCTCCATGCGAATCGTTGCGGATACCGCCCGTTCCCGTTTCCAGCTGGATGACCGGAGAAAAGAAAAGATCGCCCCGGTCAAAACCAACCGTCTGCTGAACCAGAAAAAACAGATTCCCGGGGATTTTTTGGAGGCCGTCCGGGAAGAGCGGGGAAAAAATCGAAAAATGCTGGTCCTGGTGCACAAAAAAAAATCCGACGACTACCCCTACTGTCCCCGCTGCGACCGCCTGGTCCGCTGCCCGGAATGCCGGGGAATCCTGCGGCAAAGCGGTCCAAAACTACTGGTCTGCCTGGCCTGTCACCGTACCCGCCGGGCCTTTGCCCGCTGCCCCCGCTGCAAAGAGACCCTGGTGCAAATCCGGGGTATCAGCCTGTCCCACGTGACCGCCTCCCTTACCCGGCTGCTGGGTCCGCAACAGGTCTACTGCCCCGCCCCCCGGGATTATTCCAAACCCGGACATCTGCGGGATGCGATCTTGCGGCATCCCATCACGGTGGCCGCCATGGGGATCGTCAGTCCCTTTATCTCGGGCCTCTTTGACCGGATTTTTTACCTGAAACCCGAGTCCTTTTTTGATCTGAAAAATATCTTCGGAGCCGAGACCATTTACCTGGCAGTCAATTACCTGCGGGAACTGGCCGGACCCGCGGGGCAGGTGATCCTCTACACCGGTTTTTATTTTCACTACGCCCTGCGCCAGGTCGATTATGAAGAAGAATTCTTTAAGCGGGAAGAGCGCTATCGCCGCTGGTTCTGCCTGCCTCCCTACTACGATCTCTACCAGGTGGAAATGCGGGACCGGGATCGCCGCAGGCTGGGAAAAAAAATGCGCGATTTCTTCCACCGGTACCGGGATCAACTGTCGATCCGACATATCGGGCTGGCGGAGCCCCAAAAAAGATCCGGCGTCTATCGCGGCGTGGCCCGGCTGCATACCCGCCACCCGGTGCTCCGGGAATCCGGGATTCTGCGCCAGCCGGGATTTCAGATCACCCGCATCACCGGAACTGAAAAATAAAAAAAATATTCCCCGTTGCAAAAAAAAATTCTCTTTGCTATAAGGGATATTGAATAAAACATCTTTAGGAGGAAAGATGAAAAAAATGAAAGTCCTTTTCAGTTCTTTATTAACGGTGGCCGTACTGCTCTTCTTTGCCCAGCCGGGCATCGCCAAGTCCAACCTCAGCTTCGGTCTGAAACTGGGGGGCGGGTTGAACTACATGCTGCTCACCGATTACAACAACTACGTGGATGACTGGAACACCTACCTGGAGAACGAACCCGACACCTTTACCGGGTCCTTTGACAACCTACACATGGGCATGAATTTCGGCGGCGAGTTTATCCTGTATTTCACCCCCAACATCGGGATCGGCATCGGGGCCGGTTTTCTGTCGGCCAGCGTGGACCAGCCGCAGGTGGAATACTCCTTTTCCGGCTGGTTATCCACCTGGTACAAAGTCAACCAGGAAGCCAAAGTGTCCGCCATTCCGGTCAGGCTGACCTTCCACTACACCACCCCCGTCAGCAACTTCATGAACTTCTTCTTCAACGCCGGAGTGGGGTACTACCTGGGCAGCCTGGAATGGACCGATGACGGCTCTGCATGGCTGTTCGGCGCCTATTCCACCTCCGCTGAAGCCTCGATGACCACCATCGGCTTTCACGGCGGGCTGGGACTGGAATTCAAGTTTTCCCCCGCGATCTCCTTTTTCATCGAGGTCCAGGGGCAATACGCCAAGTTTTCGGAGGTCACCGGGGATTACACCAACACCAATATCTTCGGAACCACCGCTGAAGAGCGCACCCTGTATCACTACGTGTGGGCCCCCGACAACACCACCGAACTGGTCTGGGCCACCGCTCCCCCCTCAGGCACCAACTACACCGACGTGCGGGAAGCGGCCATCGACCTGACCGGCGCCTATTTCGGCGGCGGATTCGTCTTCCGCTTCGGGGGCAAATAGACTTTTTAGAAAACAGGTCTGAATTCAAAGCCTCTCCGGCTTTTCCGGAGGGGCTTTTTTTTGGGGGGGGGAATTTCGAGGATTACCCGGCGGGCTGTTCTTTGGGAGGCCCCAGCAGGGTCAACATCTCCTGGGCATCCCGGCGGAACAACGACTGGGGATATTCCCGAATCAGCCGGTTGAGGGTATCGCGGGCTTCCGACGCCCGGTTTGAATCCCGGTGAATCCGGGCAATTTCCAGCAGGAGATAATCCTTCGCCAGGCGGGTCCGGGGATCGGCCAGTTGGCCGTTCAGGATATCCAGGGCCTGTTGATGTTCATCCCGCGCCCGGTAAAATTCAGCCCGCAGCAACTGCCGATGTTCATTGGATATCGCATGCCGGCTCTCGGGGGCCTGCTCCAGCATCTTTTGGGCACGGTCGAAATCCTCCTGCTGCAGGTACATCGAGATCAGGTAATTGTTGACGATAGAGGAAAGGCCACGGCCGGGATTCAATGCCTCCAGCTTTTCGATCTTCCGGTCCAGGGTCAGCAGATTGGAGTTTTTGATCACCACGGCCTGGTAGAGAATCTGATTATCCCGGGCCGCTGCCTGGTTCTTAAGGAACAGGCCCAGCACCACCAACAGCACCACTGCCAACAGGCCGCCGATCCCCCAGAAAACCACCTTTTTATTTTCGCTGGCTCTGCGGATCAGTTTCTCGATGAAGGACACAAATTCATCTTCTTTTAATCTCTCGATTTCTTCTTTTTTCATCGGGACCTCAACAAAAAACCTAATGGAATGGGGAAATGGTACCACTTCGGATGACCGGTGTCAAATGCCGGTGCCCCCCCGGTCTTTGGTTTTTTGTAAACCTTTGGTGCCGGCGGAGAGTTTACAGGACAGTGAATCAGGGAGTGAAAAAATGAGAAAAGTGTGGGTAATGACCCTTTGCCTGGCCGCCATGGTTCTGGCCGGGAGCTGTTTTGATTTCAGCCTTCAGCAGGATATCGATTATCCCGCCGAGCTGTTCGCCAAGCGGCTTCGGGATATATCCGGGCTGAACCCCCGGCATCCGGCGAAACATTTATCGTTTCTGCTGTACGAAGGGGATGAACGTCAGCTGATCCGTTTTTCCCTGCCTTTCAGTACCATTGAGATGCTGGCCGAATCAGAACCTGACCGGATTTCCCCCTCCCGGTGGAACGTCCAATCCGGAAAGTACCTGGGGGATCTCCGGCTGAAAGATCTGGACCGGCTGAAACAGGCAGGATCCGGATTGCTCATCGAAGTTCAGGAGCGGGAGGAAAATTCCCACCTGCTCATATGGATGGAATAACCGGGCGGAGTTGGGTTATAATTGCCTATTATGAACCAGAATACGGGAACGAACAACAATGAATCCACTGACCTTTACAAAAGAATGCAGCGGGGAGATCCGCAGGCCTTCAACCGGATGGTCCAGGAATACGAAAAAAAGATCTTCCGGATTGCCTACGGTTTTTTCCGGGACCGGGATGAAGCCATGGAAATCGTACAGTCGACCTTTTTAAAGGTATTCAGGAATATGGCCAGCTACCAGCTGGGAAGCAATTTCTCCAGCTGGATTTACAAGATCGCCTCCAACCTGTGTATCGACCGCTATCGCAAGCACAAAAAAAGGGAAGAGAACACCCTGGAAATCTACAACCGAACCCGGGAGACCCAGCCCGGTAATCCCGCCCAGATGGCCCTGGTGGAATCCAAAAAGGAGGAGATTGAGCGGGCGGTGAACAAACTTTCACGCCGCCAGAAAATGGTCTTTTCCCTGAAATATTTTTCCCATAAAAAATTATCGGAGATCTCCGACATTCTGGGGATCGCCAATGGAACGGTGAAAACCCTGCATTTCAGGGCCCTGGAAAAGATAAAACAGGAAGTCGCCACCGGGAGATAAAAATGAACCGATGCCATCATATTCAAAAACTGCTGCCCCTTTTCATCCTCCAGGACGGGTTGTCCATCGAGGAAGAAAACCGGGTGCAACGTCACCTGGCGGATTGCCCCGGGTGCCGGGCAAAGCTCAATGACTTAAAAGGCCTGGTGAACACCACCCGGGAACTGGATTCCGATATCGACCGGGTGATGGAAACCGTCGACTGGGAAAAGAACCGTCGGCAGATACTGGATAAAATTGAGTGGGAGAGGGGCCAGTCAATTGCCCCCGCCCCCGATGGTTTGTCCCGCTGGTCACCGCGGCTGGGATTGATCGCCGCCTCGGTACTGCTGGTGGGGATCATGATCGGTTACCTGCTTTTCAATCCCCGCAGCGGTTCTTCCGTTCCGTCCCCTTCCGGTTCCGCCGCCGACAGCACCTATTCAGTGGCGGTGATTGAAGAGAATTTCAAGAAACGTTCCATTATGGAGTACTTTCAGCAGGTGCGATTCTACTTTCTGGAAATCCTGGAAGCCGGCCAACCCCAACCACTGGATCCTGAACAAAATCATCTTCTCCTGACCCAGACCCGCTACCTGCAAAACAGCATAGAGAACGATTACGCCCTGATGAATGCGGGAGAGTTGCTGAGGGACATCGAGTTTGTTCTGGTGGAGATTGAGCAATACCCGAGTCACCGGTCCACCGCCATGTTCGCTTTCATACAAGACCTGATCAAAAACAAGCGCCTGCTCCTCCAGATTCACCTGGTCAGCAAGGATATACGAAACATTAAAAACGGAGTATAAAAATGAAACCAACCATAAAAGCCGTGATCCTCGTTATTATGATGGTGCTGCTGTGCGGAACCGCCGTCCGGGGGGACACCATAGAAGAATCCTACGCGAAGGCAAAACTCTACCTCTTCGATAAACAGTGGGGAAAGGCCCTGGACGTTCTGGATGACCTGATCAAGCGGTATCCCGATCAGAAATTCGACCGCCCCTTTCTTTTTTACCGGGCAAAATCCCTGATCGGCCTGAACCAGTTGAACCGGGCCCTGACAGATCTGGAAGAATTCGTTGCCCATACCACCAATCAGACCCTCAAGCAGGATGCCATCGTGGAAATGATCGACCTCAATTCCCGTCTGTACAAGCAGTTCAAGGAGCGGCAATACCTGGAAACGGCCCTGAAATACCTGAAGGAAAAGGAAAAGTTCATCCGGTATTATTCAGCCCTGGAGCTGAGCTACCTGAAAGAAAAAGATGTGGCCTCAAAAGCGGTCCCGGTACTGAAGGAAATCGTCCGTCTGGAAGATAATGAGGAATTGATCAACCGGGCCAAGCTGGCCCTGATGAGAATCGACCCCCGGTATCTGCAGGAGACCGCCCGGGAATCAGATATGGAAGATGCCCTGCTCAAGATCACCGTTTACGACAAAATCAAGAAGAAGTTCACCATGGAAATCTCCATCCCTTTTGCCCTGGTGAAGATGGCCCTGGATTCTCTTCCGGATGAGGTCTCCCGGGAATTCAGCGATCAGGACATCAAACTGGATACCATCATGGATATTATCATGGAAAAACGCGAGGTCTTCAAAATGGAAACCCAGGAAAGCATTGTAAAAATTTGGCTGAAATAACAAAAAAAATAAGGAGCATACCCAATGAGAAAATCAACTTTTATTCTGATTCTTTGTTTTATGATCACGGTCACTTTCAGTCTCCAGGCCACCGGCAACAACGATTACCGGGTATTAAAGAATGCCATGAAAGGCAAAAGCGCAACGCAGAAAACCGCCACCTGGCTGCGAATATCGGTAACCGAAGCCGGAAAGGAAAAGGTCATGATCAAAGTCCCCGTCCGCCTGCTGGAACTGTTCAGCGATTGCCTGGATGAGGAAATCACGGTCAAGGACGGGAAAAAGGTAGACCTCAAGGAAATCCTGGATGTGCTGGTGAAAAACGGCCCGCAAACCATCGTGGAAATCAACGACGATGACGAGGTGGTAAAGATCTGGGTTGAATAAACCTGTCTGTGACTGACCGATCACGGGGCCGGTGATTTTCACCGGTCCCTTTTTTTTTGGCCGCCGGTGCGGATGGGTTGCATGCACCCGGCCGCTGCATTATAATTCCAGAATGGGTACCTGGAATAATACGGTGAAGCCGGATCGATCTCACCGGGTGGATGGGATCTGAATTCATGGAAGACCGCCAGAAAATATACCAGGTGGTCCGGGACATCGCCCGGCAGGCCGGAGACCGGATCCGGCGGCATTTTTTCAGTTCAGACAAAATCAACGCGCAGCCAAAGGGGCCCAACGATTTTGTCACCCGGGTGGACCGGGAATCCGAATCCCTGATCACCTCCACCCTTCAACAGCATTTCCCCGGCATCCCCTCGCTGGCTGAAGAAACCAAGCGTCGGCCTTCCCATCGCCCGGAATATCTCTGGGTCATCGACCCTCTGGACGGAACCACCAATTTCCTGCAGAAAATTCCCCATTTCGGGATTTCCATCGCCCTCCTGCATCGCAATACCCCGGTTTTCGGCCTGGTCTACCATCCTCTCCTGGATGAAACCTTCCATGCTTTCGCCGGGGAGGGATCTTATCTCAACCGGGAACGGATTGCGGTTTCCGCCAAGGGAAATCTCTCTGACTGCGTGGGGTCCACCGGCTTCCCCTTCCGGTCTCAACACCAGATCAAAGCCTACCTGGCGGCATTCCGTGCAATATTTACCCGCTCCCGGGGCATGAGAAGATGCGGGGCGGCGGTGCTGGATCTGGCCTACCTGGCCTGTGGACGCTACGATTATTTCTGGGAAGCCTACCTGGAACCCTGGGATTTTCTGGCCGGGGCTATCTTAATACAGGAGGCAGGGGGAACAATTACCGATTTTCACCAACAGCCCCTGGGCCCCTCCCCCTCGGATGTTTTGGCGGCACCTCCGCAAATCTACCATCAGATCCTTCCCCACCTGCAGGCTTTCTAAATCAGGATTTTCTAAAAAAGGAAAGCAGACCCTTTTTTTTATCCCGGTACTCCCGGATCATCTCCTTGGACATGGATTTTTCCATGTCCTTCTCCAGGGCTTTTTCGAAATAATGTTTGGCTTTGGCCATCAGGTTCTCCGCCCGGAAAATATCCCCGACGGCGTAAAGGGGATCGGGATTCCAGGGTTCCAGCTGAGAGGCTTTCAACAGGTTCTCCACTGCCGGTCTCCGTTGGGCCGGAAACTTGCTCTGGCTCAGTCCCAGCAACATGAAATAATTGGCTTTGGAAGAATCAAAGGCCAGGGCCCTCTTAAGCAGGTGTATGGACTCCGCATATTTTTTCTGCTGATACAGTCTATGGGCCACGAGATACAGGCGACGACCCTTCTGCTTCTCGTCCAGAAGTTCATCCTTTTCCTGCTCCTCGCGCAGAAATTTTCCTTTGTGGTCATAATTTCCCCGCCGCTGGGGATCGGAGAGCACCTTATAGGCGGCATTTATTTCGGAAACCACCCGGTTCATATTCTCCTCCAGCACGCTGCCAAAGACCCGGGCCAGTTTGTCCGGATGATACCGGGAAATCAGGTGCGTGTACCGGTCCTCAATATCCTGTTGACTGGCCTTGCGGGACAATCCCAGTACCTGGTAATAATCGATTTCTCCCCGTTCAATCTGTTCTGACAGAAGCTCGATCTCCTTTTTGATCTGAGAGGTCTTCTCTTCGGCGGGATTGCGGAAAGAAAAGGCCAGGATGTTCAACAGGTAGAAGGTGATCATCTTCTGCCACAGAAACTTTGAATCCCCCTTGAACCCGGCGGTAATCTGACTGACCGGCTGCTCCCGGTGGTCATCCAGGTGATACAGCGCCTCTTTTTCACCGGGGGAAAGGTCCCTGAGAATGGCATCCGGCAGGGCCACCACCAAAGGGTAGGAATCCTTGAATTTATTCTTGAAGAAATCCAGGTCGGTGATCTTTTCCACTCCCTCCCGGATAATCAGCGGGAGCGTGAGGTTGAATTTGATCGGATTGGGAATCCGGGGCTTTTTTTTCAGGAATATCCATTCCCCTTCCCGGATGGAAAAGCTGTTGGTGGTGATCATTCTGATCTGGTTACACAACCCCTCGGTGATGTCCTTTTCATTCAAATCGGAAATTTCCCGCAGTATCTGACCCACCATCTTCTCACTGCGGGTATGGGCGAGAATGGTGTTTAATTTGTACAGCAATTCCCGGTCGATCTTTCCGATGCCCAGTAAAACGTTGGCCAGGCGCTCTTCCCGAAGGGTGGTGGTGGCAAAATTGAGTGCCCCCCGGTCAAAAAACATCCGTTTCTCAAATCCCTCACCCTCGATCTTCAATTCACCACTGAGATGATCCTTGAAAATTTTCTTGGAGATCAGAGGAATCGGGAACTGCTTGATTTTATTGCCCATCTTCCATCACTCCCGTTGAAAATCTATCCGCTTTATATTTAATTATAGGTTTTTTCCGCCCAAAGTCAAATAAAAATCGCGGGAAAACCGGATTAAGGTTTTTTCTTGAAAATGGAAAGAGGGTTCCCCGATCGTTTCCGGCCGGTGATTTCCTGCAGGGACTGGCTGGCCAGGGTATGATCCATGTTGATTTCAAGGGCCTTTTCAAAGTAATACCGGGCCTTTTTCAGCAGCTTTTCGGAGCGGAATACATTGCCGATGGCAAAATATGGATCGGCATTCCACGGTTCCATCTCCGCCGCCCGGAGCAGATTTTCCACCGCCTTCCGCCTCTGGGAAGTATATTTGCTTTGACACAGACCCAGCAAGAGGTAGTAGGAGGCTTTGGTCTGATCCAGAGCCACCGCCCGCAGCAGATGATAGATGCTTTCATTGTACTTCTGCTCCTGATAGAGAGCTTTGGCTTTCTGGTACATCCCCTTGGCCTGTTTTTTCTCCCGGAGCAATTCCTGCTGTTCCTCGACCTTCTTTTGACTTTTGGTTTTCTGGTGGTATCCGGCCCGGGCCTTCTCATCCGATAAAACCTTGTAAGCCGCGTTAATCTCCGAAACCACCCGGTTGACCCGTTCCTCAAACTCCGAATTGGGGACCAGGGAGAGCTTGTCGGGATGATAAGCGGATATCATCTGCAGGTACCGGTTTTCAATATCCTTGGCAACCGCGTCTCCGGGCAGACCCAGCAGCTGATAGTAATCCAGGTTATCCGTCTGGATTTCGTTGTACAGATCATTGATCTCGGAGCGGATCTCGTTCAGGCCCTTGTAAACCGGATTCAGGGTGGAAAAGGCCAGGATGTTCAGCAGGTAGAAGGTGGTGATTTTTTTCCACATGATGGTTTCGTTGTACTTCAGATCGCCGATAATCTGTCCCACCGTGGCCTCGGTCTCATTGGTCAGAATCAGGTAAATGTCCAGTTCCTCCGCTGTCAGGTGCTTGCGAACCTCATCCGAAAGAGAAGTGGTAACCGGAGAACAGTTGAGGAATTTCTGGCGGTAAAAAGAAAAATCCTCCATGGTTTCGACCCCTTCCTTGATCACGATGGGCATTTCCACCCGCAGACGATGACTGCTTGGGATCTTGGGAGTGGCCCGGTAAAAAACCCATTCACCGGCCGACTGGGGAAAAGCGTTCACCGCGATGACCTTGACCTGATAGAGCAAGGCGAAATGGATGTCCTCGTTGTTCAGCGTGGATATCCGGGTAAGAATTTCCCCGACCTTTTTCACGTTGTCCGATTTGGAGATGATCGCATCCAGGGTATCGAGCACCTCCTGGTTAATCTTGCCTTTCTTCAGTAACAGTTGGGTCATCCGTTCCTCGGTAATCGTAGAGGAGGCGAAATACAGTTGCCCGTCGACAAAGTAAAGATTTTTGGTGAATCCCTCCCCGGTGATCTGCAGTTTACCGCTCAGGCTGGACTTGTAGATCTTTTTAAAAATCAGGGGCACCGGAAATTCGCGGACATCATTTCCCATGGCGCTCTACCATATCACTCATTCTCATCTCTTATTTATAACGAAATAAGGGGGTTTTTTCAAGTGCTTGCGGTCTTTCTGGGCCACGGCCCACTACCATTTTCTTCCCCGATGGGGTATAATTTGAATTCATGCAGGAAGAAAAAAACAAATCCGATGCTCTCAAGATCCTTTCGCGGATCTCCATTTTTTCCGGCCTTGACCGGCCCGTGGTGGAAAAAATCTATCGCCTCTGCACCGAACGCTGCTTCCCCAAGAACCAGACCATTTTCCGGGAGGGGGAAAAAGGCAACGCCATGATGATCATCCTTTCCGGCAAAGCCCGGGTGACCCAGATGATCAATTCAAAGCAGGAAGAAGCCCTGGTGGTTTTAAAAGAAGGGGAAGCCTTCGGAGAGATGGCCCTGCTGGAGAAACTTCCCCGGTCCGCCACGGTGATCGCCCAGACTGACCTCCTGTTGATCGAAATCACCCGGAAAGACTTCCTGGATTTTGTAGACCGCAACCCCAAAAGTGGGAATCGGATCCTCTTTAACATCGCCCGGATTCTGTCTGCCCGCCTCAGGGAGACCGACACCAAACTGAAAACCTTCATCAACCTCTCCCAGTGGATCTGATTTCCGTACGAATCAATGAATTAAGGAGCCGCCATGAAAGGTAAAGTCATCGTGTTTTTCATTCTTTTCTCCACCCTGATCTCCGGAGCGATCCAATCACCCCAGACCTTCTTCGGTTTTGCCCTGGGAACCGACCGGCAGCTGGCCCGCTACGACCGGATTGCCGAATACTTTCACCACATCGACCGAAACTCCCCCCGGGTAAAGGTCCAGATACTGGGGAAAACCACCCTTGACAATGACCTGATCCTGGGGATCATCTCCTCGGAAGAGAATTTGAATCAACTGTCCCGCTATCAGGAAATTTCTCAAAATCTATCCCTGGCAAAAATTTCGCAGGGGGAGGCCCGGGCTTTGGCCCGGGAGGGAAAGGCGACGGTATTCATTACCTGCAATCTCCATTCTACGGAAATCGCATCCTCTCAGATGGCCCCCAGAATCCTGTACGATTTCGCGGTTTCGGAGGAACCGGAAATCAAAGAAATCCTGGACCAGGTGATCTTCGTCCTCATCCCTTCGCTGAATCCCGATGGCCAGATCATGGTGGTGGACTGGTATCGAAAATACCAGGGGACAGAATTTGAAGGGGGGCGACTGCCCACTCTTTACCACTGGTACGCCGGCCATGACAACAACCGGGACTGGTTCAAGCAGAATCTGGCCGAAACCCGGCTGGTATCCAGGGCCGCCTATTTCCAGTTTTTTCCCCAGATCTGGGTTGACGAACACCAGATGGGAAGCAGTGGGGACCGTTTCTTCGTGCCGCCTTTCCAGGATCCCCCCACCCCCTCGGTTCATCCTCTGGTCTGGAGAACCATCAACCTGATCGGAACCCGGATCGGCTTTGACCTGCAGCTGGCCAATCTTTCCGGAGTGGCCTCCCGGGGATTCTTCACCGGCTGGTGGATCGGTGCGGTAGACGATACCGCCTGGTTCCATAATATCCCCGGCATTCTGTTCGAGGCCGCCTCGGTAAAAATCGCCACCCCGATCTATATCGAACCCGAAGAGGTCCGAAGCGGGGAGAGCAGCGATAACAGCCGGATGATGTTCAGCCCCGATCCCTGGACAGGCGGGGAATGGACCCTTGCCGATATCCTCCGGTACGAATATGAAGGCACCCTTTCGGTGTTGAAAACCGCCGCCCGGAACCGGGAAAACCTTCTGTTCAACAGTTACAGGATGGCGGAAGATCAGATCCAGAAGGGGAAGCATACCCCGCCGGCCGGCTGGCTGATCCCGCCGCACCAGTCGGATGCTCTCACTGCCGAAAAACTGGTCCAAACCCTGCTCAGAGCCAATACCGAGGTTTTCCGGGTTGAAGAATCCGTTACCCGGGCTCATCGGTACTTCCCCGAAGGTTCATTTTACATTCCCATGGCCCAGCCATATCGGGCCTATGTGTTGAATCTGCTTTCGGTCCAGCACTACCCCGACCTCCGAAACAACCCCCAGTCGCCTCCCGTTCTTCCCTATGATTCAGCCGGATGGACGCTTCAGTACGGAATGGGCGTAACGGTGGAACCGGTCAGCGAAGCGGTATCGCTTCCCCTCAAACCGGTCGATCTATCCTCGGTATATCAACACCGGCCCGCCCCGGACAGCGGGACCTATCTGGTAATGGAACCCCGGTACAACAATACCTTTGCCGCGGTATTCCAGCTGTTGGAAAAGGGAGTAGCGGTTTACCGGGACCGGGAGGGCAAAACGCTGCCGGCGGGCGCTTTTCTGGTTTCCCGTGATCAGGCCCGGCCGGTAATTGACTCCCTGAGCCGTCAAATTCCCCTGAAGCTTTCTTCCCGTGATCAGGCCGCGCTTTCTGAATTGAGCAGATTGAAAAAACCCCGGGTGGGGGTATACCAGAACTGGGGAGGCAATATGCGGGAGGGATGGATGCGCTACGTGCTGGATGAATTCAGGATCGGCCATCAGATCCTGCACAACCAGGATATCCAATCCAAGGGCCTGGCCTCAGATTTTGATGTGCTCATATTTAACGATGTATCCAAGAGCAGGCTGCATGACGGCAAGGTCCCCCCCCGTTACCGTCGCTGGTATTCACCCCTTCCGGAAAAATACCGGGGAGGAATCGGAGATAAAGGATTCGATCGCCTGGTGGAATGCCTGAAAAAGGGCAAAACCCTGATCTTCATGGGGGCGAGTTGCGGGTACGCAATTGAAAAATTCAACCTGCCGGTGACCAACCGGGCCGAAACCCAGAATATCCTCTGCCCCAATTCCTACCTGAGAACCCTGGTCAAACCCGGCCCCCTGACCTTCGGGATGGGCAAAAGGGCGATGGTCATGTTTGATTCGGATACTCCCTTTTTCCAGACCTCCATTCCCAACAACGTCCAGGAAACCCGCCGAACCGCCCTGGTATTTCCCAAGAGAGACCTGCTGGCTTCCGGGTGGCTGGGAGACGAGAAACCCCTGATTCGCAAGTCCCTGGTAGTTAATTGCGGAAAATACGACGGGAATGTCATTCTCATCGGTCCGGATATCGTTCACCGGGGACAAAGCGAGGGTACATACCGGATTTTATTTAACGCGCTCTTACTGAATGCCGGCCGGTGAGCCCGGTTCCCGGCGGCGCCGGAACCCGGATCCTGCCCGTTGGCGACTCGTTCCTGGCATTAATTTGACTTTGATATATAATGGTGGAAAACCCGGGGAAAAAATGACCCTCAGAAAAAAAATCAGATACCGGATCGAATACGGCCTGTTTGCCTGCTTAATCCTGATATTCCGGATCCTGCCGATCGGCTGGATCCCCATCGAAGCCCGGATTCTGCGGGGAATATTCAAGCTGATCGGGAGCCGATACTCACGGGTGGTCAGCAAAAATTTACTGATCGCATTTCCCCGCCTTTCCCCCCGGGAACGGGACCGGTTGAAAAAAGAAGTATACCGTTTTTTTTCCCGGATGATGGTTTGGAACCTGAACCTTTTTGCCAAACGGAATATCGAACGGCTGCTGCCCCCGGTAAAGATTGACCACCCCGAGATCCTGAAAAATTTTGCCGGGAAAGGGGTGATCCTGATCACCGCCCATTTCGGGAACTGGGAGCTGCTCCCCTTCATCCTGAAAGAATCCCTGGGCCTGCCCATACACAGTATCGCCCGCAGCATGGACAATCCCTACATAGAAGAAAAGGTGAGCGCCTTTCGAAAGTACATGGGCTCCCGGGTCATCTATAAAAACAAAGCCCTGAGACGAATATTGAAGGTGTTGGACGATCATCAGCCCATCGGATTTTTAATCGATCAGAACGTGATTCCAAAAGAAGCCATCAAGGCGGTTTTTTTTGATCAGGAGATTCATGCCACGCCGATCCTGGCCCGGATCCATATCAAAAAGAAAAATCCGGTCATTCCCATATTTCTATGTCATGAAGGGGATCATTTGCGGGTGGACATTCATCCGCCCGTGCCGGTGACCACTCCCGGCGGCGCCCCGAAATCCGTCAAACAATTGACCCAGGAATACCTGACCATCATCGAAAAAAAGATCAAGGAGTACCCATCCCAGTGGTTCTGGTTTCATAACCGCTGGAAAAATCTGGGACGGGATATCCGATAAGGAAAAAAAATGAGAGACAAAAGAAAGCATGACCAGTTCCGGGAGATCCGGTTTGCCAACCGGTACAATCCCAAGGTTCCCGGTTCCTGCCTCGTACAGCAGGGCAATACCAAGATTCTATGCACGGCGACCTTCTCGGACCGGATCCCCTTCTTTTTAAAGGAACAGGACTCCCCCACCGGCTGGATAACGGCCGAATATTCCCTCCTGCCCGGATCCACCGGCAACAACCGGATCCCCAGAGAACGCCTCAAAAGCAATCACCGCAACATCGAGATCCAGCGCTTCATCAGCCGGTCCCTCCGCAATACCATCGATCTTTCCAAGATCGGCAGACGGACCATCACCATCGACTGCGACGTCCTGGAGGCCGACGGCAGCACCCGTTGCGTTTCCTTCAACGGGGCCCTGCTCTCACTGGCCCAGTGTTTGCGGCACATGGTATATGAACACCTGATCCGGGATCTTCCTCCCATCCTGTTTTCCTCGGCGGTTTCAGTGGGAATCACCGGGAAAGACATCCTGCTGGACCTCGACTACCAGGAAGATTCCACCGCGGATTCAGATATCAGTGTGGTTTCCTCCCGGGATGAACGGATCCTCGAAGTGCAAACCCACGTCGAAAGAAATCCCCTGGATCCCAAACTCCTCAACCAGGCCGTACAGCTGGCCCTCCTCAGGAACAAAGAAATCATCGCCATGATGGAAGAATCCCTGCGGTAATACCCGACATTCTCCCCGGTGGGCGCCCGGGCGCCCTTTGCAAAATCATCGTTTTGGGTTACAATGGCACTGGGAAACGAAAAGATCATGAATGCTCCCGCAGCCCAGGAAAGGACAACCAAATTCATAGTGGTGACCGGAGGGGTCATTTCCGGTTTGGGCAAGGGAGTGGCCACCGCCAGTATCGGCGCTCTCATCAATTCCAAGTTAAAGGTCATCCCGGTCAAGTGTGACGGTTACCTCAACACCGATCCGGGGACCATGAATCCCATTGAGCACGGAGAAGTCTACGTATTGGACGACGGCGGCGAAGTGGACATGGACTTCGGACATTACGAGCGCTTCCTGGATATCGATACCAAGTTCGAATGGAACCTGACCATGGGAAAGATCTTCAAAAGTATCCTGGAAAAGGAGCGCCGGGGAAATTTCCTGGGCAGTACCGTACAGTTCATTCCCCATGTCACCGACGAAATCAAAAACTGGCTGTACCGGATCGCCCGGGAGGAAAACGCAGATATCCTTCTGATTGAAATCGGTGGCACCGTGGGGGACCTGGAGAATATGTTCTACATCGAAGCCATCCGTCAGTTGATCAACGAGGTGGGACCCGCCAACCAGCTGCTGGTTCACCTCACCTATATCCCCATCCCCTCAGGGGTCAACGAGCAGAAGAGCAAACCCACACAGCAATCGGTCAAGATACTGAATCAAAGCGGAATATTCCCGGACATCATCATCGGCCGGTGTGAAGAATGGATTGACGAACCTCTTAAGGAAAAGATCGCCCTTTTCTGCAACGTGCCCAAAGAAGCGGTGCTGTCCGGTATCGATGTGGAAAACGTATACGAAATCCCCCTGGTGTTTGAAAAACAGAACCTTCCGGCCCTGATCCATAAAAAACTGAATATCTATTCCCCTCCCCGGATGCAGGAATGGCTGGGGTATGTGGAAATCCTGAAAAAGAACCGGGTGCAGCCGGACCGGATCATCAACATCGCCATCGCCGGGAAATATACCCGGCTGGAAGATTCCTACGCCTCCATTGTGGAAGCCCTGATCCATGCCAGCGCCCATCTGGATGTGCGGGTAGACATCCAGTGGATCGAGACCACCCGCATCGAAAACCGGAAAGAAAACCTGGAGAAATTACTCCAGCATACCGACGGGATCATCGTGCCCGGGGGATTCGGGATCCGGGGGATCGAAGGGAAAATAGAGATTATCCGGTATGCCCGGGAGAACCATCTGCCTTTCCTCGGGATCTGCTACGGAATGCAGCTGGCCGTGGTGGAATACGCGCGCAACGTATGTCATCTGGAAACCGCCTGTACCGAAGAGGAACTGGAGGAAACCACGGGTTCGAAGAAACCCCACCGGGTGGTATGCATCCTGCCGGAACAAAAGGAAATCGAATACAAGGGCGCCACCATGCGACTGGGGGGACACGACGTGTTTCTCAAGGAAGACAGCCGGGCCTGGGAAATCCACGATCAGAAGCCTTCCATCCGCAAACGATTCCGGCACCGGTATGAGATCAACCCCGAGTATATCAGAATCCTGGAGAAGGCCGGGATGGTTTTCTCCGGGTGGGCACCCGGGAAGCAGATCATGCAGATCATGGAACTTCCCGGCCATCCCTTTTTCATGGGAACCCAGTTTCACCCGGAACTGACCTCCCGTTTTACCCGTCCGGACCGTTTTTTCTATCATCTGGTGAAAAGTGCTGTCACCCAAAAAAACCCCGGTAAAAAATGAAGGGAGGAAAAACCACCGCCAACCCGCAGGAATCCCGGACCCGATTGCTGATTAAAAACGAGGTTTTCGGCCTGGTATTCTTCTTTCTCGCCATCTTTGTGTTTCTCAGCACCGTCAGTTACACCCCCCAGGATCCTTCCGCCTACACCTCCCCGGTACACCAGGAACGGCACCTGGTCCATAATTACGGCGGCAAAGCCGGAGCCTTCATCTCATCTCACCTTTATCAGGTCCTGGGTTATGGATCCTACGTTATCATCCTCTACCTGTTTTTGCTCACCATCTATTTTTTTTCCAACAAGGCGGTCAAACATTTCCCGGTCAAAACCTTCTCTTCCCTGCTTTTCCTCCTGTCTTTCTGCGGATTTCTGGCCCACATATTTCCCCAGGTATCGATCGACGGCATGGAAATCCACAGCGGCGGGTTGCTGGGATACTTTCTGAATAATTCTTTGGTCTCCCAGTTCAGGGGATTTTTGGCTCTCTTCCTGCTGATCCTGCTGATGCTGATTTCTCTGCTTATTTTTACCAAACTGTCCCTGCGAAAAATCGGAGATTTCCTGTCCCGGCTGCAAAACTTTGTTTGGAAAAAACTGAAAACCCTGTTCACCGGGCAATGGGAAAAATTACAGAAACAGAAACGCATCAAGAAGATCAAAAGAAAATATGAGCACCAGTACCAGCCTGTGGAAAAGGAAAAAATCAAAAACCGGGGCAAGAAAAAAATCGTCCGGGCCCCCAGTCAGATCCCGGAAGAAAAAACCCTTTTTGACGACAATGACAACGGATTGCGGTTGTATTCGGAATACAGCCCGCCGCCCATCTCGTATCTTGACGCTCCCACCAAGGAAAACCACATTGACTACCGGGAACTGGACCAGAACAAAGACGAGCTTCTGCAGCGCCTGGCTGAGTTCAATATAGCGGGAAAGATCTTTGAATATACCCCCGGGCCGGTCATCACCACCTATGAATTCATTCCAGACACCGGGATCAAGGTAAAAAATGTGGTGAACCTTTCCGAAGACCTCGCCCTGGTCGCCAAAACCCAGTACGTCCGCATTGAACGGATACTGGGGAAAAAGGCCATTGGAATCGAGGTCCCCAACCGGAACCGTAAAATCATCAACCTCCGGGAAATCCTGGAATCTCCCCAGTTCAAACAGGCCAGCTCCCCCCTGACCCTGGGGCTGGGGAAATCCAAAAGCGGCGAAATTTTTGTAACCGATCTGCGCAAGATGCCCCACCTGATTATTGCCGGTGCCACGGGATCCGGAAAAAGCGTGGCCATTCATTCCCTGATCCTGAGCATTCTTTTCAAATCCTCACCGGAATCCGTCCGGTTGATCCTGATCGATCCCAAGCGGGTGGAATTGGCGATCTACAACAACATCCCCCATCTGCTCACCCCGGTGGTCACCAACATGAAATCAGCTCGTAATGCCCTTGACTGGGCCCTCTGGGAAATGGAGCAGCGCTATAAGAACCTGGCCCAGCTGCAGGTACGGGACATCGATCAATACAATAAAAAACTGGAACTGCTCAAGCAGGGAGACGATGAAATACTGGAGAACCTGGAGTCCACCGATAAAATACCCTATATCGTCATCATCATAGACGAGTTTGCCAACCTGCTCATGGAATGCGGCAAAAGCATAGAGGAGAACGTTGCCCGGCTGGCCCAGAAGGCGAGGGCCACCGGGATTCACATCATCCTGGCCACTCAGCGGCCTTCCATCGATGTGATCACCGGAACCATCAAGAACAACTTCCCCGCCCGCATCGCCATGGCGGTCCCCTCAAAATTCGACTCCCGAACCATTATCGATACCATGGGGGCAGAAAAACTCCTGGGCAAGGGGGATATGCTGTTTTTGCCTCCCCAGACCGCCACCCTGGTTCGCCTGCATGGCGCCTTTGTTTCCGAAACCGAGGTTCTGCGGGTGGTCAAATATCTTTCCAAATCTCAGAAACCGCAGTACAACAAAAGCATCACCAAACCCCGGAAAGCCGATGAAAGCGGCGGCGGAGAAGATCAGCTGGATCCCCGGTTTTTTGAGGCGGCGCGCCTGGTGATCGAAACCGGGACCGCCACCGCTTCCTTCCTGCAGCGGAGACTGAGTGTGGGATATGCCCGGGCCGGCCGGCTGATCGACCAGCTGATGCAAAAGGGAGTCATTTCGGAATCTGACAGCAAGAATCAGCGGGAAATCCTGAAAACCCTTACCGACCTGGAAGAGATTGAAAAGAATCCGGGGTCGGGATGATCGGGCGAGGGGAGCAGACCACTTTGATCAATTTGCCGGTGGACCTTTTTTTTTCATTTGTTTTATTATATAATTGATTTTTAAATTATTACCAAATTTAGGAGGCTAAATGAAAAAAGCATTATCTTTAATTGCAGTCTGTGCCCTTATTATGGTTCTCACATATTGCGGCAGCCCTTCCGAGGGCCTGGTGGCCAAGTATTTTCAGGTGATGCAGATGCTGGATAAGGATTCCATGACCTCAATGGCCCTGAACCCGGTGGAAATTGAATTCAAAGATTATGAAATCGTCTCTTCCACCGAACCCTATGAATCGGAACTGTTGCTTCCCAAGTACCTGCAGCAGCTGGAACAGATCCAGGAACAAAAAAAAGAGATCATGCAACGGGCCAACGAATTGGAAGGGGAAATCATCGACATGGAATACGATATCGAAGACACCCGCAGCACTTCCAGGAAGAGACAACTGCGCGAAGAGATGGAGGAAAAACAGGAACAACTGGATGCCATCAAGTTTGAATTCACCAAAGTCCTGCAACGGGAATACGAAGTCGAACAGCTGATCGAGCGGGAAGAAACCCTGGTAAAAAAATCCACCAGCCTCACCGAAAACCTGGCGGACTACACCGGAGTGATCAAAAGATCGGAAGTGTTCGTGGATGTCACCCTTCCCACCGACAAGCACAACCAGTATGTGTTCATCCTCTCTGCCTATGAAGTGCAGAAGGGGGAAGGGGAAGTGGTACCCAACCGGATGATCATCGAGAACATCATGACCAAGGCCGATTATGAGGAGATGATCAACCAGCAGCAGGAAGAAGAGCCGCAGGTCCCCACCGAAGAAGTGCTGGAAGAAGACCCGCAGCAAGAAGAGATGCCCCAGGAGGAAGGGTCAGAACAGTAACCCCGATCTTCCTTTACCCAAATCAGCATATACCAGGCCCGGTAAAATCCTTTTTTACCGGGCCTTTTTTTTATGCCCCCGGTTTTCCCGGATAATCCCGCCCGATCTTTTCCCCCAACTGCTGAAAAATCCCCGGGATATCCAGATCATAGGGACATCTGGACACACACTCCCCACACCGGGTACAATCCTGATAGCCTTTTTCCATTCCCTGCAGGCGTTTCCATGCCCACTCCTTCAGCCCGTACCGGAAATAATAGGCCCCCACCAGGTGCAGAAAGGGAATATTCAAACCCTCGGGACAGGGCATGCAGTATTCACAACGGCGACAGAAGGTCTCTCCCAGATCTTCCTTCTCCCGCATCAGAATGCGGGTCTCATTTTCATCCAGGGGTTTCAGATGATCCAGGACCGACCGGTTCTCCTCCACCTGTTCGATCCGGTCCATCCCCGGGATGATCACATCGATTCCGGAGGTGAGAATGAACCGGAAGTTTAACAAAACATTTTGAAAAGCGCCACCGGCAACCGGTTTCATGGCGATAATTCCCAGTTTTTTCTCCCGGGCCCGGGGAATCAGTCGCTCCAGGGCAGCGGTTTCGATGAAGTTGAAGGGGATTTGGATGGTTTCAAAGGGAAACTTCTCAATGGCCTCCAGTATCACCCAGGGTTTATGGCCGGTAACGCCGATGTGGCCGATCATTCCCTCTTCCCGGGCCTGGATCATTCCCCGGATCGCTCCCCGGGGACCCAGGGTTTTTTCTAAAACCTCCCGGCTGGATATATTGTGGCACTGGTACAGATGGATATGGTCGACCTGGAGTTTCTTCAGGCTGGTTTCGATATCCCGCAGAATCTGGTCCCGGGAACGGGCCATGCTTTTGGTGGCGATCACCGGCCGCTCCGGGAAACGGCCAAAAACCCGACCCATCTTTTCCTCGCTGTCGGTATACACCCTTGCGGTGTCATAGAAATTGATCCCCTGCCCAAGGGCAGTTTCAATCAGGTGTTCCGATTCCCCGGAATTCAAACGCTGGATGGGAATTCCCCCGAAACCCACCGGATTGACTTTAAGACCGGTGCGACCCAGTTTTACCTGCATGGATACCTCCCGAACCCTATTATAACATACCTTTCCGGGAGGAGAAGGGGCGAGGGGAATCAGAGGGGAAACCGGAGATCATCCTCGGTACCCAGGCGGCCATCGATCCCCACCGATACGATCACCGCCTGGTCACTGCCTTCACGGACCAACACAAAGGGATTCCCCCACGAATCCTGGATATGCCGGGCACTGGGAAGATAACCGGGAACCAGATCGGACAACCCTTCCGGGAAATCCCCCTGGTGGGCCTTGTAGGTCAACAGGGCCTCCTTGATGGGACGGACATGGGTGGTATTCAAGGTGGTTTTGGCCGTTTGAAGGCCCTCGATGGTTTTTTCAGCGTAGCTCTTCTCGTCCTTGGATCCACTGATGAACTGCAGGGCCAGATAAATGGCCACGGCACACAGCAAAACAATCAACACCCCTCTCATGACCCTACCATACTCCAGAAACAAAAAAAAATCAACATTCAGATATGAATCGAAAATCCTCCTATCTCCCCGATGGCTTCATAGACGTTTTCCCCCAGGGTGGGGTGGATGGTAACCAGTTCCTCGAAATCCGAAATCCGCATCTTTCGAGCCAGGGCGAAATTGACCACCTGGATCAACTCCGCGGCCCCCGCGCCCACGATATGGGCCCCCAGGAGCCGGCCATCAGTGCCGGCGATCACCTTCACCAGACCCGCCTTTTCTCCCTCGGCATTGGAACGGGAACCCGCGGAATAGGGGAAACGGCCGATCTGGACCGACATCCCGTTTTCCCGGGCCTCCTCCTCGGTGATCCCCACCGCCGCCAGTTCCGGAAAGGTAAACACCGCCGCCGGAATCGGGACCGGTTGTACCGGTTTCCCGGTAAGGATATAATCGACCACCTGCTTGGCCTGGTGGGACGCCTTGTGGGCCAGCATCGCTCCCCCGATCACATCGCCGCAGGCAAAAATCCCCGCCAGGCTGGTTCTCAGATTGGAATCCACCTGAATAAAACCCCGGTCATCGGTTTGGATGGCCAGGCCGGGATCCAGAACACCGCCGGAATTGGGCTTCCTTCCCACCGAGAGCAAGGCCACGTCGAACCGTCCCTGGAAAGCCTCTTCATCTTTTTTAAATTCCACGGCAAGTTGATTCTGTTCCCAACGGGCCTGGATCAGGGCGGTCCCGGTATGAATCCTGATCTTCTGCTTTTTGAGCTCCCCCTGAAGAAGGGCGGTCACCTCCCGGTCACTGCCCGGCAGGATCTGGTCCATGATTTCTACAATTGTAACCTCGGCGCCCAGGTACCGGTAGATCAAACCGATTTCCAGTCCCACGGCCCCGGCGCCGACCACCAGCATTCGTTGCGGTATACGGGACAGTTCCAGGGCCCGGGTGGAATCCATCACTCCCGGGTGGTTGAAATCCAGGTGAGGCAGAGCTGCGGGACGGGACCCGGTGGCAACCACGATATGACGTCCCTGGATCTCTTCTCCATTCTCCAGCCGGATCGTATGCTGATCCCGGATGGTTCCCCTTTGCCGGTAAGCGGGGATCCCCTGTTGATCAAAAAGGTACTCGATTCCCCTGGTCAGTTTGGTCACCACCGCCTGTTTTTTTTTGGTGATACGGGGAAGATCAATCTGAACGTCCCCGCAGGCAATGCCGGTCCTGGGTCCCTCCTGAATGGTCTTTACCATCCGGACCGCATGGATCAGGTTTTTGGTGGGAATGCATCCCCACTGCAGACAGGTTCCACCCAGGGCATTTTTTTCCACCACGGCCACCGACAGGCCCTTTTTGGCTGCATAAAGGGCCCCTTCGTACCCGGCGGGACCGCCCCCCAAAAAGAGGATATCGTATCCGGATGGGGATCCCTTCGGGTTCATATCGTTTTTCTCCCCCGGTAGTTAATCATTTCCTTCATCTTCCGGACCGCTTTTTCCATTCCCATAAAGGCGGCGTTGGCAATGATGGAATGCCCGATATTGAGTTCCTGAATATCGGTTATTGCGGCAATGGGTTCCACGTTCTGATAAGTCAGTCCATGACCCGCCAGGATGCCGATTCCCAGTTTTTTGGAATAATTGACGGCCTTCTGGATCTTTTCCAACTCGATGGCCCGGAAGTTGGTGTTCCAGTTTTTGGCATACTCTCCGGTGTTGATCTCAATTTTTTTGATATCCAGACGGTGACAGGCCTTGATCTGATCAAGATCGGGATCCACAAAGATGGAAATCTCCAAACCCTCGGCCCGCAAATTGCTGATCACCTCCATGACGTTTTCATTGGTAATCGACATTTCCAGCCCTCCGCTGGTGGTCACTTCATCGGGGCTTTCCGGCACCAGGGTGCAGATATCCGGCTTGTATTTCAGAGCGATCTTGACCATCTCCATGTTGACCGCCATCTCCAGGTTCAACCTGGACTTGATACAGGCCCTTAACAGCTGCAGGTCCCTTTCCTGCATATGCCGCCGATCCTGGCGGAGGTGGATCGTAATCCCGTCCGCTCCCGCCAGTTCAGCCAGGACCGCCGCATACACCGGGTCCGGTTCATTGGACTTCCTGGCTTCCCTGAGGGTGGCGACATGATCGATATTAACCCCTAATTTCATCGTTATTCTCCTATCTGTTTTTCGACAACCTTTACCAGTCGCGGCAGGTAACGGTCGATGACCTCCGGCCGGTCCGATTCAAGCATGATCCTGATCTTGGGTTCCGTACCGGAATATCGGACCAGGGCCCGTGAATCCGTGCCATGATGGTATTGAAAATCCTGGAGGATTCCCTGCAATTCCGGCCAATCCTGGAGAGGGATCCTCTTTTTCACCCGGATACTGACACTCTTCTGAGGCGTTTGGGCAAATTCGGCAACCGCTGCCTCCGGGTCTATCCCCAGTTTTATCAGGGCCTTGATGAAAAGCAGGGCCGATAATACCCCGTCACCGGTAGGCTGGAACCGGGTGTCGATGATATGACCGGAGGGTTCACCCCCCAAAACAAGGCCCTTTTCCCTCAACAGGGCATATACATTCTTATCCCCTACCGGAGCCCGGTATAATTTAATTTTCAACCGCCTGAGGGCTTTTTCCAACCCGAAATTGGACATCACCGTCCCCACCACCCCGCAAACCGGTTCCGAAGAAACCGCCAGGTACCGGGTCAGGATATAGAGGATCCGGTCTCCGTCGATCCGCCGCCCCCGCGGGTCCACCAGCAGCAGGCGATCTCCATCACCGTCAAATGCGATTCCCAGGTCCGCCCGTTCGCGACAGGTTCTGGCGGCCAGGGCGGCCGGGTGTTCGGAACCGCAGCCGCGGTTGATATTCCGGCCGTCGGGATGGTGGAAGATCGGGATATTTCGTATCCCCAGTCGCCGGAACACCCGGGGGGCGATCCGGGATACCGCCCCATTGGCACAATCGATCACCACCTTCAATGGAGCATGGGCTATGTCCTGCCCCGCTTCGGTTAAAAACCGGATATACGGCTCGGGGCTCACTTCAGGCAGTCGAGGGGGTGGGGCGGGCGTCGGGATATCGGGCTGGCGGTCAAATTGCTCTTGAATTTCCTCCTCCAGTTGCGATGAGGCCTTTTCTCCCCGGTAATTGAAAACTTTGATACCGTTGTCCCCATAAGGATTGTGGGAAGCGGTGATCATAAGCCCGTAATCAAAAGCCTGTTGGCGGGTGAGAAACGAAAGTCCGGGGGTTGAAATCACCCCGCAGTCCGAATACCCCTCCGCCCGGGACAGTATATCCCTGATCTCCGGGCTGCTTTCCCGGGGATCGGCACCCATCAGGATCCGGGAACCGGTTTTTTTCCCCAAAACCTCCTGTAACACAACACCCAACCGGATCAGCGAGGAATTGTCCAGGGGGAAACATCCCCATCTCCCCCTGATTCCATCCGTCCCAAATAACCGTTCGCCGTCTCTGTCAGGGTTCTTGGGACGTTTTCCTTCCCTCATTTCGGTCTTCTATCTCCAGGGTGACCTGGACATCGCTGGTGTCTTCTATCTTTATGATATGTTCCTGTTTATCCAGCATCATGGTTTCCTGATAACTGTTCTTGACCTGGGACAGATCAATCACCCCCTTGGTGTAGATCTTCTGGATATCGTCAATCCGGTCCTTATACCCCCGGATCCTGACCCGGGGGGGATCCACAGTCAAAGAAAGCAGTTTCAGACCCTTTCCCAGTTTTCCGCTCAACCGCACCTGTACGTCCACTTCCTTGGTTACCAGTTCCTCGGTAACGATCTCGATCGTCCGGGGCCGTACCGAAAGAATCTCGATCTCCTCGGGATACTGGAGGTAGTCTCGAACCCAGCGGTTGATGCGGGAACTCTTGGAAATATTCTCCAGATCCACTTCGATGTGAAATGACTCGCTGGTCAGGTCGCCGATTACCCGCCGGTTCCCGGTCACTTCCACCCGTACGCTTTCCGGGTATATATTCTTGATCTCGATGTTATCATGCTTGTTGATATAGTCCACATTCACTTCAAAGCTCTTTTCCGAAAAAGCCCGCTCCTTGCCCACGATCAGAATCCAGACAAATATCGCCAGGAACAGGGCAATGGCTTTAAGACCGAAGTTGTTGAGAACCAGTCTCTTGATGTTCATGTCAGCACCCCGTAATGAATCATCCTTTTTCGCAACCCTTCCTTGTCCAGTCCCCGGATCAACTCGCCGTTGGCCGCCAGGGATATTTTGCCGGTTTCTTCGGATACCACGATGGTAATGCTGTCGGTCTGCTGACTGATGCCGATGGCGGCCAGATGGCGGGTTCCGCCGGAACTGAATTCCACCAGGGGTGGAAGGGGAAAAAAGCACCGGGCCATGGATACCTTGCCGTTCTTAATAATCACCGCTCCGTCATGCAGGGGCGAATTGGGGGCAAATATGGTCAGCAGCAGGTCCTTGCTCACCTCCGCATCGATGATCACCGGTTTGTTGACATAATCATCAATCTTAATATCTTTTTCAATGGTGATGATGGCTCCGATCTTGCTCAGGGAGAGGGCGATGACGGCATTGATGATCTCATCGATGATCTTGGACTGGCTGGAACTGTAATAGCGCTTGTTCAGCCGTTTCCCGATGTCAGAGAAAATCTGCCGGATTTCATCCTGGAAGAGAACAATGATGGCAATAATGATATAGGTGGCAAAGCGGTTGATGATAAAGGAAAAGGCACTCAGCTTCAACAGTTGGGCGATCAGGGCCACGAATACCACCGACAGGATTCCCATCAGGATCAGGTAGGTTTTGGTTCCCTTGACGATCAGGATCAGGTAGTAAAAGAGAAAAAACAGGAAAAGGATATCGATCAGGTCAAAAATGGAGAAACTGGAAAAGGCGTTGACAAAGTACTCCAGCATTATCGGCTCTTCTTCCCCGGATTGTCCCTATTCCGCAGGCCTGCTACCCCTTTCATGATATCCTTGATTTCATTTGAATTCAGGGATTCCTTTTCCAGCAGAGAGTTGGCAATTGCCTTCAACTGCTTTTTATGGCGGGTTAACAACTCTTTCACCTCGTTGTAGGCCTTGATGATAATCGCGTTGACCTCGGTATCGATCCGCTGGGCGGTATCTTCTGAATATTTCACATGATGCCCCAGTTCTTTTCCCAGAAATATCATGTCATTCTGGGAGCTGAAATTGACCGGTCCCAGTTTGGACATCCCCCATTCGCACACCATTTTACGGGCAATGGAGGTCGCCTTTTCGAAATCATTGCCGGCGCCGGTGGTCACCTGCTTTAAGAACAGTTCCTCGCTTAAACGACCGGCCATGAATACACATATCTGGGCTTCCAGGTAATCCTTGGAGTAGGTGTGCTTGTCATCCACGGGCAGTTGCTGGGTGACCCCCAACGCCATCCCCCGGGGAATAATCGACACCTTATGCAGGGGATCGGCCTCCTCTTTGAGGTAGGCCACCAGCGCATGTCCCGCCTCATGATAGGCGGTCAGTTTCTTTTCCTGCTCGGATATGATCATGCTGCGCCTTTCTCTGCCCATCAATACCTTGTCTTTGGCGTATTCAAAGTCAGACATCTCCACGCTTTTGTTGTCCCGGCGGGAAGCATAAAGGGCGGCTTCATTGACCAGATTGGCGATATCCGCACCGGAGAACCCCGGCGTCGAACGGGCCAGCACCTTCAGGTCCACATTCCTGGCCAGGGGAATCTTGCGGGTATGGACCTTTAAAATCTCCTCCCGGCCTTTGACGTCCGGGGAAGACACGATGATTCTGCGGTCGAATCTTCCCGGCCGCAAAAGCGCGGTATCCAGGATATCCGGACGGTTGGTCGCGGCGATAATAATCACCCCTTCATTGGCATTGAATCCGTCCATCTCCACCAGCAGCTGGTTGAGCGTCTGTTCCCGTTCGTCATGTCCTCCTCCCAAACCGGCTCCCCGCTGCCGGCCCACGGCATCGATCTCATCGATAAAGATCAGGCATGGCGCATGTTTCTTTCCCTGCTCGAACAGATCCCGGACCCGTGAGGCCCCCACACCGACGAAAAGTTCCACGAATTCCGAACCGGATATGCTGAAAAAGGGGACGTTGGCCTCGCCGGCAATGGCCTTGGCCAGCAGGGTTTTCCCGGAACCGGGAGGGCCGATCAACAACACTCCCTTGGGGATCTTTCCCCCCAGCCGCTGGAAACGTTTGGGGGATTTCAAAAATTCGATCACCTCCTGGAGTTCGTCCTTCGCCTCTTCCACTCCGGCCACGTCCTTGAAGGTGGTATCTTTTTTCTCCCCGGTAAACATTTTGGCCTTGGTTTTACCGAAATTGAAGGTTTTTCCTCCACTCTGCTGTTTGATCATGGCGATCCACAATACGATCAGTATCAGAAAGGGCGCGGTGGAAAGAAGAACCGAAAGCCACTGGTTTTTGTCCACCTTCTCACCGGAGATCTGGACATTTTTTTCCTGGAGTTTGTTCACCAGGTCCGGATATTCCACCGGGATCACGGTTTCGTATTTCTGGACCGGTTCTCCCTCGTAAAGTGGCTTGATTTCACCGGTAATGGTGTTCTTGCTGATATGAGCGGTCAGGATGTTGTTGTTTTCCACCTTTTCCAAAAATTCTGAAAATTTTATTTTAACCGTATTTTGGGTACTCAGGTTAAACAGCATATTGACCACGAAGAGCATGACCGTAAATGCAAAAATCCAGAATAGGAAGCCCTTGGGTTTCTTGTTCCTGTTCACTGGGTTATTCATATTATCCTCAATACCGGAAGAACCGAGTGACGGGTTTCCCGGGTGTCATAATTATAACACAACTTCGATGGTTTGGGAAAACCGCCGAGCCGGTCCCATCACTGGTCCCTCCTTTTATAACTGCTATTTTGCCCCAATGGTTTCAAAGGCCAAAAGACCCGCCCGAAGGTCCCTGGGGAAAAATGCGGACGAACCGGCAAATTGACAAATCACTTATTATTTACTATGATACAAAAGAGATGGAAAACGGTACCCCCACGAGATTTTCTCTGATAAAAAAGAAATACCTCCGGTTGAATATTGCCAAGAAACTGATGCTCGGCTACATCCCCCTTTCGGTACTGACCGTCATCATCGCCCTCTTTGCCCTGCTGAGTCTGGAGCGGATCAATCAGCTGAATGAAACCGTAATCCACTCCAATGTCCCGATAATCGAATGCACCGAGAGCATGGTGGAATGTATCTATTCCCAGGAACTGGCGGGGAAGCGTTTTGCCATCGTCAAAAGTCCGCAGAGCCTGGAACTCTTCAACGACTGCAGTGCGGAATTCAAAAATCACCTGGCCACCCTTCGGTCCCATCTGTTTCACCGGAGCATAGAAATATCCCGCCTGCTCTCGAAATACAACCGGTATATCCGCAGCTTCCGGGAATGGTTTGATATATCCAGCCGGAGCGGCAGAAGTTCGATCGACTCCCGGATCACCCGGCTGCAGGGAGAATTGATCGGCGACCTCGAGAAGCTGGGCCATCAAACCGCCGCCGATCAGCGGGAGAAGAGCCTGGAAACCGCCGGAATCGCCAATACCGCTTTCTGGGTTGTCGCCAGTCTATGTATGTTCAGCCTGATCGTGGGAGTCAGCGCCGCTCTTCTCATTACCCGCAACATCTCCGGAGCGGTTTCCAAACTGAAGACCGCCACCCGCGAAATTTCCAACGCCAACTTCGATCATATACCCTCTATCAACAATCAGGATGAGCTGGGAGATCTCAATCAGGCTTTTTTGGAAATGGCGACCCGGTTGAAACGCCTGGAAGAGATGTACCTGGATGCCAGTCCCCTGACCCATCTGCCCGGGGGCATCGCCATCGATAACGTCTTGAAAAAACGGACAGAAAACCGCCAGCCACTGGCTTTCTGCCTGGTGGATCTGGACAATTTCAAAGCCTTCAACGACCGGTACGGATATGCCCGGGGCAACCAGGTCATCCGCTTCACGGCCCGGATCATTGAAGAAACCGCCCGCTCCAAAGACCGGGAAGAAAATTTCATCGGACATATCGGGGGAGATGACTTCGTGATCATCTGCCCGATCCGGAGTTACCGGGGCATCTGCCAGCGGATTATCAAAAAATTTGACCGGGAGATCCCCACCTTTTATGACCCCGAAGACATCAAAAAAGGATACATCCGGGCCACCACCCGCCAGGGGAAAAGACAACGCTATCCGATCATGACCCTCTCCATCTCCGTGGTCACCAACCAGAGCAAAAAAGACATGTACTACCTGGAATTTGGAGAACGGGCAGCGGAATTGAAGGAATACGTGAAATCCATTCCCGGGAGTCAATTCATGCTGGAACGCAGAAAAAAACGATCCCCCCGACCCCCCGCAAAGGAGTCCCCGTGATCAGGAACCAGATCCTGCTGCTGTTCTGCCTGACCGTTTTCTGCAGCTGTTACTGTTATCAGGACCATCTCTATCTGGAGGACCATTATCTGGATCTGGCGGCAGATGATTTTCCAGGAGAAATCGACCGTCTGCTGGACCTTTCCCGCAATCATCCCAACCCGAACCTGAGGGCCCGGGCCCATCTTCACCTGGCCCGGCTGTACCTGCACCGCAACAATCCCAGACCCGGATACCAGGAGGCGATCCGGGAATTGCGCGCTTATCTGTCCCGGCCTCCCAAAATCCGTCCGCAGGAACGGGATCATTGCCTGAACCAGATCGCCCTCTGCACCCGGATCCTGGAACTCTCTCAAATGGCGAAAGACATGCGCAGGCAGTTGGAAATCCACTCGGACCTGCGATCGGAGTGGAATACCACCCTGCGGCAGAAGGACCGGGAGATCGCCCGGTTGAAACAGGAACTGTCCAGGTTGGAAGAAAAGATCAAAAAGCTGGATTCCCTTTACTTCCAGATTCAGAAGAAAAAGAAAAAAGACCGCTGATCCGGCATCCATCGCCGAACCGCCGGGGATTTGACAAAGGGCATCGAATTCCTTATGATAGAGCATCTCCGGTTTTTACCGGGTTGTATGACCGTTGGAATCCGGACTGGGGAAACAGGGGCGTTATCTTTGAACAGATTGGGCATTTTAATCCCGGTATTCAACGAAGAGAACAAAATTCAGACCATTTTCCATGGTTATCAGAAGGTCCGCAGCCGGCTGAAGCGGGAACAGCTGAACAGCCGGCTGGTTTTCATCGATGACGGTTCCGAAGACCGCTCTGCGGCGCTGATTCACCAGCTGGCCGAAGAATACCGGATCGCCGGCGACCTGATCAGACTGAAGAAAAATTTCGGCAAGGACAACGCGCTGATCGCCGGCCTCCAGCACACCCGGTGCGATTATTACGCAGTGGTGGATGCCGATCTTCAAACCCCGCTGGAAACCCTGCCGGCCATGGCCAGAAAGATCCGGAATGAAAACCTGGATATCGTGCGGGCGGTCAAGGAGAACGAGCCTTACGGCTTGGTCCGCAAGATCCTGACCGCCGTTTTTTTTAAACTGGCCAGATTGCTCAAAATAAAAGAATTCAAAAAAGGCAGCTCCGATTTCATCCTGTTCAACAAAAAGGTCAAAGAGGATATCCTCCAACTCAAGGAAAAGGAATTCCTGATACGGGCCATGATCGCCTGGCATCATTTCCGCGAAGGCTCGGTATCGTTTACCCCCCCCGTCTCCTCCAAACCCACCAAATACAGCCTAAAAAAACTTTTCATCATGGGACTGAGGAGTATCGTCACCTTCTCCAATTTTCTTCGTATCAATTTCATCATATCGATCTGCTACTGGATCGCGGCCCTGGTGTACGGGAGCATCATCCTTTACAACAAGATCACCAACCGGATCGTCACCGGGCTGAGTTCCACCCTCCTGCTGATCCTGATCAGCTTTGCACTCCTTTTTTTAATGCTGGCCATTTTCGGGGAGATCCTGAAAATTATCTTTGAAGAGATCAAACAAAGACCCCGGTACCTGATCGAAACCATCTCCCGCTATGAAACCCAAGACCAGGCTGATTAGAAGAACGGCCGAGCTCCTGTTGATCCTGCTGGTGACCCTCTTTTACCTATACCCCAAAATCACCGATCTCCGCTCCCAAAACATCCTGGCCCAGAATGCGGATCTTACCTATAACATCGCCATTCTTTACAGCAACCTCAAGCACCTCCAACAGGGAGATCTCAGAGGCCTCTATGATCTCCCCATTATCTACCCCTACAGCGGTGTCATGGTCCGGGGGATGAACCTGCTGGGTCAGTCGCTGCTGGTGCTCCCCCTGTATGGCCTGGGAGTGCGCAATTACATCACCCTGTATCTGGTCATCGTGGTCACCGGTTTTTTCCTGCTGGCCTGCTCGGTATTTTTCTTATTGAACCTGCTGGTCAGAAACCGGAATGCCGCACTGCTCTGGACCCTGGTATTTGCCCTGATGCCCTTTAAAAGCATCACCTTTTTTCACCTCAACATCCTTTACATCTTCCCCAGTTTCCTGGCCATCGGATACCTGATCAAAACCATTGAAAATCCGAAATGGCGTTCTATTCTGTTGCTTTCCCTCTGCCTTCTTTTACAGATACTGTTTTCCATTTCCATGTTTTTGATCCTGATCACCCTCTTGCCGGTGGTGTTCATCGGGTATTATCTGATCACCCGCGGAGTCCGGATCGAGCTCAAGGTGATCATGAGACTGGCCGGTGCCGTCGCAGTGACGGCGGTTGTGATCTATTTCCTGTTTTTGCCCTATTTCGCCCACAGCCGGGGAACCGGCCAGGAAAAAGCCCGGTCCCTCAACACCGAACAGAGGAAACAGCGGGTGAATACCTACCTTCACGGCAGTTATTCCTTTTTTTTCCCCTCCGGCGCCGGTTACCGGGAATTAAGCCCCCGGTCTGAAAACACTGCCTATCAGAGGCTGGACAAACAACTCCTGCCCGGTTTCGGATTATTTTTTCTGCTCTTCCTCTTCTTTTGCCAAAAAGCATCCCCCTGGCATCACCGGTTGCTGGATATCCTCTTTTTCCTGCTGATCCTTTCGGTGATCTTTGCGGTGCTCTTCTTTCAATACCTGAAAATCCCGACAATGGTGCTGGATTTTTTCTTCCTGTTTTTCTTCCTGCTGATCCTGGCCCAGACGATCCGCCACTGGCAGCGCCTGGATCGGGGCGGTCGGTTCCTTCTGGTTGGCTTGCTCTTTTTCATGATGATGTATTACAATCCGCTCTACCGGTTGTTTCTCCCTATTGAGGGAAATTATATTTACCTGATTCAGACCGTGCTTCCCACATATCTCCGCCAGCGCGGTGCCCGGACCTATTATTATCTCAACTTCATCTGGTTGGGCCTGGGGGCCCTGGCCTTTCGGGAACTGGCGGAAAAAACCCATCCCCGAAAAACAATCCCCCTGCTGCTGGCCACCCTGATCATGCTGGAAAACATCCCTCCTTTTCGCCTGGTGGATCGTCCCCCGGTTCCACTGGTCAATGAACGGGCGGTGTATCAATTCCTTACCCCAATTCCCCGGCATTACGGAATCTTTGAATTGCCGGCGCGCAAAAGCCTCCTCAACACAATCTACCATGACCATCATGTTTACGCCGGCAGCCGGTACGGTGTGGGAGAGTTGGACCCCCTGGAGCTGGAGGCCCTGGGCTACGGTTTCATCACCAGGCTGACCGAACCTGGATTCATTAAAACCCTGCAGGAAAACGGGCTGCAGGTCATCATTATCCACAAGGCCTTTATCCGGAACCGGTTCTCCATCCGGCAAAATCCGGCGGGAGAAGTAAAAGACAAGTGGCGCGAAAGCCTGAATATATTCAATCGGCTCCGGGACCAGGGGTACCTCAGCCGCCTGCGGATCAAACCCAACCGGATTATCGCGCTGATCAGTCCGCGCCGGAGCGGACCGGAGATCTCCGTCACCCTCCCGACCTACGCCCTGCGGCATCGTACCCGGATCACCCTGCAGATCCACAACCCGGAGAACAACAATGCCCTGGAACTTTTATTCAACGGCGAACCGGTGAAATCCCTGTCCCTGGCCGGGACCGGCACCCGTTCTCTGGACCTCCCGCTGGAAAAGCTGCGTCCGCAGTCCTACCGTCCCAACCGCCTGGTTTTGCGATCATCCCGATCCCTCACCTACCTGGGAATGGATATCCGCTGAGCCGGTAACGGGAAACCCCCCGGCACATTTCGGGGTTGAAATATGGTGGAATTACTGTTATCTATGTAGGGGAGGAATATAAAAGTGAAAAATTTTTCCCTGATCTTGGTTTTTGTTCTGATCATCGGATCCCTGCCGGGCCCGGCGTTTCCATCGGAACAGCCGGGACAGACCGCCTACCAGAAACTCCGGGAGGGCGATGGTCTGGCCCGGGAACAAAAGATCGACGAAGCGATCCAAACCTACCGGGATGCGGCGGATTTATATCAACAGGCCCTCGAGGAAGAACCGGACAACCGGTCCTTCCAGACCAACTACCGGTACTGCCTGGGGAAAACCGGGTACCTGCCGTTACAAAAGGCACAGGAATTTGAGAAAAACCGGGATTACCCGCAGGCGACCCGGTTCTACGACCAGGCCATCCAGGCCTATGAACAGGCCCTGGAAAGACTGCCGGAAGATCCCAATTTCCTCCAGAACCTGGATTACTGCCGCCATCACCGGTCCCAGACCCGGTTCCAAACCCTCCTGAATACCCGGGGAAAAGCGCCGCCCTTTCAGCTGGAAAAAATCAAAAACGGCTCCATTTCCCTCCAGTCTTTGAAAGGGCAGGTGGTCCTGTTGAATTTTGTGACCGGCTGGTGCCCCTCCTCTCAAAACAGCCTGGAGATGCTGGAATCCGTCTCTGGCAAATACCAAAAACGCGGCCTCCAGGTGGTTATCGTCAGTGTGGACCGGATTGAGGGCTGGCGCAAGACGGGAGGAGAAGAAACCACGGTGAAAAATGCCCGCAAATACCCTTACCTCTTCCTTTGGGGAACCGATCAGATATACCGCGATTACGGCTTTTTCTCCTCAGTCCCCTGCCTGCTGATTCTGGACCGGGAAGGGAACCTCCACCGGCAGATCAGCAGTGACCACCGCACACCGGAATCCATCAGCCGGGAGATCGAAAAGATTCTATAATTCCCCCTTTTCTGGTGCTGCCGACCGGGACCGGTCAGCAGCACCCGGAAAGTGTGGCTGTGGCTGGGAGCGTAATTCCCCAGGTTGACCACCTCATCCACCAGGGAGCGATCCACCGGACGTTTCTGAAAAAACCGTACCGTCCGTCTCTGCATCAGCAGTTCATCCACCTGGCGGGAAGCCGGAAGTGATCGGGAATCGAAGGGAACCGGGGCGTGGCCATCCCACTCCAGGGCGGCGGCCGGACAGACGGCAACACACCGGCAGCAGTGGCTGCATACCTCATGATCGATAATCACCCGATTTTCCACCAGGTCCGTGCAATGCTCATGGCAGATCTTGACACAAAGGCCACAGCCGTTGCATACCTCGGTGGCAATGGTAATCATGCGATCCCCCCGTTATTCCTGGAGATATTAATTCTAAACAATCATCACGAAAAAGGCAAACTGTGCTTTCAAAAATATCAATTTGAAACTCGAAATATCCTCCAACACATTCCGGAATCAAATGAAGACAATCTGTTTCGGACAGTGGTTTTGGTATTCTAACATTCGGATTTGTTTCGTGCTTCGTGATTCGGATTTCGGATTTAAGACGGAATGGTATTGGTGAAGAGTAATGAGTGATGAGTCAAAGATGAATTCGTCACCGTTTTGGTCATTTGGGTTTGACAAATTTGAATTTGTTTCGGATTTCGGATTTGAGATATACTCCTTGTGAAAATCAGAACCAACCCGGATTCCATGGGTTCTCATCCTGGTTTGTTTCTCGAGCAAGGCAGCAGGGTAAGAAAAAAAGTGGCGGAAGGTTCCAATGGCTGGCGGAGGGAGTAGGATTCGAACCCACGGAGACCGTGAAGCCTCAACGGTTTTCAAGACCGCCGCATTCAACCGCTCTGCCATCCCTCCATGAACAAGGCGATTTTAACAGAAAAGCCCACCCCTGTCAAAACAGGCCGGAGGCGAAAAACCGCCCTCAGAGGGTCTCGGCGTGCAGTTCCCAGGTCTCTTCGTCCAGGTTCTCCTTGAGGTAATAGTACCGGCCCCGGTAGAACTGGTAGTTGCGGTTGGGCCGGCCGAAGATCACGCTGATGAAATCCATGGGGAGAGGTTGGGGCAGCATCACCTTCTGGAGAATTCCGCCTTCCAGATCCATCACCACAAATTCCTGCTCATCTTCGGTGAACCGGGTGGACATCAAGTAGATCCGGTCCCCGTCCACCACCATGTCCCGGATGAGGGGCAGGTGCTCGTCGTGGGTAATGGTAACGGCGCTTTTGAAGTTTTCCCAACCGATACTTTTCACCGCCGGATTCTGTTTAAGAAGGTCCAGGGCCGCCTCTTCGTGCTGAGAGGTGAATTTCACCGGTGCCAGTTCTTCGGTAAGGGTTCGGATCAATTCTCCCTGGAAATCGTAAATGGACAGCATAAATCCCCGGGCGCTCTGTTCAATGAAAATCCGGTCCCCGGCCACCTCCAGGTTGACCCCGTCAGCCGTCAGGTTGATCTGGTTTTGTCCCCCGGTAAAATCCTGCCGGTAGAGCTGTTTTCTCCACTCCATCTTTTCGTCTGTAACACCCACCACGATTTGGGGATTCTGGGGGTCACCTGAAGGATCAAAGCGCGACACCAGATAAGTATCTTCTCCGAGGGGATAGATGTATCCAAAACCGAATCCGGGCAGACGGAATTCCCGCATCCGTTCACCGGTCAGGGAAAAGATCACCGCCTTGTTGATCCCCACCACCATGATCGAATTGCCCAGGGGAATGATATAATTGCTGACCCCGGGGTTGATCATCAATTCCCCCGGCCCCTCTCCTTTCTTGCCGAATTGGGCGACGGGTTTTAGATCCTTCAGCCGGTAGGCATGAACCGTGGTTTCCTGGAGGCAGTAGACCTGGTCGTGAGCGATTTCCAGCATCAGGGGCATGTACATCCCTTCCAGGGTACCAAGCTTCTCGGCCTGGATCGAAAACCCGGTAAAAAAGACCAAACAAATGGCCAGAATGATTGTTTTTCGCATGAATCCTCCTGTAAGTACCATACCCCTATAACGGTTGAGAACCGGAAATGTTCGCAGCCAGGAGTATAAAAGGATTCTGCCGGTAAGACCTTTTCAATAACTCCGATAGAGCGTGACCGGAAACCGGAAGGTGCCCCAGGCGGAATTCAGGTACACCTGGCCGTCCAGCCGGTAGGTCACCTCTTCCTCGCTTCTCATCATATCCACCACCGCCATGCCCACCCGCAGATAGGGGATCCGCAGGGTGGTGGTGAGAATCCGGCTGTCCCCCGGTTCGATGCGGGCGCCCCCGAAAGCGGCGGTGAGGGTCCGACGACCGTTGATGTACAGCAACAGGTCCAGCCGGTCCATGATCACCCGGATGGTATTGGGATTGATAATCTGCAACTCCAGGTCCAGCAACATATTCATCACCGAAAAACTGTGGGGCCGGACATTGACCAGATCAAACTGGCAGTTTTTGAGGGCCATCCGCTGCTGGATCTGATCCACCATGACACAGTTCATCATCACCCCCGCCAGCAGGACTGCTGCGATCATTTTGACGGTTACTTTCATGGGCACCCCCTGTTGCCCGTATTATAAATTCCGGGGATTTTTTTTTCAACCCTCCCCCCCAATTCCGCCGGTTCGATGGTATAATAAAGGTCGGACCGGAGACCCTCCGGGGAATTCTCCGCCTTTTTCCGACTGTTTTACTTCCAGGAGGATCCATGAAACATAATGGCCAAAACATCGCGGCCCTGAGCCTGTTGGCCCTGATCTTCACCATCGGCCTGACCTTTGCCGCCGTGGAACTGCCCCGGCTGGCGGATCGGTACCTGCAGCAACAGGTTTCGTTTCCGCGCCTCTCCACCGGGCAGGACACCGAAACCGCCGAAAAAACCCGGCTCTACCTGGGTGAATACCACCTGCGAACCATCGGCTATGCCGCATTGGGAATCGTCGTGCTGCTGATCATCGCCGGTTTTGCCACCCGGAAAAAGGGGCTGGCCAGCGCCGGCGCCCTGCTCTTGTTTCTGCCGGTATTCGGCCACTTTGCCGCCACCATGTTTTTTTTGGGAGGACTGGGCTTTTTACGACTGATATGGCTGCCCTTCCTGGATATATCCTTTGACCTGATGCGACTGGGGGATGCGGTCCTGGTTCCCTACCGGGGCCTACTGGTCCTGTTTTCCAGTCTGGGAGTGCCCCTCAACCACCTGCTGCCGCTGATCATTACCGGTACGGGATTTTTCATTTTCATGCTGGGTACCCTGGCCTGGTTGCGGGCCCGGGTTCAAAAAAAGCCAGTAGCGGATACCTGGGTGTACCGGTTCTCCCGTCATCCCCAGTACCTCGGCTGGATCGTCTGGAGTTACGGTATCATGCTGCTGCCCGGCGTCAACATGAAACGTTCCTACGAAATTTCCTCCACCCTGCCCTGGCTCCTCAGTGCCATGATCATCATCGGCATCGCCCTCTTCGAAGAACGGAACATGACCAAAAGGAGGGGAGCCGAATATTTCGATTACCAGAGAAAAACTCCTTTCCTGTTCCCCCTTCCGGTTTTTCTCATCCGACTGATCAAGATGCCGCTGGGGATTTTCTTTGGGAAACCCGATCTTTCAAAAAAAAAGCAGATCGCCACCCTGCTGCTGTTTTACACCGGGCTGCTGATTCTGCTTTCCGCGTTCACCGCCGGGATCATCGGCAACTCAGAAAGATCCGGGATCCTTTCGAGCGAAAGAACAGCACGGATTCTGCAGCGGATCAAAACCGCCGACAGCCGCCTGGTGATCCGGGAACAGCTGGCAAAACTGGCCCGTTCCGGGGATTCCGCCCTTACCCCGCTGCTTTCCCTGCTGGAGGAAAAAGAGCCGATTATCCGCTGGTATACCATCGATCTCCTGGCTGACTTTTCGGATCCCCGGATCACCGAGCGCCTGATCCAGAAACTGCACGATCCCGACCGCTGGGTCCGAAGAGCCGCCGCCGGGGCCCTGGGCAGAATCGGATCTCCCCGGGCCGTGCTTCCCCTGATCGAGGCCCTGCGGGATCCAGATCGGGAAATTGTTTCCGCTTCCGCCCGGGCATTGGGAGCAATCGGTGATCCCCGGGCCATTTTGCCCTTAACGGATATCCTGCTCAAAGGATCCTCCCGGGATGCCGGGGCCGCCGCCCAGGCGCTGGGCGCGCTGGGGAACCCAACGTCCGTTCCGATTTTGATCCAACGACTGGAAAAACCCGGTGATTGTCCCTGTGTGCAGATTGGTCAAGCCCTGCGGACCCTGGGATCGGACCGGGCGATTGATGCCTTCCGGGCCGGGCTGCAGGATGACCACTGGTGGATCCGGGGAGAAAGCCTGAGAGGACTGGCTGCTCTCCATTCCCCGGCCGCCATTCAACTCCTGATTGAAGCTCTGAGAGACTCCGAGGCCAGGGTTCGACAGACGGCGGTCTGGATATTGGGAGACAGCGGTTCGCCGGCAGCCGTTACCCCCCTGGCGGAGATGCTGGAAGATCCGGATTTTGAGGTTCGACTCTATGCCCGGGAAGCCCTGCGCAAGCTTCAAAACCCCGTCCCGGCGGACAAAAACCCTTAAGGCAGGATATTGTATTCCACCCGGGTGATCTCCAAACGCAGCCAGGTGAAATCCCCGGATTTGAGTTCCCAGGTCACCTCAGCGCGGGTGGGAATATTGACCCCCCCAAACTGACGGTAACTGGAAGGATCCACCTTGATGACCCAGGTTTCCAGGGTGGGACCCTCTTCGCGGTTGTAGTACCGCCGGGCTTCAAAACCGGTCACCTGGCCCTGTTCGTTGATCTCAAAAATACCGCTGATTTTCATATCCCCCTGGGTAAGCGTTGCCTGCACCCGGTTATCGCTGACCGTTTCCCAGTGTATATAATCCCGGAGGGCGGCGGTGGGGAACCAGATGATCTCAGACAGGTAACGCACCATCGCCCCCTGATCAATTTCCGGTCCCGAGGCCTTTACCACCGGAAACAGGGAATAGAGTTTGATGAGCATTTTCCCCTTTCCGTCCCGGAGCAGGTCCCTGCCCCGCAACTGAATCAGGGATTTGGGAGAGACCCGGGCACTCCAGATAAATCCGGGAGGCTGGGTGGTAAACCACTGTTGGGCGGCAAGTCTCATCCACTGGCCGCCGGCCGAGGTTCGCATCTCCCCTTCCTGCCAAAGATGGACAGTCCGGATGTCCTCACCGGTCCCGATATCGGCATAACTCAGCCAGCGCTGCACCAGGGGGGGAAGGGTAGAAAGCGGGCGGGCTTGGACCTCTGTCGGAGCCGGCATTTGCCCCGCCAAAATATCCATCCGCTCGGAGCGTACCATCTGCCCGAAGGACCACTGGCCGAATCCCACCACCACCAAAAACAACAGGATTCCATTGGCAAAGGTCCCGAATTTGGCGTCCTGCCAGAACCGGATCACCAGGAATTGAGACCCGATGACCGCCAGCAACGCCGGCATCCACCACCAGTCCCTTTCCAGGCTGAATAACAGCAGGCTCAGCAGAAAAACCACCCCGGTGACCAGCCACGCCGTTCCATATCCCCGGGAGATCGGCTGTTTGAGTTGCTCGACCCGGGCCAGATGGTATCCCTTGGCAAACCCCAGGAAATGGGTCAGCCCGTGGACCAGCAGAAATATGAAGGTAATAATTTTCATAGAGTCTTCCTTACGATTGAAAACACGATACATGCATCCCTAAAAAACCACTTCTGCGCAGATGATAGCATGTTCACCAAAAATTAACAATTACCACAGTAAGAACCTGACATCTAGTATTCGCTGGTAAGCGATAAGTTATTCATCCACCTTCCACAGGTATCCGCATCGCCGGTTCGGACCTAGGTTCGCCGGTACGACGGGTCCAGTGGATTTTCATTTCAGAAGCTCTGTTTTCCTCCGCATGAATAAACTCCATACGATAGCTGAAACAACGGGCAAACAATGAATTTTCTGAATCCGGATACAATCGGATAAGCCTTCCGGGGAAAACAGAATGTCGCATGTACAGCGATCCATTCTCCCTTATGATTTCAATAATGTAGTTAGAGGAAGTCCGCCACATCCCGGCAAAACCGGCAAATATTTCCGGGTTTACCGGGCTAGACTCCAAGGTGGTGATATCCTTCTTTAATTGCCGGCCGATCTGAGAATCCAGTAAGGGAAGATCGTAATAATGGCTGCCCATGGCCAGTTCCTTATTGAGCCGGAGGGTGATGACGGATTTGGCCCTTTTTCTTGAAAAAGGGTTCAATGGCAATCCGGGTTTGTTCAGCAATACGTTAAAAACCTGAATTGTACCTTCAATCGGATTGTATATCAGCGAATAAAGCGTTGGGGTATTCCCCTTCTGAAATGACAGTCTCAACAGGTCGGCCAGTTCCTTCCTGACAATACCCTCCCTGCTTTGCAGGTAATTTCGCACCACCTCCTCACCAAAACCCAATACCTGGAAAAATCCCTCGGAGGGTTGAACGGATACCCCCTCCTTTCTCCCACTGACTATTACTGATTTTCCCGTCCGATCGACAACCATGGACTTGGCGTATTGCAGGTCACAGCTGTTACATTGCCGGAAGATCTCAAGCGCCTGATCCACTTTTGAACAGGTCTCCAGAATTTCCAGAGTGATAGTATCAGAACAATCCCTTTTTTCCGGATTGGATTTCCATCCGGTCTGATATCCGGCAACCCAACCCACAACGAGCCCCTGATCGTTCATCCCTCCCTGGGGCCAGCCATCCGCAAAACCGAATATAACATATCCGAATTTTTCATCCTCTGGCCGGCGGAAAATGGCCCGGGTAGGGTAGAGGGGAGAAGCATCTTCGTTATTTCCAATCCAAATCTGACCCTCTTGATGAATACTGATCAGAGTGCAGGAATACAGGCAGGGTGTCATCAGTTTCGGAAGCAAAATAATAAAAACAGCGAATCTCCGTTTTATTTTCATTTGATTACCACCGCGGGCACCCCCACCAGCGGGGAACCTGGTCCAGGTATTCACGATAATTGTCTCCATACCGGGACAGGCAGAACTGTTCTTCCACAATTGCTTCCTCCCGAAAACCCCAGGCCATCGGTATACAGATCAGTACCAGTATCAGCGACCCGGTGGCCAGTCCGCAGCCCAGGCAGATCAGGAGAGTCGACAGGTACATGGGATGTCGGGAAAAACGGTAGATCCCGCTTCGGATCACCCGGTCCGGGGGAGTGCGGATGAAGGCAACCGTGGCGGCGGAGAGGACCACCACTCCCAAAGCCGCCGACAGCAGGCCGGCGGCGAACCAGAAAGTCTCCGGCTGCAATGGAAGAAAAACCGACAGGATCAATGCCAGCAGCCAGATCAGGTTGGCCAGCAGACTCACATATCCTTTCCCCCGCTTCCTTCTGAATTCCGCCGCCACGTGGGACCTTTTCATTACCCTTTTCCCGGCCAGGGCCATGACCAGCATCTGCAGGAGAAAAACGCTCATGATCAGCCACCCGTTCCACAGGCCGATTCTCATTGCGGGAATCCAGGTCAATTACACCTCTATTTTCAAGATCCGGGTACCTTCATTTTCTGGACGCCGGGTGGGCCATCCCCATGTACACCCCGCCCTGCCTGAGCTCCTGCAGCATCTGCAAAAGACGTTTCTGGCGCGTTTCAGGTCGCTTGGCCCGGCCGATCCAGCTCAGGTAATCATTCTGCTGGTAGGCCGGTCGGGCCCGGTAATCCGCCATCAGTTCCTCATCCTCCAGAACCCGCCGGATATCATCGGGCATCGGTTGAATTTCTCTGGACAGGTTTGAAAAATCTCCAGGGCACATGACACTCACCTTTCGGGTAGCTGTATTTACATGATTATTACCAAAACCGATAATTTTATGCAAGCCGGCGGTCACAGTGCCGGATTGACAATATTTCTCCGGGAGATTATGATCAGACCATCCGGGAGGTTTATGATGAACATTTACGATTTTGCCATGACCATGGAAGAGGAGGGGGCCGAACTCTACCGCACCCTTCACCGAAAGGTTACCAATAAGGGATTGAAAAGTATCCTGGAGCTTTTAATCCAGGCGGAAGAACAGCACTACCTGACCTTCAAAAAGATGAAAGACCGGCAGACCCCGGATACCGTGCAGACCGACATACTGCGGGACACCCACGATATCTTTGTGGAATTTGCCGGGGAAATGAAAGAGCTGACCGGCGTAAAAGACCAGGTGGAATGGTACCGGGAAGCCCGGGAGATTGAGAAAAAGATGGAAAGCTTTTACCGGGAGAAGGCCTCGGAAATGACCGAAGAGGAACAGCGTACGGCCTTCCTGGCCATCGCCGAGGAGGAAAAAAAGCATTCTTTTCTGCTGGAAAATATCATCGAATTCGTATCCCGGCCCCGGCAGTGGGTGGAAGACGCCGAATTTTCCCAGCTGCGGGAATACTGATTATACATAAACCGGACGGTCACCATGTAAAATGATTATTCCGGACCGGTTGAGTCACTATAAAGTTTGGGAACAGGAAACACAGTCTGTTCCCGGCAAGGAGGGTAAAATGTACAAGAAATTCCTCATTATCATGGGGTTTTTGCTGATCGCCCTGACGGGTTGTCAGCAGGAAAAAGAAATCACCCAGTACACCATCGAACAGTTCCGGAATACCGAGTCCATCTTCGGCCATTCCTTTTCCCCCGACGAAAGCAGCATCCTTTTTACCAGCAACCAGAGTGGAATTTACAATGCCTATCGGATCCCCGTTGCCGGCGGAGAACCGGCCGCGTTGACGGATTCCAAGAATGAGGCCGTATTCGCGATCTCTTATTTCCCCGATGACCGGCGGATCCTTTACGCAAGCGACAAGGGAGGCAACGAAATCGACCATATCTACGTCCGGTTCGAAGACGGCACCGCCCGGGACCTGACCCCGGGGGAAAAGGCCAGGGCCACCTTTGTTCGGTGGACCCGGGATGGAAAGAGTTTCTATTACCTGTCCAACCAGCGGGACCCGCGGTTCATGGACCTTTACGAGATGGATATTGACACCTTCACCCCTGCCCTGATCTATCAGAACGATGAAGGCATCGACGTATCCGCCATTTCACACGACCGGCGGTACCTGGCCCTGGCCCGATCCATCACCAACAACAACTCGGAGATGTACCTGTACAATCTGGAAACCCGGGAAATGACCCACCTTTCTCCCCATGAAGAAGACGCCACCTTTTCCCCCCAGACCTTCAGCCTGGATTCCAAAGAGCTCTACTACCTGACCAACGAAGGCCGGGAATTCACCTGCCTGAAGAAATACCATATCCCCGATCAAACCCACGAACTCGTCGATAGTTACGACTGGGATATCCTTTACACCTATTTTTCCTGGCAGGGCACCTACCGGGTCAGCGGAATCAATGAAGATGCCCGGACGGTGATCAAAATCACCAATACCAAAACCGGAGAACTCTTCCCCCTGCCGGAGCTGCCCAACGCCAACATCACCTCGGTCAATATATCCAAGAGCGAAAATCTCATGTCCTTTTACGCCAACGGATCCCGCAGCCCCAGCAACCTGTACGTCTACTACTTTGATGACAACCGCTCCGAACGGCTGACCCGCACCCTGAACCCGGAGATTAATGCCGAAGATCTGGTGGAAGCGGAGGTGGTCCGGTACGAATCCTTCGACGGCCTGAAAATCCCGGCCATCCTCTACAAACCCCACCAGTGGAAAGAGGACCGAAAATTACCCGGGATCGTCCGGGTTCATGGCGGTCCCGGCGGTCAGGCCCGGATCGGATACCGACCCAGCATCCAGTATCTGGTCAACCACGGATACGTGGTCATCGATGTCAACAACCGGGGATCCTCCGGCTACGGCAAGACCTTTTATCAGATGGACGACCAGAAACACGGTTCCGTGGATCTGGATGACTGTGTCTGGGCCAAGAAATACCTGGTTGCCCAGGGCCTGGTGGATCCCGACAAGGTGGCCATCCTCGGCGGCAGCTATGGCGGGTACATGGTGCTGGCGGCCCTCACCTTCCGACCGGAGGAATTCACTGCCGGAGTTGATCTCTTCGGAATCTCCAACTGGGTCCGCACCCTGCAGAGTATCCCCCCCTGGTGGGAATCCTTCAAAGAGGCGCTCTACGCCGAGATGGGCAACCCGGAAACCGACCTGGAATCCCTCCGGGCCAAATCCCCGATTTTCCATTACGACCAGATTACCCGGCCCCTGATGGTCCTGCAGGGGGCCAATGATCCCCGGGTCCTGCAAGTGGAATCCGATGAGATCGTGGAAGCCCTGAAAAAAAAGGGGGTACCGGTGGAATACCTGGTGTTTGATGATGAAGGCCATGGTTTCGTCAACAAGGAGAACCAGATCGAGGCCGACAAGGCGATGCTGGAGTTCCTGGATAAACATGTAAAACAGGCCGGCCGCAGCGAGGCACCGGAAGAATAATCCCCGGTTTCCCGATGCGGGTTATCGAACAGCCGGCCAAAAGTATTCTGCGGAAACACCGGCGGGTGGACTCCTGGTTCGGGTCCCGGTACGGGATGAATCTTTACCGGGGCTGTGCCCACAACTGCGCCTACTGCGACGGCCGGGATGAGAAATACCGGGTCACCGGGGAATTCGGCCGGGAGGTGGTGGTCAAGACCAATGCCCCGGATCTGTTGAACCGGGAGCTGGATCCCGCCCGCAAACGGACCCCTATGAGAGGCGGGTATGTGATGCTGGGGGGCGGGGTGGGAGACTGCTACCAGCCGGTGGAGGAGCAATACCAACTGGCCCGCCAGACGCTGCTCCTGCTGGAAAAGTACCGCCACCCGGTGCATATCCTGACCAAGTCCACATTGGTGGAGCGGGACCGGGAGATTATCCAACGAATCCATCAACAGTCCGGGGCCATTGTCAGTTTCAGTTTCTCCTCGGTGGATGATGGCCTGAGCCGGGTAGTCGAACCGGGGGTGCCGCCCCCTTCCCGCCGGCTGGAAACGATCTGGAAATTCAAGTCAGAGGGCATTCCCTGCGGGATGTATCTGATGCCGGTGATCCCCTTCGTTTCCGATACTCCGGCCCACATTGAGGCGGCGGTGCGGATGGCGAAGGAATCAGGGATTGACTTCATGGTCTTTTGCGGCATGACCCTCAAGGAAGGACGGCAGAAGGACCACTTTCTGGCCCTGTTGCACAGGCACTTTCCCCACCTGATTCAGGAGTACAATTTTCTTTACCCCAAAGATCCCCACGGCCAGGCCCGGACAGAATACTACCGGCAGGTCAACGAGCTCTTTTTGGCCCTGGCCCGAAAACACCGGATGCCCCCCCGACTGCCGGCCTCCCTGCTAAAAAATATCCTGGAACCATCGGACCTCACCCAGGTGATCCTGGAGCAGATGGATTACGTGCTCAAGAGTATCGGCCGGCGGTCCCCCTACGGCTATGCCGCCTGGTCCCTTTGCAAAGCGGGGAAACCGGTGGGAGAACTTCGCCACCAGCTGGGAACCTTGCCGGGGGTGGGACCGGTGACCGAAAAGATCATACGGGAGATCCTCAATACCGGCACCTGCCAATACTACCGGAAACTGGTGAACCAGGCCTGATCAGCCGGCAAACTTTTTGAGTAGCTGAATCTCCTCCGGCCAGAGGCCGGGATCAGAGGTTTCCAGGACCAGGGGGATATTGTCCATCCGGGGATCCGCCATGATCATGCGGAAGGGCTCCCAGCCCAGCTCTCCCCTGCCCAGGCTGTGGTGCCGGTCCCGGCGGCTGCCCAGTTCTCCTCTCGAATCGTTGAGATGCATCCCCCGCAGGTATTCAAATCCCACGATCCGGTCAAATTCTTCCATGGTCTTTTCGTAAGCCTCCGGCGTACGGATATCGTAACCGGCCACGAAGAGATGACAGGTGTCCAGGCAGATCCCCACCCGGTCCTTATCCCTGATTTTTTCGATCAGGTGGGCCAGGTGCTCGAAACGATGGCCCACCTGGCCGCCCATCCCCCCGGTGTTCTCGATCACCGCCGTCACCCCCTCCACCTCTTCCAGGGCCCGGTTGAGGGATTCCGCCACCCGGTCCAGGCATTCGGTCTCGCCGATCATCTTCTTGTGGCTGCCGGGATGCAGGTTGAGGGCGGTGAGGCCCAGCTGCCGGCAGCGGCGCATCTCCTTGATGAACGCCGTCCGGGATCTTTCCAATCCCTTTGGATCGGGATTGCCCAGGTTGATCAGGTAGCTGTCGTGGGGAAGGATGACATCCGGAGGATACCCGTGGACCCGGCAGTTATTCTTAAAATTTTCAATTTCCTTTTCTTTCAGGGGACGGGCCCGCCACTGGCGCTGGTTTTTGGTGAACAGGGCAAAGGCGGTGGCCCCGATCTCCGCCGCCCGGAGAGGCGCGTTGGCCACCCCCCCGGCGGTACTGACATGGGCCCCGACATATTTCATGATCCCCGATTATAGCACAGGTCCCGTCCGCGGGGAAAAGCGGGCTTATAAATCCCGGAAGATTCCCCGCATCCGCCGGTGCCGCTCCCGGGCGGTTTGCAGCACTTGTTCGAAACGGGGATCGGCTCGCAGGGATTCGTAGAAAGGATGGTGTAAAAGACGCAGGTAGGAGGTTTCCGAACCGGCCTTTAGATATTCAAGGGCCCGGTCCCGGTCCCCCAGCAGGGCATGCAGTTTGCCCCGGTTATAGTCAATCAGCCCTGTCACCTCCAGAGCATCCCCTGGCCTCCCCTTCGCCGCCAGCAGAAAGGCCCGTGCTGCCGGCAATCCTTCGGGGTAGAATTTTACCGTTTCCAGCCGGGCCAGATAATCCGTCGCTTCCTTCAGCCGGTTTCGCATGATCATCAGCTCACACAGGGAACTTAAGGCGCCGGCTTCGGTGGGGGAGAGTTCGAGGGTTTTTTTCAGGGCTCTTTCGGCTGCTTCCAGTTCCCCCCGGGCCATCCGGGTTCTGCCCAGCATCAGGGGCGTATACATCATAAACGGATTCAATTCCACTGCCCGGTTGAAATAGCCCTCGGCCCGGTCATACAGTCCCGCCTGAAAGAGTACCAGACCGGTGACATGATTGATTTCCGCATGGTTGGGTTTCAGTTCCAGGGCCTTCTTCAGGTGCCGGGAGGCTTCCTCCAGCCGGTCCCGGGTAAACATCACCCACCCCCGCCCGGCCTGGGCTTCGGCCAGCTCCGGTTCCAGCTCCCAGGCCCGGATAAGGGAAGGAATCACCGGCTGCGCATCCCGGGGATCATGGGTAAGATTGTACCGGCAGTTATGTATCCAACCCAGGCCGGCGTAGAACAGGCCACTGTTCGGTTCAATCTCCAGGGCCCGGCGGGCCATTTCGAGGGCCCGCTGGAAATCTTCCTCCCGGTGGCTGATCAGGTAGGTCTCGGTCCAGTGCTGGGCTTTCAGGTAGTAATCATAGGCGACGATATCCACCTGCCCGCGGGAACTTTGGGTCGGGACAAAGCGCACCTCCAGGGCATCGGCAATGGCCCGGGACACCTCTTCCTGTACCGCAAATACGCTGTGGATCTCCCGGTCAAAGGTATCCGCCCAGAGCGTGGCATTGTTCTTCAGGTTGATCAACCGGGCGGATATCCGGATCCGTCCCGCTTCCCGTCGGACATCCCCTTCCAGGACATTGTCCACCTGCAACTCCCGGCCGATCTTCTCCAGGGATTTCCCGGTATTTTTATATTGCATCACCGAGGTCTTGCCGATCACCTTCAGGTTCCCCGACCGGGCCAGCCGGGTGATGACCTCGCCGGTCATTCCTTCGCAGAAGTAGGCCTGGTCACCGGCCCGGCTGATATCCTGAAAGGGCAACACCGCCACCGACTGTTGCCAGCGATGGCCGGGTAAGCCGTTCCCCGGTGACCGGAAAAACAGGAGATAGGCGCCGGCGATCAAAAACAGGGCGATTGCCACACCCACCGGGACCAGCCGCCGGGAGCGGCGTTTCCCCGACGGCCGGATCCCCAGGAAGGGATCGGTGGATTCCCCGTGGTCCCTCATCAGGCGATCAAGATCCACCCGCAGGTCATCCAGGTGCTGGTAGCGCTGCCGGGGATTTTTTCGCAGGCATTTCTCCAGCAGCCGTTCCAGTTCCGGGGGAATACCGCTACGTCGGGCAGTGAGCGGTTGATAATGATTGTGGATGATGGCCTGGATCAGGGCACGGTCCTGGTGTGCCTGAAAAGGGGGCTGACCGGTGAGCATCTCGTAGAGCACCACCCCCAGGGACCAGATGTCGGTGCGGTGATCCACTTCCTCCCCCCGGGCTTGTTCGGGGGACATGTAGGCCACGGTTCCCACGGTGGTTCCGGTTTTGGTCAGGTGAAGGGTGCCTGCCAGCCTGGCCAGGCCGAAGTCCAGGATTTTCACCTGCCCCTCTGTGGTAATAAAGATGTTGGCCGGCTTGATGTCCCGGTGAACGATCCCCTGCTGATGGGCCTTCTGCAGGCCGGCGGCAATCTGCCGGGCGATATCCAGCGCTTGGGGCACCGGCAGGGGCCCCCGGGCGATGATATCCTTGAGGGTCTCTCCCTGGTAGCAGGCCATGGCGATAAAAAGCCGGCCCTCGGCGGTCTCGTCGCATTCGTAAATGGTGCAGATGTTGCTGTGGTCCAGGGCGGCGGCGGCCCGGGCCTCCTGTAAAAACCGCTCCTTTACCTGGCGATCCCGCGACAGCTCCGGGGGCAGGAACTTGAGGGCCACGGTCCGGCCCAGCCGGGCATCTTCGGCCTGGTACACCTCCCCCATTCCCCCGGCGCCGATTTTGGCGGTGATCCTGTAGTGGGAAACGGTGGAACCGATCACCCGATCATCCCCCTCGGGACCATGCACACCTCCCGGTAAACCCCGCTGATTATATTACAATATTAGGAAAGCGCGGGCGGAAAGTCAACCGGATGGAAGAGGGGCAGGGGGAAAATCCGGGTCAGCGGTTTTCCTGTACAAAGCGCCGGTAGGTGCGGTCATAGGTTTTCTCCACTTCGTCGGAGAAAAAGCAGGCCGGGAGCTCCCCCATGCGCTTGTGGTAGACAATGCACTCGCAGCAGACGCCCTTGCGGGGGCAGCCGGGATAGGAGCAGTTGCAGTTCTTGAGATTTTTGTCTTTATTCGGACATTCCATCTTTGATTATAACAGAATTGACGGTATCAGGGCAAAGTCAGGTGCCGGGAAACAAAATCCTCTACCTGCGGATGCAGGGGAGCCCAGGCATCCCAGACCTGATGCGCCCACTGGTTCACACTTCTGATATGATCCTGCATGGAACCCCGGTACCGGACATCCCGGATCGTCAAGGGCCATCGCCGGACCGGCGGTTTGAAATGGGGCCAGTCTTTGACCCGCCGGGAAAGCAGCTGATGAATCCTGGAGATTTTGGTGCAGGGGAGGTTTTTCTCCATCATCAGGTAAAGTCCCGCCAGATGCAGGTCCACCGACTGATCCTTGTGGCTGCCGCCGGCATGTTGAACTGCATAGGTATCCACCGTCAGCTGGTGAATCTGGCGAAAGAGGAGGATGTTTCCGAATTCTTTATCCAGTACCCGGGTATACAACTCCCAGCATTCCGAAGACACATGATAATACCCGTCGTATCGGGCGGTTTCATTGACCGGCAGCTCCAGTCCACAGCCGGGGCAGGCGGTGGTTTGGGCGGGGGTCGTTTCCCTGGCCATTCTATAGACATCAATAGCATATTGGGAAAATTCTGTCAAAAAGCCGGCTGTATCTGCCGAATCAGCCGGCCCACTTCCTTTCTCCTTGGTGGCCGGGGCTGACTCCTTCAGGTGGCCTGCTCCGCAATCTGCCGGCCAAAGGCGCGGGCTTTTTTTATGGCTTCCTTATCCGGGTTCCAGGCCGCCCGCAGTCCCTCTCCGAGAATTTCAAATCCCGATTCCTCCAAAAGGCCGGTCAGCAGCCTGACCGATTCTCCGCTCCAGCCGTAGCAGCCAAAGGCCGCCCCCTTTTTCCCCAGGAACCGCAACCCCTTGATTTCCTCAAGGAGACCGGCCATGGAGGTCAGGATTCCCCGGTTGATGGTGGGAGATCCGGCCAGCACCGCCTTGGAACGGAAAACCGAGGTGATCATGTCGTTCTTGTCGGTCTTGGCCGAATTATACAGCTTGATTTCCACCTCAGGGTCCGCCCGGTGAATGCCCCGGGCAATGGCCTCCGCCAGGCGGCGGGTGCCGTTCCACATGGTATCGTAGATCAGGGTGATCCGGTTTTCCCGGTAGGCGTCGGCCCACTCCAGGTATTTTTCCACGATCCGGGTGGGGTTGTCCCGCCAGATTACCCCGTGGCTGGTGGCAATGATATCGATGGGCAGTTTCATCGCCAGGATCTCTTTGATCTTTTGGGTCACCAGCTTGCTGAAGGGGGTCAGAATGTTGGCATAGTACTTGATGCACTCCTCGAAGAGTTCCGTCTGGTCGACAAGATCATTGAACATCTGTTCGCTGGCGTAATGCTGACCGAAGGCGTCGTTGCTGAAGAGAACATTATCCCCGGTCAGGTAACATCCCATGCTGTCGGGCCAGTGCAGCATCTTCAGTTCCACGAAGACCAGTGACTTCCCGTTGCCCAGGTCGATCCTATCCCCGGTCTTGACCGGGACGAAATTCCAGTCCCGGTGGTAGTGACCCCTGAGGGACTTGACCCCGTTGGCGGTGCAGTACACCGGCTTGTCGGGAATACGGCGCATCAGTTCCGGGAGACCCCCGCTGTGGTCGATTTCAGCGTGGTTGGCGATGACGTAATCGATCTTGTTCAGATCAATCTCCCGGGCCAGGTTCTCAACAAACTCTTTGGCGAAAGGCTGCCACACCGTATCGATCAGGGCGGTTTTCTGCTCCCGGATCAGGTAGGAATTGTAGGTGGAGCCCCGGTGGGTGGAGTACTCGTTGCCGTGAAACCGGCGCAGTTCCCAGTCTCGTACCCCCACCCAGTCCAGATTATTCTTTACATTTAATTTCATCGTTGCCTCCTGCAACCCTCGGCTTCTGCCAAGGATCATTATCCTTCCAAGGATACTCCGGCCACACCGGCGGGTACTCCGGATTCGGCAGTCACGGCCTTTGTTGCAACCAAAGGCCGGTTACCTGCGGTCGGTTGACCCCCTCAAAAGACGGATCTGATCGCCAAACATCTGTTTTGGCATCCAGAATGCCATGCCTTTCGGAGCGGCTACTTCCCCTCTCTGTGGCGTTCCAGCAATTCCTTGATCTCTCTAAGAGTTCGATCGATGCTGAACAGCTTCATCTGGGCGAATACAAAAAAGACCAGTACCGCCGCCGTCAACAGCCAGATAATACCCCAGTATCCCGTATAATGCATTGGCATCCTCCTGTCAGGATGTTTCTTTCTCCCGCCGTCAATCCCGGCCGGCCTCTTTCACTATACTCTCCCTCCGGCCGTTTTTCAAACCCCTTCACGGGCCATTCCGATTTTTCAAACAAAGGAAAATTTGGACTTTTCCCCATTTTCGGATAAAATCAGTCAACCCCCTTCAAATCCTTTTATATCAGTATTTCTATTTTTATAGGTAACAAATGGGTAACATAAAATAACATATTTTAACCATTTCATACTCTATTCATTTGTAATATTTAGATCTCGAATAAATGTTTCCGATTCAACCATCATTCTAGCTAACGCTTCTGGTATACCTAGCGAGTCTAATAGGAGTCTAAATATTAAAACAGTGAATTTTATTAGATTTTTACTTTCATCTCCTTTGCAAATTGAAACCGACTCAGTTTTCAGCAATCCTTTTCCTGGTCTCATTGTTATGCTTTTATCAGGAACTTCAATTAATTTTTTCTTAATGAATGGAATTTTGTTTGATTCCAAATAATCCAGATATTCTTGCGAATCTACATACAACACTATATTATTAGCATTTCGTATTTTTACATTATAGTATATAACGTCTTTATAACTTAATTCATCGAGTATATAGAAATAGTGATAGAAACTTGATAATAAAATAAGTAGAGCCTGATGAAAATTAATAATATTGGCACTATTTACTTTTTGCTCTTTAATTAATTGATAGAAATTTCGTTTATGTTTAAAATTCAAACTAAAAAATGAATCTTGATGGGCCTGATTTCCGAATTGGTAAATATTAAGAGGAATAAAAAAATTTGCTGATAAATCCAAATTTAAAAGAAAAGCAAAGGTATAGTTTATTGGTTCGTTTTTATGAATATGTCTTGAGCATAATCCCAAATTAGGATATGAGTGAACATTGTCAAATGTTATGTAAGGTAAGCCCAAGTTTCCCATTTTTTTAGGAATTATTTCTTTTATCAGCTCTTGATAATATTCAATATTAAATGAATGTTGAATTTTCTTTACACCGTATGGATCAACAAAAAAATTTATTTGAATACAAAATGCTTTGTCTTCCTGGTCAAAATCATATATGAATTTTGATTTGTATCTTACAATTTTTTTGCCTATTTTATTCCTACTATACAAATCATCAAGCAAATGCCTTTCTTTCAAAGGTTTTGGTTCAGATGAATCATTTACTCTTATATAGACCTTTCCACGTGTTCTATGTATATGAGGTGTATCGTAACTTTCTGGGATTTGTACAACAATAATTGCTTTATCCTCGGATAACCCAATATCTTTATTTGGACCTTTAATTATTCGAGTTTTGAAAAATGGATTTGGATTAATATGATCTTTTACAGCATTTTTTATTAACTCTTCCCAATCATAAATTTCACTCAAATCAACGCCAAGAAATCCACCTGGTAGTTTTGGGTTATCATTATTTTCTTCTACACCGTAAATAACAAAACCGCCATATGTATTAGCGAATGAAGAGATCGATTTAGCAATATCTTTTGCAGATTTCGCAATACTTTTATATTCGATATACCAACCCTCTTCAACATTTTTCAACAGAGCTAAATCCCTTGCTCCAATTTTATCGAAGGGTTTGGCGAATGGGTTATAGTTACTCATAGCATCTCTCCCGATAATATTTAATCTCTTGACATTTCGATTAAATTATTTTATATAATACACAGTAAAGCGGGAGACGGGGCTCGAACCCGCATTCTTTAGTTGGCAAACTAAATTATTTACCATTTATATTACTCCCGCTTTATTTTTTCTTATTAATTGGCTCCTTTATATTAATAACCATCATTTTTTCTTCATCATCATAATCAATTTTGTATCGCTTCGTATCTTTAGGTGCTATCTTATAATATTTTAGAAATGCGATACCAGAAATAGAACCCAAATTCTCACGTCGGGACTTCCTGATCGGATAGCTGTAGTCTGTCTCTTCTGTTAAGAGTTTAAATCCTACTTGAGATTTCTCTTTATTGAAAAACAATGATATGTGGTCGTAACCTTTGATAATATGCTTCATAGCATAGGAGTTGAAGTTAAAAAGTTTTGTTTTTGTGATAGTGACAACAGGAGTATCCGTGGCAGAATATTGCTTGTGCACAAATTGTTCAAATCCTTTCATTTGCACCTCCATGGCTTACCATGGTTACATTATACACATACGCACATTTTTGTCAACACTAAATGTATGTTTTTCTATTTTTCCCCTAGTATAGTTAGAGATACTATACACCTATCGCACATTGCTTGCTCTCATCCTTTCTTAGACATCTTGATGTCGCAATGGTCCTACAGCTATCCTGTGTTACATTTGTAACATAATTTGTAGTATTATTATAATATGCTGCAAATTGGTTCCTGTTAGAACCGATCTATACTTTCCCGATTGCTCAGATTCATCCAGAATCAAAGATATTTCTATAAATGATAAAAAGGGTTTACTGCGAGGTAATCTAAACATAAAGAGTTGTCTCGACCTGTCTTGAGGTGTTTTACATGTGCCATACAATACAAATCTTGATTCGTTTCGGATATACATCTATTTGTCCAATCTTAAATCCATGTTAGAATCATATCAGGGAGGAAGCAAATTTACTGAGGGGGTATTATGAAACCCACTGAGATTAAAACCAAATTTGTTGACCTCCGAGCCAAAGGGTGGAGTTTTGATAAAATTGCCAGCGAATTGAAAGTTGCAAAGAAAACCTTATTGAACTGGAACCAAGAACTAAAGAAGGAGATTGAGGAATTGAAAGCAATCGAACTAAAATCACTCAGGGAACAGTACTATATCAACCAGTATCAGAGTATCAAAACCATCGGGGAAACCCTGGAGAGAATAAACCAGGAAATAAATCAAATGGACTTCTCTCAAATCCCTCCGGAAAAGCTATTGGAACTTAAGTTGAAATACATGAGAGAGCTCAAGAAAGAAAGGGGGGATAGTAAGAGTGATGATCTTCCCATTTTTATTGACTTTAGACCGGCTGAAATGAAACCCAAGGGTAACCAAGAATAATTACAGTTATCAGTTCACTCTATTGAACCGTTTATTTACCAAAATTACACCTTTTCTTATGAATCAATCCTTTTTTTGATCTTTTTAATATTCTTCTTCTTGATCCATATCTTTATCTCTATCCAGTACAGTTTCCAAAGAGTTATTTAAGACTTTCTTGACAGTAGGGAAATTACTAAATTCGTTCAGCCTTTTTATGACGGATTTTTGTGGTTTACATAATTTACTCAGTCCTTTTGGATATTGAAATGTAACGAATTTTTTCAGAAAATAGTAATTCTCCTTCAGATGGGATATGCGGTTTTTATATACCCCTTCTTTAGATTTTCTGAATATATCCTTAAAATCTTCAATTCCTGTTTGATAGGCGGCCAGTCCAACATTTAAATCAATTATCCCTGCATTGTCACAGTTGGTAATGAAGTAGATCCAAATCATTTTCTGAGATTGAGAAAGACCTGCGAACCATGAATCATTGAATAGATTGGTATCAATAAATCTTTTTGCCATTTTTCTCTTACCCTTTTAATTTGATTGACCCTGATTAGCGACATAGTCCGTAGCATCTTGATCAATCTCTTCGGATGTCTTTATCAGATTCTTCAAAATCCAATCCCTGAGATCTGATTCCAGGAAATAGATCTTCTTACCATTGGGTTTGAAATGCGGTACTCGCCTCTGGTGGGTTAATTTGTACAAATAAGATTTAGAAATTTTTAGAAACTTAACCGCTTCCTCAAAACTTAAAAGATTCGCTTGGTTCATTGAATGCTCCTTATAATTTATTTAAGGACATTCTATAAGCTGTCGCTGATACTGTCCTGTGGAAGTTTGTGAAACCTTGGGAATTCTGTGAAAGAAAATTTCTTTTACGTTCTTATTTTAAGTTTCTCAAATATTTAATTTGATTTGTTTTCTTGAAAAACCTTTTTAATTCAGTACCTTGTATTTTGTAAGTACCTCCAATTTTATTTGCCTTCAAAAAAACTTTTGAGCTTATTTTTCCCAAGCCCGGGAATATCCAATTATAAACAGTGTTTCGATGTACCTTTATCATTTCGGTTATAGCAGAAATCGAATATGTACTATCATCTTTGAATTCCAGATTCTCTTTAGGTATTATTTCAGCTCTTTTTGACTTCTGTTTTCCCGGCTTTTTTGTATCAGCTTTAGATGCCTTATTGATTTGTATTACTTTTTCAGCATGTTCAATCTCTATTCTCATGTATTCCAGGAATTCATTCCTTCGATTCTTTGGAAATTCGATTATATGGGAATAGGTATCTTCAATATATCTGAATTCATGCAGTATCCTTCTGAGAAATCCCAAGGCTTTATTTGGTTCATATCGTAAAACATGCCCCTTGATCGAATCGATTTGGAAAATATCAAAAATGTAATCGATACAATATTTATTGCACCGCTCTTTTATCTTCCGATCCTTATACCGGTCTGCGTAACTACATACTTCATAAATAACTAGCCGGATCTGCTTTTTAATAAGATTAAAATTCCAATTCAAAACTGCTCTACGCTTCTCGGTGAACTCTGAGAATATTTCATCCAATTTCTTTTTACTAATCATCTCACATCAATCTCAGGCAAAGCATCTACCGCTTCATAGAGCTTTTTACTGACAATCTTTGCGTAGATCTCAGTATGAATAATATTTTTATGGCCCAGGAGTTTGGATAATACATACAGGTCAATGCCATGGGCAATACTGAGAGTGGCAAAGGTATGCCTGGCCACATGACTGGAGAGGTTCTTTTTAATCCCTGCCTGCTTTGCCAGATTCTTCAGCTGATAGTTATAGATGGAATGGGTTTTCAGGTTGAATACTTTACTTTTGGGATGGTGAATAATATTCTGAGAATCATTCTCAATTAACTTCCTGGCTGTTCGGGATAAGGGAAGGTACTCAAATCCCCTGGTCTTTTTCTGCCGGAAATATAACTTGTACCTGTCTCCCTCAATCTTTATATTCTCCCAGGTCAGGGCCCTCAAGTCTGAGAATCTCAGGCCGGTAAAACAGGCAAAAAGAAAGGCCTTCTTAATATCCAGGTAATTGAAATCTGTCTGTGAGATTTTATTCAGTTCATCCACTGTCAAGTAAACCCTCTCTTTCTCAGTGGTCTTGACAGAGGATACCCCCAGGCAGGGATTCACCAGGATCACCTTTTCTTTTACCGCCCTGTTGAATGATGCTTTAATCATACTCATGTAGACCTTAGCAGAATTAGGGGATACTTTTTTTAAGAGGTAGTCCTGAAAACTTTCTATCCAGGTTGTATCTATAGAACCTATCCTGATATGTCCCTTAGTGTATTCCTTTAGATGAATCAGGGTAGATTTCCAGTTCCTGGGGGAAGTTAACTTGGGGATCTGGTTCTCAAAATATTTTACATAGTTGATTTTTCGATTGATGGAAGGAATCAGCCCA
>Ga0180433_10000377_pt1 | contig 76543 bp, 75 predicted proteins | sample SS_ome_8_FD_132980 | JGI IMG/M metagenome (GOLD analysis project Ga0180433, IMG submission 132980) | Hypersaline lake sediment archaeal communities from the Salton Sea, California, USA - SS_1_D_1 metaG | ecosystem: Environmental > Aquatic > Non-marine Saline and Alkaline > Hypersaline >...
CATAGAATAAAACGGTTCTATCGGAACTGGCCATACAATACGAAATTAGGAACTGTGCAGAATTGGTTAGATTGTTTTGTATCTATGTATCACTTTACGAGGTGCTAAAGTTGACAACCACCAGATTTTAATTAGTTATCTTACCAAATTTTATAAATTTATTATATAACGATTTAGGAAAAAATTAAAGTAATAAATGAAATATTCAGTTTAACATCTGTTAAACGGGAGGCGAATATGAATAAAAAAATAGTAGTAATAATCTTGATAATTGGTTTTTGTTTGATGAATTTTTCATTTGTATCAAGTTTTGAGATTGAAAGTAAAACCTTTGAAAATGAAGGGTTAAATGACAACTTTAAAAATTCGAACAATCAATGGTATATCCAATGGGTTATGAATTTTGGTTCAAACTGGCGTTGGGGTGCACGTTATGAAGGTCCACAACCAGTTGGTGACTGTAACCAGGATTCTTTAAACGAATGGTTGATAGGTGGCCGAGATGATCTTTTAAGAGTAATGGAATGGAACGAAGAAAGAGATACCTACCTTCAAACACATTGTTTGCATAATGCTTTTTATCCTTATGAAAGAATGGATGCAGGTGGTTTTGCCATCGGAGATTTAACAGGCGATGGTGAAAATGAGATAGCAGCAACCTGGGATGCAACAATATACAAATGGTTCAACGGAAAATATAAAATCATAGGATTTAACCCATGGATTTTTAAAAATGGAGGAGGAAATCCGGACTGCTATATAGGCGATTATGACAACGACGGTAAGAACGAACTAATTATGAGCGGCGGACCGATTACAGCTGAAAGCGATGTTCCAGAAATAGTAGTTTACAGTTGGAATGGTGTGGCTCTAGTAAAAGAAGCAGTCTGGAATGATCCCGATGATAAAGGGTATGTTTATATGGCAGGCATGGGTGATCCGGATTACGATGGTTTAAACGAAATTGTTCTTGGTACTGATTTTAAAGTAATTGTTCTTGATTGGGATAAGGAAAAAAAAGAATTCATTGAGACGGTTATAGAAAAAAATCTTTATAACTCAAAAGGCTGGCCTTTTGCATGTGTCTGTAAAGATAGCGATATGGATGGAAAAGAAGAAATCCATGTAGGATATTATTCACCAAATATTACGATTTTTGAGTATAACGGACAAGAATATGAGATAAAATTTGAAAAATACTGGCCTGGTGAATCTGTTTTAATCGAAAGTATGGACGTTGCAGATGCTGACAATGATGGTGTTATTGAGGTGTGTGCTGGTACGAATCTTGTTCATATACTTGAATGGGACGGAGAAACTTATGTTGAAGAAGCTGTGCTTCCAACTTTTGGTGATCTTGCTGTTTTAAATGTTGGAGATTTTGACAATGATGGCTTAAACGAACTTAATGCTGCCTCTGTAGGCGTATCACATGGAGAAGATTACATGTCGTGGGTGTTTAAATACGGCGAACAACCTTTAGATGAAAAACTTTTAAACACAGCTGATGGAACTGGCATATTAAAGGTTTCAGTAGAAAATTCTGCTGGCAACAATATTGGTGGCGGTTCTATTTTAGCAAGAAATACAGAAACAGGCATGTGGTATGACATAGAGCCACTAACAGAAGAAGCAGAGCCATCTGATGAAGAATGGGGGGTATACCAAAGACATGATCTCCCAGAAGGAGAATATCTAATTAGATCTGTTGCTGATGGCTATAAAACAAAAGAAACGACCGTTACAATTTCAGAAAATGAAGAAACAAACCATGTTTTTCATATGCAACTAAAAACAAAAAGTTTAGGGATGGAAAATTTTCAAACAAAAACCTTAATATATATTTTAATTGAAAAAATCCCAATCCTTAAAAATATTTTATGGTGAAATATTTGCTTAAAAATAAAACAGCTCTTATAACTGGTGCTTCTCGAGGTATAGGAAAAAGTATTGCAACAAAATTTGCAGAAAACGGCTGTTTTGTTGGTATTAACTATGTTTCTAATGATGAAAAAGCAGAAAAAACTCTAAAAAAAATAAAGGATAACGGCGGGAACGGTGTTTTGTTAAAAGGGGACGTATCAAATATAAAAGATTGTAAAAAATGTGTTAAAAAGTTAATTAATAAAAGAAAAAATATAGACATACTTGTCAACAACGCAGGTATTTATTTTAGAAATAGCTTTGAAACACTAGATGAGAAAACCTGGGGGGACGTTTTATCTGTTAATTTAGACGGCTCATATTATATGACAAAAGAGGTTCTGCCATATATGAAAAAAGGAAGTAGAATTATATTTATTTCATCTCAGCTTGCCTTCCGTGGTTCTTCTCACGGTTCTGACTATGCTACAAGTAAAGCAGGTCAACTGGGTTTAATGAGAAGTCTTGCATTAGAGCTTGCAGATAAAAAAATTTGTGTAAATGCTGTTGCCCCGGGGACGATTGATACAGATATTATATCTAGTTATTCAGAAAAACAAAAAGAAAAAAGGATAAATGAAATCCCACTGAAAAGACTCGGAAAAACTGAGGATATTGCTAACGCTTGTTTATTTCTAGCATCTAATATGTCAGATTACATAACCGGTGAAACAATCAATGTTAATGGTGGATTATACATTCATTAAACCACCTGATTTTTCCTATTATTTATATGTTTAGTGTTTAGTTTTATATACTAAAAAATTATTTATTCTATTGAGAGGAAAACTTAAATTCAGCAGGGATTAAAAATGGATGATAATGATGTAAAAGTTTTTCTAGAAGATTTCAAGAAAGCTGATGTATCCCAAAAAATGGACATGTGGTTTTATGCAATAGACCAGCAAGCAATATGGGACGAAATAATGGATGAAATGTCAAAAATCGCCAGAATTAATATCCTAAAACAACAAAGACCAGGGAAAAAATAAAAGGTGTTTAAAATGGATGAAAAACAAAAAAAAGAGATATTAGACGAATTCAAAAAAGCAGACGGCCCAACACGCTTGGATATGTGGGACGTTGCATGTTCTCAACAAGTTCTTTGGGACAATATTATTACTGAAATGCAGAAAATTGCAAGAGAACAGGGTGTTGACAAAAAATTAGATAAGATGATGCAAGAAGAAATGAAAAAAGCTGAAAAAGAAATTAAAACTTAATAAAATCTAGTTTAATTTTTTTAGGAAAAATCTAAAATTTATAGTTCGAAGTTTTGAGAATATAGAAGCTTTTAAATAATAATAAGATTTGGAAATATAATATGACTATTAATTTTCAATTTGGATCAGATAACCATTCCGGTATGCATTCTGATATAGCAAAATCGATACAAAACTCAAACAAAGATTTTTGTATTGCCTATGGTGAAGATTACCATACAAAAAATGCAATTATAAAATTTAAAGAAATATTTGGGGAAAATATCGATGTTTACTTTGTATGTAATGGTACCGCAGCAAATATCCTGGGTTTAAAAGCTGTTACAAATTCCTTTAACTCAATTTTTTGTGCAGAAACTGCTCATCTAAATGTTCACGAATGCTGTGGTCCAGAAAAATTTTTAGGCTGTAAACTTGAAACTATTACAACAGAAGATGGAAAATTAACTGTTGATTTATTAGAACCAAGGATAGTTGGATTTGGAGATCCACATATGGCCCAACCAAGAATAATATCTATTACCCAGGCATCTGAGATGGGGACAGTATATAGCCCAAAAGAAATAAAATCTCTTTCAGATTTTGCTCATAAAAATAATATGTTAATTCATATGGATGGGGCAAGGATTTGTAATGCTACTGCATTTCTTAATGTTGACCTAAAAAGTATTACAACAAATGTAGGAGTAGATGTACTTTCATTTGGTGGTACAAAGAACGGTATGATGTTTGGCGATGCAGTAATATTTTTTGATAAAAAACTTTCAAAGAATTTTGAATTTATAAGAAAACAAGGTATGCAGTTAACATCTAAAATGCGTTTTATTTCCGCTCAATTTAATGCTTTTTTTAGAAACGATCTATGGCTTAAAAATGCAAAACATGCAAACAAAATGGCTCAGTTATTGTATGAAAATGTTAAAGATATTCCAAACATTGAAATTACTCAGAAAGTACAAGCAAATGCAGTTTTTGCAAAGTTTGATAAGAAATATAATCAAAAATTATTAAAAAAATATTTTTTCCATGTATTTGATGAAAAAGAAAATATTGTTAGATGGATGTGCTCGTTTAATACAACAGAAAAAGATGTCATGAATTTTGTTTCAACTATTAAACAAATATTTGAATAAAAGCATCAACTCGATAGGTATCAAAAATATTTTCCAATAATAAAAATAATTTAAACAAATTTCCATATTTCCATACTTTCAGTTAATATATCATCATCTTCAAAATATACATCTAATCTAAGATTATATTTGCCACCTGATGGTTCTTGCCAAGTCCATTTATAAGGGGAAGATTGTAGTGTTTTTTCTAATTCACCATCAATATAAAATTCTATTTTTTCTACATTTGATGGACCACTTTTTATTTCAGTTTCAACTGTTATATCTCCAAATACTATAGTATTTCCAATTCTAAAAAGGACTCTATCAAAAACATACAAATAATTTGATTTTGGTTTTGAAATTTCAACTGATTTTTCAGAATCATAAACAGCTACAAAATCAATAGAATTATAACGATTAGAAGAAAATATATCAACTGTTTTATTCCAGTGTTCATGGACACCTAAACTTGTATTCAAAAATAGTCCATCATTTTCTGGATCATATTTATTTGATATGGGCTCTGCTGCCTGATGAAGATAGTTTTGGGAGCCCTCTATAGGGTCTGTTCCCTCGGTATGCAAAAAATCATACATAACTGAATCCATGGCTACTGGATCCTGAGAAAAAAACAAACTATTAGTCCAATCATTATTAAAAGGATACATCTCAAATTTTGCTATTGTACTATGATCAATCTTTGTAGCAAATATACCATCACCTAAAAAAAGAAGAGTTTTTCCTCCAAGATCCTTATGTGCAAGAAGATCTACTTGTGGCGCAGCGTTACCCATAACAAGACCAGATTTGTGATAACCATGTATTGGCATAACTGGTTCCATCCATGAACCAAAAAAGTTTTTTCCAGATAGAGTAACACCATTTTGAATTGGATGGCGTTTTAGTATAGGCATATTAATTAAATAATCGGCTTCAACTACACAAGTTGGAAGAGTTCTATATTCGCATTCTCCTTCTGCAAAATAAATTCTAGTATCACTAGACTCCGCTTTCTCACGACCATTTGCAAGACCCGACATATCCACAAAATGAACTTCAGGAAATTCTTTAACTAAATTAATACTAGGATAGTATTCATAAAAAACTCTATTATAAAACCAGTTCCCCATCTTTCTAGAAGCATCATAAACTGTGATATCTTTTTGATCTACTCCTACAATATTTACCAATTTACGTAGCAATCCTTTTACAACATAAGGACTTGCATCGCGCTCATTATCAACTCTTAAATAAGATAATGTTTGCCAACAGTTATTAAGATTCACTTTTATAGCAATTTTTTCACCTTTCCGATAGGAATTATAACCATTACCATTTTTTTCGTTAAAATATTTAAATAAAAGATCCCATGCTTCTTTTTCATTATCTACACCAGCAAGATTTTTTATTCCGCTGGAGATCATTTCATCGATGACTTCTTGATTATTATTTTCTTCTTTCCACCAAAAACCATTTAGCTCTTCTTCTGTTGCGTCAGAATCCCATACCCAGACAACTCTACCTGGATTTAGGCCGGCTGGAATTCCCATTGGTTGATTAGAGATAGGCTCCCATGTTTCATCAATATTTTTTTCCTCAACAAAACTTACTGCGTAGATATTCGTTGAAATAGAAAAAAGCAAAACAAAAAATACTATTAATAAAGGAAAATAAGCTGCTGTTTTATATTTCACACGCTTAACCCATAATCCCAATCCAAAAAAAAGGGATCCCCATAAAACACTCCAAAAAGCAATATATCCAATAGCAATAGTAAGAGACATCTGCTGACATGGATATCTAACCCTATCTGGTTTTGGAATAACCCTAATTAAAAACCATATGATACAGATTATACCTGTAATATGGAAAAAAATTCCTTTTGCTTTCGTCATTTTTTTTAAAATTTTTTTCTTTAAACTATGGTTACACGAATTCATTTAAAATAACCTCTAAGTTAACAACAGTTAATTTTTTAGTTTGTTATAAATCTTACTGTTGATATCACACATTTATGTCTTTTCGATCGAAATAAAGAATTGATATTACCAAAGCAACAATTGTAACAGACATCAAGACAATAACTCCATTAGCATCCACTTCTCCAAATTTCAATGTAGTATAAGGTTTATAGTAATGAGTTAATGAGACTAGACCGATATTTTCAGCATCAGGGGTTAAATGACTTATATATTCTAAAAAGAACATACCAACTAAAAGAGCAATCATAAAAATACTTGACTTCATTTTTTCATCGCTTATTATAGATATCAAAAGTGAAATTGCAATTAATGAAAGAAAGTACGGTACAGCATATAAGTGAGTTAGAAACAAGTTAAAAAAATCCAAACTTTCACCAAGAGCAATAGTTACACCATAGACAACAAACATCGTAAAAAAATTAATAATTATTATCATCGGAATCAATCCTAAAAATCTCTCGATAATTATCTGCTTTCTAGAAACAGGATTAGACATGAGAAGATCTATTGTCTTTGATTCAATTTCTTTTGAGATAATTGTTGCTGAAATAAAAGCAATAATTATTCCAAGTATTAAAACAAAAAAGATACTATACAGCTCAAGATTTAAAAAACCGATATAAGAAGCAAAATCCCCTGATCCACCGGTCAATCCACCAAACGTGTTAAGAACATTTGGATCTTTTGCCATATCAGCTAGTAGATCTTTGAACTGTGGATAAAAACTTGAATACAAAGTAGCCATTCCAGCAAAAAGTAAAGTAAAAATTATTGTTGCCTTCATGTTTTCTTTAACTGTTTGAATAGCAATTTTAAATCTCAATATTCTTTTAATAATTGAGAAATCCATTATTCTTCACCTCCAGAATAGTATCTCATAAATATATCCTCAAGACTGAATTCCTGGATTTCAATATCAAGAACTGTGTATTTTGATATCTTTTTGATTAAAGGATCAATAGCTCCTTCAGTTTCAAACTCAATCCATCCATCAACAACTTTAGCATTTTTCATGCTTGTAAGTTCTTTTGGCTCACCCTTCAATTTAACCCTGATCTTTTTTCCTCTTTTATATTTTAAATTTTCAATACTTTCAAGTGCAACAAGATCGCCATCTCTGATGATACCTACTCTATCACATATCTTATCTACTTCACTTAAGATATGTGAAGAAAAAAACATGGTTCGACCTTTCTTTTTTTCTTCTCTTAAAAATTTATAAAATTTTTGTTGTAGCAAAGGATCTAATCCAAGAGTTGGTTCATCCATAATAACAACATCAGGATCATCCATAAATGCCTGGATGATCCCCATTTTTTGTTTCATACCTTTTGAATAAGTCTTTATTTTTTTATCAAGAGGTAATTCAAAAATTTCTAAAAGATCATCTAATAGTGGTAAATCTGTGTTTCTAAGACTACTAAAATAATCAAGAAATTGTTTTCCAGTTAAATGCTCGTAAAGTGCTAATTCTCCAGGTATATATCCTACGTTTTTTCTTATATCAACAATGTTATCTTTAATATTTTTTCCAAATATGAACGCTTCACCATCATTTGGTCTTAGATAGCCAAGAAGAACACGTATAGTAGTAGTCTTACCAGCACCATTTGGACCAAGAAAACCAAATATCTCACCCTTTTTTACATCAAATGATATATTATTAACAGCAAGCACGTCTTTGTAGCTTTTCGTTAGATTTCTAACTTCTATTACTTTAGAAAATCCAGATGAATCAAAATCAGATTTTTCAAACGCTTCTTTTTTAGTTTTAAATTTATAATAACCTTTAAAATCACATTTTTCACAAGTCAAAATTTTTTTTTCACCAGGTTTTCCTTTTATTTCAACGATGTTTCCACATTGAGGACATTTAAGAAACTTAGTTAATTCACCATCTGAAATATTAAACCCTCCTATTACTCCTTTAATCTAACTAATCTTTTAGATGATATAATAAATATTACATTTAAAAACTATGCTAAATTGATATCAATAAAAAAATGTAAAAAATAAAAAAAAAATTTATTTATAGATTTTTTGACACCATTAGAACTCTTTTTATCAATTTTTCAATTACAGGATGATTATTTAAAAACTGTTCAATTATCTCTGATATGGTTTTTTGATCATCAGTATCTGTCTTTGATTTTTCTTTACCATCTCCTGGCTCTATAGGATCAGGTACTTCCCAATCTGGACTGTAAACTATAGTTGTAGGATCACCGTATATACATTGCACAGTGGAAATTGGATAAGAACCAGTCGAAGATGGACCATACATAGATGTGGGATCATTTGTTGTAAAATCACGATAATGAAGCCAAACTTCTTCAGCATATGCATGACCGAGAGATTCACCATATAACATAGTTTTTTCAAAAACTACATCATCCATAATATCTGCTTCAGGACAGAGCCCTGCACCAGCGTTACCATACCAAAGTAGCGCTCCATGATCAAGATAAACTGTTGGACCAAAATGCTGAGCTGTAGAGCAAGACATATAAAAAACAGCCTGACTTTTTAGATTTTCCATCAATTGATCAACCCATTTAAAATGTATTATATCATACAAATTAGGCGGTTCAGGATTATACCATCTTCGCCCATTATCTCTAGGAGTTTTCCAATTGTCATACATATATCCACGCCATGCATCATACCATACTTGTCCTGGATAGTTAGAATGTGATGTCTGAACATATTGTGCAGATACACCACTGCCACCAGTTCCATGCCCAGAATAATACATTAAACCTGCTCCATCGTTTATTCGTTTCAGATGAGCATCCCATAAACAATGTCCATCATAAGTTCTTCCATGTGACGAAAATACATTTTTAACAAGTCTTGAAGAATAAGAACTAACTCTTTCTCCGTTATTAAGAGTCCATTGACCACCGTCTGGAAAATTCATGAATTGTGTTGTTGTAACATCCTTATACGGATTTGCATCAATTATTGCGGGATAAAGGATATTTCTATTTATTATTGCAGATGCATAAGCCGGTGTTTCTCCGGGTATATGGCCTGAATAAGATTCTCTACCCATCATTATAGAATGAGCCTCGATTCTGATGTCTTTCCTTGGAGCCACAAAAACATAAGCTTCATCGCCATTTACATCTAGACCATAATTATCTATCCAATCATGGATTCCTGTATACATCTCCATATTCCATGTTTTTTTAGCATCAAGTCCTTGAGGCGGCAGTTGTCCATCATCTCCACCAGATATAAAGTATTTTATAACATCTATAATCATCTGGAAAGTAGAAGGCAGTGGCTGATCATGTACTGGCAAGTGACCTGGTGCTCTAATTCCATGATAATAATCACCTGCCCACAATCTCCAGGTATCAATACGATTTGCCATACCTGCAGGTGTATAACCACCAGGTGATAAAATAGGACTTACCCATATCTCTGTATCAGAATTATCAAAAACATGAATCTTGTCATCATCTGGACTGAAATAAACATCTCCAGAAATTCCTTTGGATTCAAAATCTAAAACAGGAGAATACCAGATCATTTCACCATTTGATTTATCCAAACAATAAATAGCATCATCTGTAGAACCAAGATATATATATTCTTCAGGTACTTCAGCAGGATGCGGATCATCTGGATTCCATCCGCTTGGATAGGTCCAAAGAATATTTTTTGTAGAGGCATCAACAATAAACGCATTTTCATTCATCTGGCTTACAAATACTAAACTATTCTGAGAATTATCTGGTTTTGCATCACCTATTCTTAAAACAGGAGAACCATGATATGCTGCAAGCATCGCTGTTGGAGCATAAAAACCTTTACCTGTCTTTAAAGAAGTTATACTTATGAAATTTTCCGACTTACTATTACTTTTTATATAGTCGATGATCTTTTGCATTGTATTTAAATCAGATTTCACATTTGGAAGTTTATTTCGAACACCCTGACCAATACTATTTTTTTCAACAAAAATTACTTGATTTATTCCAAGGCTTGCAAAGGCAGACGAAGTCTGAGATGGTATACTATCTTCTTTAACATATAAGAGAGGAACATGTTCTAAAGAAGCAATAACAGCTGCATTTGCAGCAGAAAGTGAAGCATCGATTCTTTTTCTATTTAGAGTTTTTATTTCTCCTTTTATTGAATAGGAAACCGACGAGGAACCGCTATTATACCTGGGTACAACTATAGCTGTCCAAGTACCTTCTTCTGGATGAAGTACTTCAGCAGAAAACTCAGTGTGTGGATCTGGCTCCCAGCTTCTCCAGGGGTTACTAGCAGGATTCTCAAGTCCATTCCATTCATGTATTGGATTAATTGGACCTACCCAAGTAGGTGGATCTGGTGCTCTCAAATGTCCTTTTGGATCGACAAGGAAAACCAATAAATCCGAAGAAGAGTCGGTATTAACAGTTACTTTCAAAGTTGAATCAGATGAATCTACTTTAATTTTATATCTATCACCAGCATATTTTGTTATTTTCATATCAGACCAATGGCTTTTAGATAGTCCTGAACTTGCTGCCCATATACCCCTTGTGACAACCGGATAATAGATATCTGTTGCATCTCCAGTTCCATCATATGGTACAGGCCAATCATCTGAACCCACAAATATGTATTTTGGAAAAACTTGGGTTAGAACAGCACCTGGATCAGAAGATATTCTTGTTATACCATTTACTTCAACACTTATCGCACACCATTTATCTCCTACATACATAGGATACCCATATTCTTCAGATATTTCTGAGCTAGAAGATTGTATTGTTTTGACGTCTACTTCTCTTTTCAAGCTACCTGATTTATCAAGTACAGTTTCAGTTGTATCTTCATAGCTACTACCGTCAACAGCTACTACAGCTAAATTCGAAGAATCCCATGCTCTTTTTGCTATATCTGCCGCTGCATCAATAGGATTAGATTTAACATTATATATCTCTGCAGTTTTTCCTTTGTTTGATAAATAGTTATTCCAATCTTCAACTAAATAATCAGTTGTATCATCAACATCTCCATACCAATTAGTTGGTGTTGAGTCTCCCTCATATATAATCGGTGAAACATATCGTTTTCCACCTTGAATGTAGTTACAGGCAGGTATAGCTGCTAAGTAACTAAATTCGTCTTTATTTGAATTAGCATCGTTATTTACAACATATGTCTGAGATATTGGAGTAATATCAGGCTGTGGTATCGGGCCAGGTGGATTTTGTGCCTGTGAGTCAAAATTAAATTCTAGTCTGTATGCACCTGAGCCATAAGCAAAATAATCCCATCCAGATGGATCTGGAGTATCTGAAAAACCTGGGAATATTTTGATTTGTACACGCCATTCTCCAGTTTTATCTGCAATATATTCTAACTTATCATCATAATAATATTTTTCATAATGTACTAAGTTCTCATCTGGATCATATAGATATATATCAAAATCTGAATATACTGCATAGTCATCCATTTCAAGTATAAATTCTAAACCCTGACCATCAGATACATCAAATTTATACCAATCTTCCTCATCGCTTCTATCAAGATAACCAAAATATTCGCCAGGTGAAATTTCAGTAGCTGAAGAAAAACCATCACCTGCATCATTACCAGTGTTAGCATCATTCTGATCATTAACATTTATATCAAGAGTATATTGACCTTCTCCAGAAGCTTCAATTGGTAGTACCTGAACGAAAAAATAACTAGTATAATCTGGCATAAAAGATAATGATTCCTGGGAACTACCCGAATTGGAAGATTCAGCTATAATTTCTTCATATTCATCCCAAACTGCTAAATCATAATTATTGCCACTGGGTACAGAGAGAGTCATTTCAATATTTTGACCTTCACAAGCTGAAAAAAAGTACCAATCTACATCGCTTGAGCTACTAATTTTTCCTGTGTTTGATCTACCTGGAAAATAATCTATAATTTCTCCAGGATATAATGGAAATGCACGTCTCATATCATCTCCAGCATCTCTCTTGTAACCAGCATCATCATTATCGTCTTGGTTTAAAGCCACTGTATCTTCCTGATCATAAGCTCTATCAAGCCAAACAGGGTCTAAATCTTTTTCTTCTGTTTCAAAAAAAGGATAGTTTTTATCCTTAAAACTTTCAAATAAACTTTGTTTTTTTTCATTCATTTTTACTGATTCAACTGGAACAATAAAAGCTGTTCCGATAAATAGCACTGTAATAAAAATAGCTCCATATTTCGCTAATTTACTCTGGAAAATCTTTTCACCTCCACCAAAAATCTTTAACATCTGTTAAGTTAAATATTTTTTGGTGAAAAAACAAAAAAAATATTTTTAGGAATTTTTTATATTCCTAAAATTTGTTTTAACAATGGAAACCTGTTTAAAATATTTTCAAAAAGTAAAACAAGTTTCATTTTTGTCTTTGGAGCAGAAAACACTAGTTGTGCCCAATCTGATTCTAGATCATATACATCCTTTGCTTTGACTTTTATTGTATAGTCAGTCTCTTCATCAAAGGTGTGTTTTTTAGTAATTTCGTCTCCAGAGTTATATGGGCCATCCCAATTAAGAACTGTTCCATCTCCCCAGTCGATGTAATAATAAACATCATCTCCATCAGGATCTGTGGAAGATATTTTAAATTCTTGCTCTTTACCTACTTCTCCTTTTGAAGGACCATTTATTGTTGGTGTCACAGGAGCATCGTTATCAAGAGCAGAACCATACCATATATCAAGATCTGCAGCTAATTCTTCCCACATAACTAGTAATCCACCTTTACAAAGATCAGATGTTTTATATTCTTCTTCGACTGCTCCATCGTTATCGTTTATCTGCCATTCTTCACTCCAAGTTTCACCAGCATTTTCTGTCATCTTGCCATATAAATTACCGTTTTTGACATATGTACAAATAAAAGTTGTGCCTGTCATATGTCTAATGTCTGGGTACATCTCATCAGCGCCGGTTTCGGCAACAAAACTAGTTTTAAGATTATCTAAACTATTTCCATAAAAACATGTTATATCATTGTCGCCATTTTCATCTGTTTGAGAGACAATCAAAATATTTCCATCATTAGAAGTGACAGCAGGATATTTTAGATTTCCATCAGTTGTATAAATATACGCAACACCATCTTTATCCCAATCATCATAATAATCCATTCTTATAAAAAGACCATAGTAAGGTGCGGTTTCTTCACTATCATATATATCGTAGACTGAATATGCCTCAAAAGATACTGGATCAATAACATTATCAGTATGTTCACAACCCTCTATAAGATACCAACTTATAGTTGCATAGCCATCTTCTGAGGTTTGATATGATATAAATGGTGCTTTTTCAAGAGGGTCATCACCGTAGTTTGTATCTGACACCATAGAAACAAAACCCCATTCCCAAGGTTCTTTTGAAGGATTACAGGCCATTTCTATATCAATAATATCATGCCATAAGATTTCCCCGGGATAATCAGGTAGATCAGACCAATCCCAACCAACTAAGTCGTAGGTTCCCCCAGGATCACTTGGATCTGTTGTCTCAAAAAGATATATTATTCCTCCATGACTATCATCCCAATCAGGAACAAGTGTTGCAAAAAATCTATTTCCATCCCAGTTTTTTATTGATGGATAATCTCCACCGATATCAAAATAAACACCTGTTTCAGGAGAATATGTCCAAACAATTTGTCCAGATACAACATCAAAATATGCTGCCATATAACCGGGATCAGCTTTTCCAAAAGCAGGATGTATTTGATCACCCTCATAATCAAACTCACTGTTTGCAAGAGGTTTATATATTGGATTTAAATCATAATCCATTTCTTTCATTTTATTTGATGCAGAAAGTGTTTCTTTTTCAATTTTTTTTATCTCCAGAGAACTATTTACTTTTTCTTCTGAGTCGATGTTTACAGCCGTTATACTAGCAGTCGTTGAAATTAACAGCCCAGCAATTACTATTGCCAACAAAATATTTCGTTTTATTTTTTTCATAAATTACCTCCACCGAATTTAATAAATGTTAACATCTGTTAAAATATAAAGATTTTGGAAGAAAATACTTTAATAATAGAAAAATATATTAAATTATCATATTATGATTTTCGTTTAAGAAAAAAAGAAAAGAGAAATTTAGAACCCAAATAAATATCTTAATATAGGTAAGATATTTGGGAATTTCTCTAAAAAGTTGAGTATTAAGGCCTTGTTTTTTGGTGTACTGAATTTATGGGTTGCCCATTCGCTTTCAAAACCTTGATCGTTTTTGGCTTTTGCTCTTATATTAAATACTTTTTCTGTAGTATAGGTATGTTTAACACTTGTTTCTACACCAGAACTATATGGTCCAAGCCAACCACTATCTGTTCCATCACCCCAATCAATGAAGTAATACACATTTCCTCCATCAGGGTCTGTTGATGTAAATTTAAAAGTATATTCAGTGTTTGGTTCACCTTTATTTGGACCAGTTATCGTTGGTATACTTGGTGCTGAAAATAATGTCGTATAATATATGTTATAAGCTCCGTTTCTTTCATCTACCCATACTATTCCACCAGCATGTACATCGATACAGTTTTCCTCAGCAACTACAGTTCCTTCTACATCATTTTTTTGTTGAGGTGTACTCCATGTTTGCCCTCCATCATTTGAAGAAACAACATAGAGATTTCCATTGTTTACATATCCTGCAAAAATCATACTTCCTTGCACATAAACATCTGGAAAACCGCCAGGGCCTATAACAACAGGTTCTGTTGACCAAGTTTCACCATCATCACTACTATATACACATTTTATATTTCCTTCGTGAGCGTATACAATAACCACATTGTTATCATATGTTCCAATTGAAGGGTTTGTTCCATCTGCTACAGTTGCCTGAAATGGTGTAAACTCATAGTCTGTTTCGACTTCTGGATCGATCTTTTTCCAAATTACCTTTTCAGTATCCACATTATAGATACAAGTATGCACTCTGTCTGGTAGATTTACATAATCTGGATCAGCTGCTGGAGCAGTTTGTTCAAATGATTGTGCATCAAAATAGCCAACTCCACTTGCCGCATCTATACCATTATGGAAGAAAATAGGACACCTAGGTATATCATATTCCTCATATATTTCATGATATATGTAAAAATTAAACGGCCCTATTACATCATCATAGTATAAATCTTGATACCATCCACCATCTGATATTCCAGCAAATTCTGGCTCAGGTGCTCCACTAGTCCAAGTATATATCTCCCAGGTTTCATAATCAGTAATATCAGAAATATACATACCACCTGCTTCCTCGGTGTCTAATGTAACAAATACATTCATTAGTTCATATTCAGGATGTTCACAGGCTGCTGTATCTGGATACCATAGTGTATCTATACCCTGCAAAGACAATATCACACCATTATTAAACCATGCTTCTGCATCTAACGGATCAGCGTTATACGTAAACCCAGCACTAGAGGTTAATATACCTTCATCGTGTTGATAAGTTATAAAAACTTCTCCAGTTGATGCTTTTGTTATTGAAGGTCTGCGATCATCTCCTTCAACCCATCCAGAAATCTGTAAGTTTTCACCAACATTTTGAGGATAAGGAGATATTGCTTTATTGTAAGTTTTTGCCTCTTCTATCTCTATACGTTCCTTTCCTATCCACAATGGATCTGTTCTTTCCTTAACATCCATGTTAGTAACCACAGCTGAACTCGGCAAAACAAACGCCAAGACTACGGCAATTACTACAACTGCTTCTAAAAACACTTTAATTTTTCCTATTTTTTCACCTCCACCAAATTAAAACACGTTAACATCTGTTAACATATAAAGATTTTGGAAGGTATTCTATTTTAATTAAAGTTTTCTTAACTGTTATAAAAACATTAATTATAGGTAATATCACCACTTAAAATTCTTGTCTCTTTTTTATTATCATCTATTATCAAAAAACCGTTTTTATCAACATATTTAACAATTCCTTCAATTGTATTTTTGTTTTGTTTTACTATAACTTTTTTACCAATGATATTTGAGTAAGATAACCATTTATCTCGAATCTTATCATGCTTGTTATCTCTAACCCACCTGTAATACTTGTCAAAATAAGTGATAATATATCTCATTAACTCTACTTTTGAAATTATTTCTCTTTTTTCTTTTTTTAGTGAAGTTGCAGTATTTTTCAAAGATTCATCTATCTCATTATTAACATTTATTCCAACACCAACTATCGCATAATTTATTTTATCTGTTTCAGCATCAAACTCAGTTAGAACCCCACAAACTTTTCTTTTGTTTAACAAAAGATCATTTGGCCATTTTATCTCTGAATCTAAACCCGCTACTATTTTCAATGCTTCAACAATAGAAATAGAGATAGCCATTGTCAAAAGCATTCCCTTTTCAGGTTGGATATTTGGATATAAGATTATGGAAAACCATAGACCGCCCTTAGGTGATATCCATTGTCTATCTTTTCGACCTCGACCCTGGGTCTGAATATCACTAACAATAATTGTACCATCATGAGGTTCTTTTTTAATAAAATCTCTAGCAATATTGTTTGTTGAATCAACTTTTTCAAAATAATAGATTTCTCTACCAACAATATCTGATTTTAAAAAAGGTGTTATTTCTTCAGGTATTGGTATATCCGGGTTTGAAACCAAGTGATATCCTTTATTCTTTACTGATTCGATTTTGTAACCAATTTCTTTTAATTTTTTAATTTGCTTCCAAATTGCTGTACGACTAACTTGTAGTTTCTTGGCAAGAACCTCACCAGATATAAAATCACTTTCTTTTAATAATCTTAGTAATTTTTCTCTCATATTTAAGAGTCAACTTCATTGGCATATGAATTTTTTGGAGTGATCAAACCAGCTATCCCCGTGGCAATAAAAGTTTTCATGATATCTGCAATAATAAAAGGAAAAATACACATTATAAAAAGATCAATAAATCCGACAGAAAAACCAGTCCAGACATAAAACCAAATTAAACCTGGAAGATATATTAATACAAAAGTTGAAAAAAATAATAATCCAAAAATTCCAAAAAAAGTTCTTGATTTAATATACCTATCAATAATATATCCAATAAAAAATGAAGCTAATATAAAACCAATAAGATATCCTCCAGTTGGGCCCATGATATATGTTAAACCACTATTCATACCTTGAAACCATGGAACGCCGAGCATTCCAATAAACAAATACATTAGCTGACTAATTCCCCCATAATATTTACCAAGAATAATTCCAGCAAATAAAACAGCAAAAACCTGACCAGTTACAGGTACTGGTGTAAATGGAAGATAAAATCTTACTTGAGCAAGTAAACCTGTTAAACAAGCAAAGCTAAAGGTTAGGATGAGTTTGTAAATTGTATTTAGTTCATATCTTTTCTTAAATAAAGTATGTCTAAGATTTTTGTAACTATCTATGTATAGATTTATCTCCATTTTTAGAACCCCATTGTTAACTATTGCTAACTGGATGGTTAACTGTTATTTAACTCTTTTTAATTATACAAAAAAGATGAGATTTCGACTAACGTTGTAAAAACTTTAGAAAAGTTTATTTATTTTGCCTAACATCGCCAGGTATCAAAATTATACACTAATACAGGGAGGTAATTTATGAAATACGACACAATCAAAGTTTCTAATAAAAATAATATTGCAACTGTATTTCTAAATCGTCCAGATGTACATAATGCTATGAATGAAAAAATGATGAAAGAACTGACAATATGTTTTCAAAATTTGAGTAAAGATCAGACAAAAATCATAATAATAACAGGTGAAGGGAAATCATTCTGTGCAGGAGCTGATCTAAACTGGATGAAAAGTATGGCAAAATACTCAAAACAAGAAAATATTGAAGACAGCAGGTTACTCCTAAATCTTTACGAGTCGATATATAATTGCCCCAAACCAGTAATTGGCAGAGTAAACGGACATGCATTTGGTGGAGGAATTGGACTTTTTGCCGCATGCGACATTGTTATATCTGTCCCAAATTGCAAGTTTGCTTTTAGCGAAGTAAAATTAGGTATAATTCCCTCGGTCATATCAACCTATATTGTAAGAAGAATTGGCATTTCAAATATGAGGCGGCTTTTTGTAACAGGCGAAAGATTTGATTCAGAATACGCTAAAGAAATAGGACTTATTGATTTTTTAGCTAAAGAAGAAATAGATGAAATTGTAGATAAATATGTAAAAATCCTAATATCTTCAGGACCAAACGCTATAAAAGAAGTAAAAAAACTGGTTGTTAAATGTGAAAAAACAGATAGAAAACAATACAAAGAACATACAGTTAAAAAAATATCTGAATTAAGAATTTCAGAGGAAGGACAAGAGGGAATAAAAGCATTTTTAGAGAAAAGAAAACCTAAATGGAGAGATTAAAATTGTTTAAAAAAGTACTTGTTGCAAACCGAGGAGAAATAGCGGTAAGAATAATAAAAGCATGTCAGGAACTAGGTATAAAAACAGTTTCTATTTATTCTGAAGTAGATAAAGATGCACCTCATGTACATTTATCTGATATAGCTATAAATCTTGGTGATCCGACTCCTGTGGAAAGCTATCTTAACATTTCAAAGATAATAAAAATTGCTAAAGATGTAGATGCAGAAGCAATCCATCCTGGTTACGGATTTTTAGCAGAAAATCCTGATTTTGCAAAATCTTGTGAGGATAGCAATATAAAATTTATTGGCCCAAGCCCAAAGGTGATAAGCCTTATGGGCGATAAAATCGCAGCAAAAAAAACTATGGATAAAGCAGGTGTACCAGTAATACCTGGATATCATGGACCAAAACAAGATAACGATAACTTAGTAAAAGAAGGAAGGAAAATTGGTTTTCCTCTTCTTGTGAAAGCAGCTGCTGGAGGAGGAGGAAAAGGGATGAATATTGTTCATAAAGAAAAAAATCTAGAGGAAGCAATTGAAGGATCAAAACGTGAATCAAAATCTTCTTTTGGTGACGACACCGTTTTTCTTGAAAAATATCTAGATAAACCCAGGCATATCGAATTTCAAATACTTGCTGATGAACATAAAAATGTAATACATCTTTATGAGCGCGAATGCTCAATACAAAGAAGACATCAAAAAATAATTGAAGAAACACCTTCACCAATAATGAACAAAGATTTGCGTGAAAAGATGGGAGAGGCAGCAGTAAAAGCAGCAAAAGCAGTGGGCTACACAAATGCCGGAACAGTAGAATTTATGGTTGATGGTAATTTAAATTTTTATTTTATGGAGATGAACACACGTCTACAAGTTGAACATCCAGTTACTGAGATGACTACAGGTGTTGATCTAGCAAAATGGCAACTCAAAATTGCTAGTGGTGAAAAATTAACCTTAAAACAAAAAGATATAATTCAAAGAGGCCATGCTATGGAATGCAGAATTTATGCTGAGGATCCTGAAAATGGTTTTTTACCAAGTATTGGAATGCTTAAAAAAGTTGAAGCTCCAAATGGGCCTAACATCAGAGACGATAGTGGAATATACTCTGGAATGAATATAACGCCCTATTACGATCCAATGCTATCAAAACTTGTCACATACGCTGAAAATCGATCTGAAAATATAGATAAAATGATCTGGGCTCTATCTCATTATGTTGTGCTTGGAGTAACTACAAACATTTCTTTTCTAAAAAAGGTTTTAGAACATACTGAGTTTAAAAAAGGAAACATTACAACCCATTTTATTGATGATTATTTCAAAGATTGGACTACCGCAAAAAAAGGCTTACCAATTGATGCAATAATATCTCTTGCAGTATTTGATTCCATGCATAAAAAAACCCAAGATACAGTTAGATATAAAGAAGCAGATCCTCATTCTCCATGGAGACATCTGGGAAGATGGAGAGTCGGCGGCGAGAGGAGTGACTAAGATGTTTATAAACTACGAACACGGAAATAATGTATACAAAGTCAATATCGAAAAAAAAGAAAATAATTATTTTGTTACATATGACAACACAGAATACAAAGTTGAAGCCGAAGAAATTAAACCAGGTCATTTAAAAATAAAAATCGGGGATAGGATTATTAAATCAGTAATAACAGAAGGAAACAAGGAAAAGTTTGTTTTTGTAGATGGAAATGTTTTCAAAGTCACACCCGTTGAGTTAACAGCAAAGCCAAAATCTAAATCAAAGAAAAAAGAAGGAGATCTTAATTCACCGATATCTGGAAAAGTAGTTAATGTTAAGGTTAAAAAAGATGATAAAGTAAAAAAAGATGATGTTTTAATGGTAATTGAAGCAATGAAAATGGAGTATTTAATCCGTGCCCCATATAATGGAGTAGTAAAAAAAGTAAATTTTAAAGAAAACGATCAGGTAGAAATTGGTCAAGAAACAGTAGTTTTATCTAAAAATAAAAGGTGAAAAATAATGGAAGTTTTAGAAAGTAATATTGATGGCTCAAGTAAAGAATATAAAAAGAATTACAAAAACTATGAAAATTTAGTTAAAGATTTGAAAGAAAAAATTTCTATAGCCCTAAAAGGTGGAGGAGAAGAAAAAATAAAACTTCATAAATCTCGTAATAAGATGCTTGCTAGAGAAAGAATCGAGGCTTTACTTGATCCCGATACACCTTTTATGGAGTTTAATCCTCTTGCAGCTTATGATATGTATAAAGGAAAAGCACCTTGCGCTGGAATAGTTACGGGCATAGGAATTATACACGGTCGCGAGGTTGTAATAGTTGCAAATGATGCAACTGTCACGGGTGGAACATATTTTCCAATGACTGTAAAAAAACATCTTAGAGCACAAGATATAGCTTTGCAGAATAATCTTCCTTGTATATATCTAGTTGATTCTGGTGGTGCATTCCTACCTTTACAGGATGAAGTATTTCCTGATAGAGAACATTTTGGAAGGATTTTTTTTAATCAGGCTTTAATGTCTTCGTTGGATATCCCTCAGATATCTGCAGTTATGGGTAGTTGTACCGCAGGTGGAGCATATGTACCAGCTATGTCTGATGAGAGCGTAATAGTTAAAGGAACTGGTACAATTTTTTTAGGTGGTCCTCCTCTTGTAAAAGCAGCGACAGGTGAGGAAGTTACCGCTGAAGCTCTTGGTGGAGCTGATGTCCATTGTAGAGAGAGTGGTGTATCTGATCATTATGCTCATGATGATATGGAAGCAATACAGATAACTAGAAACATAGTAGAAAACTTTAATAGACCTGAAAAAACAAAACTTGATATTAAAAAACCTGAAGAACCTTTGTATGATCTAAAAGAGATCTATGGTATTATTCCAGATGACCCAAGAAGACCTTTTGATGTAAAAGAAATAATTGCAAGAGTTGTAGATGGGTCTAAATTTCATGAGTTTAAGGCTCTATATGGTGAGACTATTGTATGTGGCTTTGCAAGAATAATGGGATATCCGGTTGGTATTCTTGCAAATAACGGAGTTTTATTTTCTGAATCCGCTTTAAAGGGAACTCATTTTATTGAGATGTGCTGTCAACGTAAGATACCGCTGGTTTTCCTCCAGAATATTACTGGTTTTATGGTAGGAAAAAAATATGAGTCAGGTGGGATTGCAAAAGATGGCGCAAAAATGGTTAATGCAGTTGCGACAGCTAATGTTCCTAAATTCACTGTTATTATAGCTGGTTCTTTTGGAGCAGGTAATTATGGTATGTGTGGCCGTGCATATGAACCTAGACAATTATGGATGTGGCCTAATGCACGTATCAGTGTAATGGGTGGTCAGCAAGCGGCAAATGTTTTACTTACGGTGAAGCGAGATCAATTATGGAGAAAAGGTAAAGAACTTACAAAAGAACAGGAAAAAGAAATAAAAGAACCTATCCTCAACAAATACGAAAAAGAGGGAAATCCATATTATAGTACAGCAAGGATATGGGACGATGGAATTATTGATCCAGTTGATACTCGTATGGTTTTAGGCCTTGGGATATCTGCTAGTTTAAATGCCCCGATTCCTGATTGGCGCCCTGGCGTTTTCAGAATGTAAAAAATATTTTTATAAATCCTGGATAAGTCTTTTTAAGGCTTTATAACCTTTAATCGCATTTTTTTCACTTACAATAAATGTTATTTCTAAATCTATTGAGATAATATCTACTATGTTGATATTTTCCCAGGCAAAATTTCTAACTATACAAAAAAGTACCCCTGCTGTATCAACCAGTTTTTTATCTATTGAAAACGATAAAGCAACTAAATTCTCATCTACTTTTATTATTTTTTCATGTTGAAGAAAACTTTCAATTTTATCTTTATATCTTTCATTTGTTATTATGTTTACTGTGTTTCTACCATAGATTATATGTAAAATATCTCCTTGATCAAAATGTATTACATCATAGACTTTTTTAAGTTTGTCAAATAGACAAAGTGTTTTTTGTATATTAATATCTATAATCTGTGTTTTAAGATTAACCTCAGAATTATTTGCGTCAAAATGTATGTCTTTGAATCTTTTCTTTAGTTTCTCTGCATATCTTCTCAAGGCTGCAACTATTGCATAATGAGCAACTTCTTTTCCTAATTCTTCTTCTATTTCTGGTTTGAGATGTTTTGCAACAGAACCGTAAGACGCTATTTTTTTCCCGATGGCTTCTTGGATATAGACTTTCTCGTCCACAAGTTTGTGGACGACGTGGCTAATTGTTACCATAATAATACCGAGTGGAGCTATTATATTAGCTAGCATATATAAAACTTTCTGTATAAATAAGGCTGTATTCAAAAAAATTTGTTACAAAATATACCAAAACAGCATAAGAAAAATAATAATCTTATAAAAACAGTACAAAAATATAAAAATACAAAATCAAAAATTCATGATAGAAAATAAAAGAAATACAATAATTACACAAAAGATAATAGGAATGTTTAATAAATATTTAAATAAAAAAATATGTTTTTCAATAAGACGAAAAATGAATTATGAAACTGTTAAGTACGAAATAAAACAAAACTGTGCATATATAACTCTCAACAGACCAAAAAGACTAAACTCTTTTGATATGAAACTTGGAAAAGAGCTTTACAACATATTGAAAAAAATTTCCTCTGACAAAAAAATAAAAGCTGTAGTTATACGAGGCACTGGAAAAGGTTTTTGTGGCGGAGGCGATGTAAAAGAAATGCATGCGTCTAAGGACAAATCCGATTTTTTAAGGCGATTAACAAAAGCAATTCATAAATGCGTGATTGAAATTAGAACAATGGAAAAGCCTGTAATAGCTGCTGTTAATGGTGCTGCGTTTGGAGCTGGCTTTTCACTTGCTCTAGCCTGTGACATCATTATCTCTGTTAAAAAAGCAAAATTTGGAACAGCATTTATAGGTATAGGTTTAGCACCCGGATGTGGAACTCAATTATTCACTCAATTAGTTGGATATCAAAAATCATGTGAATATATACTAACCTCAAAAGTTTTTAATGCAGAAAAAGCAGAAAAACTTGGTATAATAAACAAAATTGTAGATGAAAAGGATTTAGATAAAGAAACAGAAAAATATGTAAACATTTTTCGTAAATTTCCATCTGTTGCTGTTGGTAAAGCAAAGATGCTTATCAATAAAAGCCTTGAAAATGATTTTAAAAAACATTTAGAATTAGAAAGCATAACCGCATCAGAAACAGCCGGTACAGATGATTTCAAAGAAGGGGTATCAGCTTTTGTAAATAAACGTAAACCAAAGTTTAAAGGAAGATAATAAAAAAAAAATATTTATTTTTTCTTTGATTCAACAGTTATATCCTCTTTTATATCTGCAAGTCTCTTTGCTAAATCAATATAATGATCAATATCTGTTTTAGCATTTATTACAAGTTTAGCACCATCAGGACTTCCGCCACCGTGCATACATCCAGGGACACCAGCACCAATAGTTAGCCATTCAATTAAACGAGCGATTTTAGCTCTTGATTCACCTGAACAATTAGCTTTCAAATATTTCTTCAGAAGTTCTCCGTATTTAGAATTATTGATATCCTGACAAGAAGGAACACAACCAGTCTCCCCAATACCACCAGCGATATCCTGAGTTATTCTTTTAGTATCATAAGGAAGCGTTCCCACATGAACCTTGTTTACATTAGAAAGCAGATGATTTGGAATCCAAACTCCACTAGGATGTTTTTTACCCAAAGCACTAGCAGCAATTCCCATACCAAAAGTAGTTTCATTATTAATTATCATCTGTGTAATTTTTTCTCTGAACACTTTTTCTTTAAGACCATTGGCCCTTGCCATCAGAGCAGCCGCACCTATCATTACATCCCCTTGACCGGCAACGCAACCACCTATTGCTGCCCTGTAAGGTGCAATAAAATTCATAACAGCCTTTAACGCATAACTATATTCTTTACACATAAAAACACGTTCTTTCGGGACAAAAACATCTTCAAACAATAAATAAGCCTGAGTGATTCCACCAATACCAACAGGGTTATCAAATCCTTTTTCTGATTCCCTTGTATCACTAGGATGACGGGCCTCTACAATAGTGAGATTTTCAATATCACGAGGTATAACAAAAGAAACAGCATAATCTTTATCTGATTCCCTGTAACCTGTTCCAGGCATAATAAAAATCTCGTTTGCAGCAGCAACACCGCAGATCATCACTTTTGCACCCCTTACTACTATTCCACCTTTTTTTTCTTCAACAATATGAAGGCTCATATCCGGATCTTTTTGCATTGAAGCAGGTTTCGAACGATCTCCTTTTGGATCTGTTAAAGCTCCAGCAAGTGTTATATCGCGCTCTTGTGCATCTTTCAACCATTTTTTGATACGTTTGTGATAATCTGTACCATATTCATTATCGAGATCATATGTTGAAGCCCACATAGCATTAAGTGCATTAAAACCAGCACAACGACCGCCAGTACAAGTACCAGTAAGATTAAACATCAAACGTTTCATCTTCACATTGGAAATCATATCCTCTGCACTACGTAAAATAGACAGATAACGAATTACTTTTTTACCAGTAAGTTTTGACTTAGTAGTTAAAATATCTTTATATTCCTCTTTTAAAGCTGCATCAAAAATTTGAGCGTGACCTTCAACAGTTCGTCTTGTTGCAGGATGAGTAGTTACATCTTTTATAAGTTCATTGAATTTATAGATGTTTGGCCTCATTTTTTTAAGGGTTTTTTTATATTCTTCTCCTGTTTTCATAATTCTTAATTCTCCTTGACTTTAAATTCCCATTCGCACCACAAATCATCAGGGTGTTTATCAGGCGGGCAAACTTTACATTTTACTTCTATATCGGGGTTAAATTCATATGCAAACGCCTTTAAAAACCCCCACCGAACCGGTTTACAAGCAAATTCTTTTAGATCTTTTTTAAGACGAGTGTTTTGAACACGGCATTTAACATTTCGAACTATCCCAACATCATCTTTCATACTAACTTCTTTATCTTCGAGATCCATCGACCAACCAGAATATCTAAGTGCATGTATAACATCAGATACGCTTGTACCATTTATATCAAATAATTTCTTGATTTTACGGGCCTCAATTTTCCCCATAACTTCCCATACTCTTCTATCAATTTCTGTTGCAACTTTTGTACCATATTTCTCTTCAATAAACAAATAATATAGACCATCAACTGCCCACATGTCACGTAGATGCATGAAAATAAAATCTGCTAACTTATCGCCCGATATTTTTTTTATAAATTCTCTATCTTTTTCTCTACTAATAATATGCCCCCAATTCATAAGATTTTACACTTGAAAAAAGGGAATTATTATCCCATTTTTTCTTTAATTTTTTCAGTTAGTTTTGGTAATACCTCATATAGATCTCCTACTATTCCGTAATCAGCAGAATTAAAAATTAAAGCATCAGGGTCTTTGTTAATTGCTACAACGACTCCACTGTCTCGCATACCTGCAATATGCTGAATTTGTCCACTTATACCTGCTGCAATATATAACTTTGGTTTAACCTTATGGCCAGATAACCCTATCCAATGATCTTCTGAAAGCCATTTTAAATCAGCAGCTATAGGACGGCTGCATCCGACAGTTTTGCCCTTTAAAACATCAGCTAACTCATTTGCAATTTTTATATCCTCTTTATTTTTGAAACCACGACCACAGGACACAATTATTTCTGCATCTTCAACATTTGCACCTTCTGTTTTCATTTCTTGTATTTTAAGATTTTTTGAATTAGATTTTTCTGGATCTATTTTCTTTTTAGTTATATTTCCCTTCCGGCCATCATCTTTTTTTGGCGTATCAAAAGCTTTTGAAGGAATGGTAATTATTGCAGGTTTACTCTTGAACTGTTCGATTGCTATTGATTTACCGCTGTATACAACCCTTTCTGCATTTAATTTACCATCTTTGTAGTAAATGTTATTCGAATCCATCACACAACCAGAATTAATTAAACCACTAAGACGGGCTGCAAGTTCTTTACCATTTTTATCAGAGCCAATTAAGATTAACTCTGGTTTTATCTCATCAATAATTTTTGTAAAAATATCAGCATATTCCTCAGCCTTAAAAGTATCAAAATCTGTTTCAGCAATAAATACTTGATCTGCACCATAACTTATGTATTCATTTGCTAGCTTTTCATCCTGTTTTCCAATGATTACAGAAGTAACTTCTTTTTTATTTTCCTTTGAAAGTTCAGTTGCTTTACCAAGCATTTCAATAGTTAAATTTTTATTATCTGAATAAACAAGAACCATTTTTATCATCCCCCTAAAACGCCCTCTTTAGCAAGACTATCAACCAGTTTTTCAACAGATTTATCTAAATCATTTTCATAGATTACGTTTTTACGGTCCATCTTCACTCCTTTTAAATCCAAAGTACTTACAGCCGGTTTTAAATCACTTTTCAGCTCTTCAGCTGTCCATTCTGTTATTGGTTTGTTTGCAGCAGCAAGAATTTCCATAAGACTTGGTAGTCGTGGATCATTTACTTCTTTTGTAACAGTAACAAGCACAGGATAACTTGACTCACTAGTAACAACATGCTCACCCATATTCCTCTCGGCAGTAATTTTTTCTTTTTCTGCAGTGATTTTTTGGGCATAAGTCAGCTGTGGTATTTTTAATAGAGCCGCAACCCTAGGCCCCATCTGTCCTGAGAAAAGGTCAACAGATGCTTCACCACAAAGAACAAGATCATAATCCCCAATTTTTTTAATTGCTTCTGAAAGGAGTTGAGCAGTCATATGATAATCAGAATCTTCAGGTGATTTTACTATAACTGCTTCATCAGCACCCATCGCTAAAAGTTCTTTAATTTTTTCTTTTGCATCTTTAGAGCTAACTGTTAGAACAGTTATCTTACCGCCGTTTTTTTCTTTTATTTTGATTGCTTCTTCCATCGCGTTTTTATCAATTTCATTAATAATATGCGGTGTCCCCTCAATAATAGGTTTATTTGTACTAGAATCAATTTTCATCTCAGAGACATCAATAATCTGTTTTGCACATACAATTATGTTCATAGATTTTTTCCTCCCAACTTTTTCTCTTTTTCTAACTCCCTAAGATTCTTTCTTTTAATCTTACCACTTTGAGTTTTAGGAAGTTCAGTTACAAATTCTATTTCTCGAGGATATTTATAAGGAGCAGAAACCATTTTTGTATGCTCCTGAATATCCTTTACTAAATCTTCAGATGCTTTATGTTGATCATGAAGAATAACAAAAGCTTTTACAATAACCCCGCGTGTTTCATCAGGACTTGCTACAACAGCGGCCTCATGAACCTCAGGATGAGAAATGATTGCAGATTCTACTTCAAACGGCGAAATACGATATCCAGATGCCATGATAAGATCATCATCTCTACCTGAAAACCAGTAATAACCATCCTCATCTTTATAAAGAACATCACCAGTGAGAAACCAATCCCCTTTAAAACTAGCATTTGTTTTATCTGGTTTATTCCAATATTCTCTAAATAGACCAGGATCAGATTTTTTGATTGCAAGTATACCCGGTTTTCCAGCGGGTTTAGGATTTCCTTTATTGTCAACTATCTCACAAATTTTACCTGGCTGAGGTCTTCCACAACTACCTGGTTTGATTTTCATATCACGCAAATTAGATAAATAGACCATAACTTCAGTCATACCGATACCATCATAAATTTCAAGGCCTAGCTTTTCCCTCCATATTTCGATAACCTCAGGATTCAATGGTTCCCCAGCACTTATACAATGTCTTAGACTTGATAGATCATATTTATTTTCAAAATCATCAACTGTTATAAACATACGATAACATGTTGGAACACTCGCGAGATTAGTAATTTTATACTTTTCAATAAGTTTAAACCATTTTTCAGGAGTAAAACGACCATTATATAAAAAAGTGGTAAGACCGTGGCGCCATACATATAAAAAACCGTTTCCCAATGGAAAAATCCAAGAGAGATCACCAGTGTGAGCAATTATATCATCAGATTTACCATTCTGCCAATACAACACACTTGGATCATTACCTGCTACCCATCTATGTAGATGAACAGCACCCTTTGGATTTCCTGTTGTTCCAGATGTGTAACAAAAAAATGCCATATCTTCCTTTGATGTTTTCTCAAGTTCAAGTTCATCAGAAGCGCAACTCATCGAATCTTTATATGAAATCTCATCTTTTTTTGCTTCATCTACAATTATTATATGTTCAAGTGTCGGACATTTATTTCTTATTTCTCTTACTTCATCGGCGTATTTAGAAGTTGTGATGACAGCTTTTGAACCACTGTCCTTTACCCTATATTCAACTTCTGATGCACGAAACATAACACTACTAGGTATTGGGACTGCGCCAATTTTTACACCGCCAAGAAAAGACACATGAAAAGCAGGTATATTAGGAAGCCTTATAAGAAAACGATCCTTTTTTTTAAAACCAAGATCTCTAAGTAAATTTCCAAACTTATTAGTAAGTTTTTTCATCTCACCAAAAGTATATTTCTCTGTATCTCCCTTTTCGTTTTCCCAAAGAAGACAATATTTATCTTTTTTTTCACTTTCAGCATGTTTGTCTACACAGTCATATCCAATATTGTATTTTTCTGGTATGTTCCATTTCCAATTATCATATTCTTTTTTGTAGTCAAATTCCCCCATGATATCAAACCTTTATCTTTATAATATTAAATTAGAGCAGAGTAAATAAATTAAGATAAAAAAATTTTATGTTTTTTATCTAAGTAAACTCCCTGCAATAACCATTTTTTGAACTTCAGATGTTCCTTCATAAATTTCTGTAATTTTTGCGTCTCGGAAAAGACGTTCCACGGTATATTCCTTTGTATAACCATATCCACCATGGATCTGCACCGCATCAATAACAGCTTTCATTGCTGTTTCAGATGCAAAAAGCTTTGCCATAGCAGCTTCTTTTGAAAAACGTCCCCCTTTGTTATCTTTTGCATAAGCAGCGTTACGGACAAGATATCTAGCCGCTTCAATTCTAGTTGCCATATCTGCAACCATCCACTGGATCGCCTGGAATTTTGCAATTGGTCTTCCGAATTGTTGTCTCTGCTTTGCATATTCAATACTTTCATCGAGAGCTCCTTGAGCTATTCCAACTGCTTGGGATGCTATACCAATTCGACCGCCATCTAGAGCACTAAGTGCTATTTTAAAACCATCACCTTCTTCACCTAATAGGTTTTCCTTAGGAACCTCCATATCTTCAAAAACTAATTCTGAAACAAGATTAGCATTAATTCCCATTTTATCAAATATACTGCCTACTTTGAAACCTTTATAAGTATTTTCAACTATAAACGCACTTATTCCTTTAGGCCCTTTTTCTTTATCTGTAACTGCAAAAACTATCAAGATACCGGCCTCTGAACCACTTGTTATAAATGTTTTGTCACCATTTATTATGTATTTGTTTCCCTTTAGTTTAGCTGTAGTTTGCATTGCCCCCAAATCTGATCCAGCGTTAGGTTCTGTGCCTGCAAAAGCACCTATTTTTTCTCCCTTTGCAAGTATTGGTAAATATTTCTTTTTTTGTTCTTCATTTCCATATTTCATAATAGGCCATGATGTAAGACTGTTATGAACAGAAGTTATTACACCAGTCGACGCACATTTACGAGAAATTTCTTCTATAATAATTGAATAACTTATAGTATCAAGACCTGCTCCACCATATTCTTTTGGTATAATTATTCCAAGAAGACCTAGTTTAGCCATTTTTTTAAGAGTTTCAGTAGGATATTTTGCTTTCTTGTCAAGCTCCTCAGCAATAGGACCTACTTCTTTTTCTGCAAACTCTCGCACCATTTTTTGTATCATTTTTTGTTGTTCATCAAGTTCTAATTTCATGTTGGTTCGAATAAAATTGGTAAACATAAAGGTTTCTATAATTCAATAGTGGAAAAACTTTCAAATATTAAGAAAAAAATATAAAAAAAAAGCTAATTACAACTCTTTGGGGTTTTTTTATTGAAAAAAGGATACATCCACGTATACACAGGCCCAGGCAAAGGTAAAACCACTGCAGCAATTGGTTTAGGAATTCGTGCTGCAGGAGCCGGTTTGAAAGTAAATATGATTCAATTCATGAAAGGCAGGAAATATTCTGAACTAGTAACAATCGATAAAATCCAGAATTTTTTATATTCTCAGCATGGTAGAGACGAGTTTGTAAACAAAGAAAATCCAGAGAAAATAGATATTGAACTTGCACAAAAAGGTTTCAAACATGCAGAAGAAATAATAAAATCTAATAACTATGATATGATAATTCTTGATGAGATTAATGTCGCTGTTGATTTTGGTTTGATAAGTTTAAATAAAGTTTTAGATATAATTGAGGAAAAACCTGAAAAACTTGAACTTATCTTAACTGGAAGATACGCTCATCCTGAAATAGTAAAAATTGCAGATTATGTTAGTGAAATCCTTGAAATTAAACATCCTTATCAGAAAGGAGTAAAAGCAAGGGAAGGTATTGATTATTAGGGAGAATATAATTTTATGTTTGATAAGAAAAGTATTAAAAAGATAAAAGAAAAAAAAGATGAATGGGAGAAAAATTGCTATAAAAATCTTTTAAAGAAACATCCTGAAAGAAAAGGAAAATTTGAGAATTTATCATCCAATAAAATTAAGAGTTTGTACACCCCTGAAGATATTAAAAATATAGATTATTTTAAAGACATGGGTTTTCCTGGAGAGTATCCTTTTTTACGCGGGGTACATGCAACCATGCATCGCGGCCGTCTGTGGACAATGCGTCAGTTTGCAGGGTTCGGCTCAGCAGAAGAAACAAATCAGCGTTACAAGTATCTACTTGAGCATGGTGAAACAGGTCTTAGTGTAGCTTTTGATTATCCTACATTGTATGGTTATGACACGGATCATCCTATGTCCCGTGGTGAATTTGGAAAGTGTGGTGTTGCTGTTTCTTCTTTAAAAGATATGGAAATTTTATTTGATGGGATTCCTATTGATAAGGTTACAACTTCCATGACAATAAACGGCCCTGCAGCTATTGTATGGGCTTTTTATATTGCAAATGCTGAAAACAGGGGAATAAAAAAAGATGTTATAGGTGGAACTATACAAAATGATATTTTAAAAGAATATATCGCACAAAAAAGCTATATTTTTCCACCTGAGCCATCCATGCGTTTAATTGTTGATACGTTTGAATATGGATCAAAATTTGTTCCTCGTTGGAATACAATTAGTATTAGTGGGTATCATATTCGTGAAGCTGGATCAACAGCTGTTCAGGAACTAGCTTTTACCTTAGGCGATGGATTAGAATATGTACGTTGGGCATTGAAACGTGGTCTGAAAATAGATGATTTTGCACCTCGTCTAAGTTTCTTTTTTAATTCTCATAATGATTTTTTTGAAGAAATAGCTAAATATCGAGCAGCTAGGAGAATATGGGCAAAAGAAATGAAAAAGATGGGTGCAAAAAAATCAAGAAGTATGTTAATGCGTTTTCATACCCAAACTGCCGGATGCTCGCTTACTGCTAAACAACCAGAAAATAATATCGTAAGAGTAACAATTCAGGCTCTAGCAGCAGTGCTTGGTGGTACTCAATCTTTACATACAAATTCTATGGATGAAGCGCTTGCTCTTCCCTCCGAAAAAGCAGTGCGTATAGCTCTTCGCACTCAGCAAATAATTGCAGAAGAAAGCGGTGCTCCAAACACGGTGGATCCATTAGGTGGTTCTTACTATATAGAATGGCTTACTGATGAAATGGAGGAGCAAACCTACAAATACTGGGATAAAGTAGAGAGACTTGGCGGCGTTATTCCAGCTATCGAAAAAGGATTTTATCAACGTGAAATCGCACATGCTTCATATAAGTATCAAAAAGAAATCGATGATAAAAAACGAATTATTGTTGGTGTCAACGAATATCAAATAGATGAACCTGTTGATATTCCACTTTTAAAAATGGATGAAAAAGGTGAAGAAAGACAAATCAATCGACTAAAAAATTTGCGTAAAAATAGAAACAATCAAAAAGTAGAAAGAAATCTTGACCGTTTACGTAAGGTAGCTAAAGGTGACAAAAACATGATGCCCTATATTCTAGAATGTGTTCATTCTTATGCAACTCTTGGTGAAACATGCCAAGTTTTACGTGATGTTTTTGGTGAATATGAGGAACCTGTTATTTACTGAGGTGAATAAATATATGAGTAAAAAAATTAGAGTTTTGATTGCAAAGCCTGGTTTGGATGGACATGATCGTGGTGCAAAAGTTGTAGCACGTGCCCTCCGTGATTCGGGAATGGAAGTAATTTACACCGGTCTTCATCAGACTGCAGATATGATAGTAGAGGCTGCGATTCAGGAAGATGTTGATGTAGTAGGTCTTAGTCTTTTATCTGGTGCACATATGACCCTTTTTGTAGATGTAGCAAGATTGTTGAAAAAAAAAGATATGGAAGATGTACTTATTTTAGGCGGAGGGATCATTCCTGAAGAAGATGTACCAAAGCTTAAAAAAGAAGGGATTGCAGGTGTTTTTGGACCGGGCACAACTTGTGAAGAGATAGTTAGTTTTATTAAAAAGAATGTGAAAAGATGAAGGATATTGCAGAAAAGGTTTTACAGGGCGATCCTCGTTCTATTGCTCGTTTGATTACTCTTTCTGAAAATAATGATCCAAAAGCAATAGATGCTATGAAAAAAATTCATCCTCATACAGGAAAGGCACATGTAATTGGGATAACTGGTGTGATGGGTTCTGGAAAAAGTACACTTATATATGAGTTAACTCGCGTGTACCGGAAGAAAGGTAAAAAAGTAGGAATAATCGCGATTGATCCAACTAGTCCTTTTTCTGGAGGAGCACTTCTCGGTGACCGGGTGCGCATGACACAACTTGGTATGGATAAAGATGTTTTCATTCGTAGTATGGGAACTCGTGGTATGCTTGGTGGTCTAACGAGTGCAGTATATGATGTTGTAGAAATTCTTGATGCGTCCGGTAAAGACATTATATTTGTTGAAACAGTTGGTGTCGGTCAAGCAGAAGTAGATGTAATAAAAATTGCAGATACCACTCTTGTAATGATAGTCCCGGGTCTTGGTGATTCCATTCAAACTCTTAAAGCAGGTGTCATGGAAATTGCCGATATGTATGTTGTAAACAAGGCTGATCGAGATGGTGTAGATCAAGCTGTCGCAGAAATAGAAAGCCTAGTTGATATAACCTGTGCAAATAAAGATAGGAAAACCCCTATTTTAACTACAGTTGCTAAAAAAGGTAAAGGAATTAAAGAACTTTCCGATGAAATTGAAGAACATTTAAAATATCTTGAGAAAACAAAAGAGTTTGAAAAACAACGCAGGTTACGTTATGAAGCAGAGTTAGTAGAAATTATTAGAAAACGCTTGATGAACTTGATTTTTGATGAATCTACATTCAAAGAAAAAATTGAAGATTTACTCGATAAAATAAGAAAAAAAGAAATTGATCCTCATACAGCTGCAGAAGAAGTTCTTAGTAAAATAATAAAATAAGAAAAGATATTTTTTTTATTTATCTTTAAAAATTGGTTTTCGTTTCTCAAGAAAAGCGTTCATACCTTCTTTTTGATCATGGGTTGAAAAACTACTTGAAAAATAGGATATCTCAAGTGAATTTGCTGTATTTAGATCGACATCTAATCCTTTATTTACTAGTGCCTTAATGAAATTAGTTTGTACACCAGACTTACTAGCGATTTTACTAGCGATTTTTTCCGCTGTTTCCATTAGTCTATCATCTTCGACTACCATATTTACTAATCCAATCTCATTTGCTTCCTCTGCATCAATATTTTTTCCTGTGAGAAGTAGTTCTTTTGCTTTCATTTTACCAACTAATCTTGGTAGTCTTTGTGTTCCACCAAAACCAGGGCTTATCCCAAGATTTATTTCTGGTTGACCAAGTTTAGCACTTTTTGAAGCAATTACAATGTCACAAGCCATAAGAGTTTCACACCCCCCACCAAGTGCAAAACCATTTACAGCAGCAATAAAAGGAAGACGTGATTTTTCTATACTTTTTAAAAGACAGTGACCCTTATCTGAAAAATCCTTTGCCTCAAGGGGCGTCATATCAGCCATCTGGCTAATATCCGCTCCCGCGATAAACGCTTTACCTTCTCCAGTGAGAATCACAACTCTTATTTTTTTATCTTTTTCAAGATCATTAATAGCATTATATAATTCATCTATTGTTTCTATATTTAGTGCATTTAATACTTTAGGTCGGTTAATTTTAATTTTTGCTATACTATCTTTTTTTTCAACTAAAATATTTTTATAAGCCATAATCTTCACCTACTTTGAATAATCATAAAATCCTCTTCCGGTTTTACGTCCAAGATACCCTGCTTGTACCATTTTTTTGAGAAGTGGACAAGGACGATATTTAGAATCATTAAAACCATCATACAAAACTTGCATTATATGAAGTACAACATCTAGACCAATCAGATCAGCAAGAGCAAGTGGACCCATAGGATGATTCATCCCAAGTTTCATCACCTGATCTATATTTTCAGCAGTACCTATCCCTTCATTCAAACAAAATATTGCTTCATTTATCATAGGCATTAAAAGACGGTTTGATACAAAACCTGGCCCATCATTAACTTCAACAGGTATTTTACCAAGTTTTTCTGAAAGATCATTAATTGCTGCAGCTGTTTTATCATTTGTTCTAAGACCTCTTATAACTTCAACTAATTTCATTATAGGTACTGGATTCATAAAATGCATACCTATAAACCTCTCTGGTCTCTTTGTAGAAGATGCAAGATCAGTTATCGGAATAGTACTAGTATTAGAAGCAAGGATGCAATCTTTTTTACAAACATCATCAAGCTCCTTGAAAAGCTCTTTTTTAACTTTAACATTTTCAAAAATTGCCTCTATAACAATATCAGCGTCCTTCATATCAGATACATTTGTTGTACCATTTATTCTTGAAAGAATTTTTTTCTTTTCATCTTCTTTCATTTTTCCTTTTTCAATACTTTTTGAGAGAAATTTATCTATTTTTGAAATTCCTTTTTCAACATATTCTTTTGTAATATCACGTAATACGACCTCAAAACCAGCTTTAGCAGAAACAAGAGCAATTCCATGCCCCATCTGCCCTGCACCTACTACACCTATTTTTTTAATAACCATTATTTTCACCTCTCAACAATCATTTGAACAGCGTTTCCTCCACCCAAACATATTGTTGCAAGACCACGTTTCTTTTTCATATTTTTCATAGCATACATTAGTGTTATAAGAATACGTGACCCACTTGAGCCTATCGGATGACCTATTGCTACGGCCCCACCATGTACATTGAATTTTTCTTTTGGAATATTAAAATGTTTCATAACAGCAAGACTTGCCGATGAAAAAGCTTCATTGTGCTCAACTAAATCAATATCTTTAATAGTTAAATTTGTTTTTTTCAAAAGAGCTTCAACACCAGGTAACGGTGCACCCATCACCATCTCTGGTTTCACACCACTTGTATTATAATCCTTTATTGTGACAAGTGGTTTTATTCCCATCTCTTCTGCTTTATCTTTACTCATTACCACAACCGCTGAACTACCATCAGTAATTTGAGATGCGTTACCTGCAGTAACTACACCATCTTTTTTAAAAAACGGTTTTAATTTAGCTAATTTTTCTTTTGTTGTGCCAGGTCTTATCCCTTCATCTTTATCAAAAATAATTGGATCTTTTTTTCTTTGTGGAACTTCAACTGGAATAATTTCGTCTTTGAAATACCCTTCTTTTGTTGCATGTTCTGCTTTTTGATGGCTCCATGCAGCAAATTCATCAATTTCATCTCTTTTTAAATTATGTTTTTCCGCAATTATTTCGCCAGTATGGCCCATATGAAAATCGTTGTATACATCCCAAAGCCCATCGTTCACCATAAGATCAACAACTTTTCCATTAAACATTCGATAACCATATCTTGCCTTTGGAAGAGAATACGGACAATTACTCATGCTTTCCATTCCACCGGCAACAATAACATCTGCATCTTTACATTTTATTGCTTGAGCTGCAAGTACTACTGCCTTGAGACCAGATCCACATACTTTATCGATATGTAAAGCACCAGTTTCATATGGAATACCAGCACCTATTGCGGCTTGTCTTGCAACATTTTGCCCTAGCCCAGCGGGTACAACACAGCCCATTATAACTTCATCAACATCTTTTGGTTTTATTTTTGCTTTTTTTACTGCTTCTTTTATAACCATACTTCCAAGTTCTGGTGCAGAAAAACCTTTTAATGCACCAGAAAACTTACCCTGGGCAGTTCTCACACCAGATACAACTACTACATCTTTCATTGAATTTATACCTCCTCCAATAATTGTAAAAGTGTAGTGGCCAATAAGATATTAATTTAAAATATTTTCCAAAAAAAGAAAAAAAGACAAAAATGTATAATTTTATTTTTTGTCATTTCTAAGTTCTCTTCTAAGAATTTTTCCGGATATAGTTTTTGGTAGTTCATCAGTATAATCAATTATTCGTGGATATTTGTATGGAGCAGTTGTATTTTTTACATGCTCTTGAAGTTCTTTTGTTAACGTTTCTGAGGGTTTATACCCCTTTGATAAAACGATTACAGCTTTTACAACAATTCCTCTTACTCCTTTTGGATCAGGAACACCGATAACTGCACATTCTGCTACTGCATCATGTTCAATTAATGCTGATTCAACTTCAAAAGGACCTATTCTATAACCTGATGATTTTATAACATCATCATCACGCCCTACAAACCAGAAATAACCATCATCGTCTTTGTATGCCTGATCACCGGTGTAATAATAGTCTCCTCTAAAAGAGTCATTCATTATATCTTCATCTTTCCAATATTCTTTAAATAATCCTGGTGGTCTAACATCCCCCAAGTATATAGCAATATTTCCAACCTCGCCTGGTTTTAGTTCTTTTCCTTTATCATCGACGATACGAACATCGTGACCTGGTGTAGGTTTTCCAACTGAACCATATTTCATAGGCATAAAAGAATAATTAGAAAGGACACATACAGTTTCAGTTTGACCATAGAAATCATAAATATCAAGATCAAAAGCTTCTTTCCATGCTCTAATTACCTCAGGATTAAGTGGTTCACCAGCACTCATACAGTGACGAAGTTTTAAGTTATATTTAGATAAATCCATCTGAATTAAAAGTCTATATACTGTCGGTGGGGCACAAAAAGTTGTGACACCATATTTTTCCATCGCGCGAAGAAGTCCATCCGCATCAAATCTACCTGGGGTCTCCCATTGGATAACTGCAGCACCAACAATCATCTGACCAAAAAGTTTTCCCCAGGCGGCTTTTGCCCATCCTGTTTCAGATACAGTCCAGTGAAGATCTCTACTTGTTAATGCTTGAGCAAATTTTGCTGTTACCTCATGACCCAGAGGATAACTATGAGTATGAAGAACCATTTTAGGATGACCTGTTGTACCCGATGTAAAATAGATAAGCATCGGATCGGATGATCTAGTTTTCTCAATATTTTTCCTATTTATCTCTCTTGAGACTTCACCCATTTCCTCATCATAGTTGTACCAGTCAGCACGTTTTCCATCAACTAGCATCATATGTTTTAAGGTCGGACACTTTGCTTTTACTGATTCTACAATATCTGCATGATCCATATCAGTGATTACCATGTTTGCCTCCGCGCGGTTAATACGATATTCAATGTCTTTTGCAGTCAAAAGAACAGTACCCGGCATAGGGACAACACCTAGTTTAAACATAGCAATGAGGGATATGTACCATTCAGGTATGCTCTGCAAAATTACAAGAACTCTATCTCCTTTTTTAACCCCAATTTTTTTTAAAAAATTTGCAAATTTATTGGATGCCATGCTAAGATCATAGAAAGTATGATAACGATCATGTTTACCTGTTCGATCAATTGAAATTAACGCTAGCTTTGTTCTATCTTCTGCCCATTTATCACATACATCAAAACCAAAGTTGTAATATTCCGGTACTTCCCATTCAAAGTTTTTGTATAATTTATCATATTTATCTGTATTTGTTTTTTTTACCATAAGAAATTTCCTCCAGTTATTATAAACCTAATTGACGGGCTATAACCATTCTTTGAACTTCAGATGTTCCTTCACCTATACAACATAATTTAATATCTCTATAATATCTTTCAAGAGAATACTCTCGTGTATAACCATAACCACCAAGTATTTGAATTCCTTTTATTGTTGCACGCATCGCCATCTCTGAAGCAAAAAGCTTTGCCATTGCAGCTTCTTTTGTAAAACGTTTATTCTGATCTTCCATATGAGCCGCACGGAAAATAAGAAGTCTTGCAGCATCAATCTCAGTTGCCATATCTGAAAGCATCCATTGAATTGCCTGGAATTTACCGATAGGTCTTCCAAACTGTTCACGTTGCTTTGCATAGTCAAGCGCATCTTCAAAAGCACCTCTGGCAATACCCACGCTCATAGCACCAATAGCAGTTCTTCCACGATCCAAGATATTCATAGCACCGATAAAACCGTCTCCTTTTTTTCCAAGAAGATTTTCTTTTGGAATTCTACAGTTTTCAAAAATAAGTTCAGCTGTTCTGCTTCCGCGGAGTCCTAATTTATCTTCAAGTTGACCTACCTTAAAACCAGGTGTATCTTTTTCAACAATAAATGCACTAATTCCACGTGCACCCTTTTCTTTATCCGTCTTAGCCATAACAGTTGTTACCCATGCAACATCTCCGCTTGTAATAAATTGTTTAGTACCATTGATTACCCATTCATCACCATCAAACTCGGCCGTGGTCTGAGTGGCTCCTGCATCTGAACCAGCATTAGGCTCAGTTAAAGCCCAAGCTGCTATTTCTTCTCCACTACAAAGTTTTGGGAGATATTTCTTTCTTTGTTCTTCTGTACCTTTTTCATATATATGACCTACCCCTAAAGAGTTATGTGCTTCTACAGTAAGCCCCGTAGACCCGCAATATCGTGATATTTCTTCTAAAGCAACCATATAACTTATTCTATCAATTCCAGCACCACCATATTTTTGTGGTACCGTCATTCCCATAAGGCCCATTTTACCCATTTTTTTGTATAAATCTTCTGGGAAAAATTCTTCTTTATCAATTTTTTCTGCAATAGGTTTAATATTTTTTTCACAAAATTTTCTAACTGTCTTTTTGAATAACTTTTGGGTATCTGTTAGGTTGAAATCCAAATCAAATCACCACACCGTGGATAAACTAATCCTGTAAAAATGTTTAGGTTTAAAATATCGTCATTAAACGTAGATCTAACTAAAAAATTAGATTGAAAATATATCCTAAAATTAATACTTGAGGTACAGTAATGATTGGTAACCATAATGCTGCTTTTTTTCCGATATTATGCCATATTAATCCAATCTCTGTGTAATCAGTAGCAACTCCGGCCATAAGAAAAGTAAAACTATTTCCAAATGCACCTGTTTTATTGTATATCTCAAAAGCCAGTGGAGCACTTCCTTCTGAACATACCTCAATAATTGTAGCAAAAAATAATGTTACAACTAGACCGAGTATCGAAGGACCCATATATTCTTGGAATAAATCTTGAGGGATATATGCCCTTGCAAATGCAGCCATAAGCATTCCTATAATAAGCCACCACATTACCATTTTTGTAAGCGACCATGAGCCTTTGAAAGTACCAACTATAGCATTAAGATTATTTTCTCTATTAAATCTATATTCACTTATTCTTTTTTTCATATCTTTTCTGATGGAAAAATCTGTGTGAAGGGGCTTATCTTCTCCAACTATACATTTATCACATTCAACCAAATTTTTTCGTTCTAAAACTTGATATATTAAACCAGTTATCAGAGCAATAATTATTGCAGAAACAATTATTAGAAAAGCTTTTGCCCCAAAAAATCCAAACATTAAAACAGTTATTGGAAGGTTTGCCCATGGCGATGCTAGTAGAAAAGAAACCACTGATGCTGTACTAGCTCCTTTTTTATAGAGTGCTATTGCAATTGCAAGAATTCCATGTGAACATGCACTCATTAGAAATCCAAATATTATGGAATATAAAATAGTCCTTTTTCTATGTCTTGATAAATATTTTTCTATATATTTTCTAGGTATAAAATAGTCTATTATCCCACCAATTAAAAAACCTAGCAGTATTGCCCACCATATCATTTTTAGATAGTCTATGAATGCATTGAAGAATGGTCTTGTAATTGGATGAAAATATGATATCCCCACAATTATTGTTGTGAATAATGTAACAATGAAAAGTTTTTGTTTGTAAAAAGGTGTACCTTTTTTTACTGCACAACTTGGACAGTATTCTTCATCTTTGTTGATATTTTGTTCTTTTTCATATTTTTTTATACAATGCTCACTACAGAAATATTTTCCATGCGCAGGAATATTTCCTTTCATCCCACATATCGGACATTTTTTATCCATTTTTATCAGATATTCTATTTTAATATTTTTCCAGTTTCCAAATACCATAGATATAAATCAAGTTCAGCAAGAGTAAGATTTGTTTTTTCTGCAATTTTTCTTAATTTATTTTCAATTTCTAAATACTTTTTTTTTGTAAGTGTCTTTGGTTTTTTGATTATGTCATGTCTTAAAAGTATATCAATTATATGAAAGTCAATTATTGCATAATCGTCAAAACCAATATTTCTTAAAAAATGACTCACTTCTTTATAACCAAGTCCTTTTATATTTTTTACAAACCATTCTCTTATTGCTTCTTTATCATGGAAATCTATAACATTTTTAAGTTTGTTTTTACATTTTTTGGATTCGTAAATATATTCTGCTCTTTTATTAGGAAAACGATGTCCATATTCTTTTAGTTTTTTTGTAATTTCTTTTTTTGAATTGGTATGAAAACATTCCCCTACTTTATCTTGAATTTTTATTGATTTTTCTGCATTAAAATTTGCAGTTAAAAGACAAAAACACATTTCATCAAATAATTTATCATTGGATTTTTTCTCAAAATTTTTAAATTCATTTATTCTTGAATCTATCACTTTTTTTACTTCAGTTTTTTTCAGGTTGTTAATCTTGTCTATTAGAAAATTCATATTTATCAGCAATAAATTAATGTATATTCAAATTTTTTTAAAAAGATTTGAAGGGGAGGCAAAAACGATGGAGACAAAAATTTTAAAAAAGATCCGAGGAGAGGAGGAAAGGATGGGATTTAGAATGTTTTCTCCATTCAGTTTTGCGCCCCCAATTTAAATCTAATTCAATATTATCTAAGTATTACCTCCCTTTTTGTTTTATGAGACTTATGTAACATATTATTGGTTGTTAACATGTGTTAATGTATTGGAACTATATAAATGTATCTATTGGATACTAATTTTATGGAACAAACTTAACATATTATTAAACATCAAAAATAAAAAAAATTCCCCCTGAAAAATACAAAATAAACATACGTTAACTATAAGTAAGAAGAATGAGATTACATAATATGAGACGAACGACTTGTGAATATATGATGTGGAATGGACTTCCTGCAATAAGAAAGCAGATTGCTTGCAGTATGATCAATGATTACGGTTTAAGTCAAAAGGAAACTGCAGAAAAACTTGGTATGACGCCCGCAGCAGTCTGTCAGTACGTCTCAAAGAAGAGAGGGAAAACTGAGATTAATGATGAAGAAATAATGTACGAAATAAAGATTTCTGCAAAAAAAATAATTAACAATGGAAATGGAACATTAATACCAGAAACATGTAGAATATGTAAACTCCTTAGACAGAGCAGCGACTTTCCATTGATATGTAAACTATGTGACTTTGACTAAAAAAATAAAAATCACAAATTATCTTTATTAAGATAATATATCTTTATCATGTGGTGAGGACTATAAGATAGTTTAGCTCTTCTTAAACCAGGGATGCCCATATCAGCTTCTCTATTTATAAAACTAAAATTATTTTGAAGTAAAATCGCTGCTTCTTTATTAATCGCTTTATATATACCATCGTAATGAGGAGTTCCCTTCTCATAATGAATAACGGCAGTATCTTGATTCATTCTCTCAAAAACCGAAATTGCTTCTATAGAATCATCAATTCTAATAAAAATACCTGATAAATCTAGTTCGAAAAAATTATTTATCGAATAAAAAACAGCCTTTTTTTCATATTCAAGTAACTTATCCGATTCACAATCCTTCCAAAGACACCATCTTTTTAGAAACTTTTTTATTTCACCCATGTTTTCTTCATCTATTGTTTCAACTATGAATTGATTTTTTTTTGTAAATTTATTAAGACGATTTCTAATTTTTTTATAATCTGAGCCATTTAGATCCGCAAGATCTGAAGAAAGATATACATACTCAAAAAAATCTCTATCCGGAGTGACTTTGATTTTTGGATAACTCTTTGATAACCATTTTTTTGTTTCTGAGTCGATAAAACCAAAAGGAATAATCGATTGTTGTTTTTTTGAAATTTCTAATAATTCATCAAAAACCTCTTTTTTCTTTTTTCCTATTGGCGGTCTAAATCTGACTTGATTATTAAATTCACTCATGATTATGATACTGTCCTTATGAAAAGTATATTTATATTTTCTGTAATCCATCCAAGATATTAAAGTGGTAAAAACATTATCACTATGCGTTGGAGGGTATTTATCATAATGTTTATCAAAAATTTTTTTATCATCAAGTGTTATTTTTTTAAAGTCATCAATGGATAGCATTAAATTAGCCCTCAAATGAATATTTCATGGGAATATAATTTTTCATTTTTTTAAAACCAAATTTAGAATAAAAATTATTTTGATTTGGTTTAGCAATAAGACCAATCCAGGAAATCCCTTTCTTTTTACAAAATTTTATCAGAAAAATTATTAATTTTGTACCCAAACCTATCTTTCTATAATCTTCAATCACATAAACATCCTGAATATATGCATCAGAAACACCATCGGATAAAAGCCTAGCCATCCCAACCGCTTTCTTTAAATTTTTATCATAGGCAACTACAAAAACACAACTATTTTTTATAATAGTTTTAATCTCAGAGATTTCATCATATTCCTCCCACCATCCAGCTGATTTATAAAGATCCATAATTTCTTTTTCATCCCAAGAATCAACACTCATTACTTCTACATCTTTATTTTCCATATAATATCAATCTCTTAATGCAAAAGGAGTTAATGATTTAATAGTATTATCAAAATAAGTTATCAAACAAAGCAATCATAACTGGAATGGTAATTAGTGAAATAATAAAACTTCCCACCATATATTGACTAACTATACCTCTATTCCCCCCAGATCTCTCTGTTACTAAGGGAACAGCAGTTACTGGTGGAACAGCTGCCTGAAGAAGAATTATCAATGCAACTGTGTAAGAAATATATGATTTTATTGAAATAAGAATAACTATAAATACCAACGGAAAAAATATATTTTTAACTAATACAAATTTAGATATTTCAAAATAATCAAATTTACCTTGCTTTTTATAATCAACATATATATTTCCACCAAGTATCAGCATTAAAAGAGGGACAGTCATACCTCCTAGATAAACAAAAATAGATTTTATAAAATCAGGAATCTTACTTTGTATACCAATAAAACCTAATGCCAAAGCAATAATAGTAGCAATTAAGACCGGATGGAATATTTTATTCAAATCAATTGACATTTTCTTCTTTTTTTCAAAGAAAAATTGATATGTACTAAAAAAGAATGCTGGATAAAAAATAGTAAAAAGAAAAAGAGAAATAAGATACTCTGGATTGTTATTAAACATACCAGCAAGTATCGCCAAAGGGAAAAATATTCCATTTTGATAAAAAAGAGTTATAGCAAATTCTCTTCTGTATTTTCTCTTAGAAGAAAACATAAAAACAAATGTTAAAAAAGCCGCAATTACAGTAAAAAAACACCACCACAACGGTAGTTGCCACCAATCTGGATATTTTTCTGGTGTAAAATCTTGAATGATATTTATGAAAACTAAGCTTGGTAGCGCAATATCAAGAGCCAACGGTGATAACAGACTAAGTATATTTCCGGGCAAAATTTTTCTTTTTATGATAAGAAAACCTACTAAACCGATACCAAGCAGTATTGCAACAGATTCAAAGGTTGTAATAAAGATATTCATTTTTTCTAGTATCATATATTATTATGACTTTTTATTTTTATGTAAAAAGGTAAGTATTAAAACAAAGAAGAACATGTATGTTAATAGGGAGGTTTAATGTTATGGACAAAAAAATAAGTTTACTATCTTTAATGATAAAAGATCATTGTAACATCGAGGAACTTATTGATGACTTAGAACAAAAATCAAAACAGGATTTTAGTTCTATGATCGATGCTTTTAACAAGTTTGAATGGGAACTAGAAAAACATATTTTTACTGAAGAAAAAGCAATATTTACTGATTACAATCCCGATGATATATCAGAAGGTTATAAGATGCTACCTGAACTAACAAAGCAACATAATTATATCATCAATACTCTAAATAACTGGCGAGATGATATAAAAAATCATAGGAAACTAAAAGATGTTTATGGTTTCAAAGAGTTTCTAATAAAACATAAAAATTTTGAAGAAGAAAAAGTCTATCCAAAACTAGAAGAAACACTAAATGAAGATCAAAAAAGAAATATTATTTCAAAAATAAATGAAATAATACAAAAATAGAAAATATGAGGTGAAAATAATGAGAGATAAAAAAACATGTGCAGTTTGTGGTGAGGAACACGGACTTGAAGATATGGAGTGCGTGGAAATAAAAGGCGAAAATAAAGATGTTTGCAAAGGTTGTATTACTGCGATAAAAGGTTTAGCATAAAAATTATGTTATAAATTTTTCAAATCTATCCTTTTTTACTTTACAGATAGGACATATCTCTGGTGGACTGTCTCTTGCACACAAGTACCCGCAAACTTTACAACGCCATATCGGTTTTGATAGATTATTAATTGTTTTGGATGTTGTTTCTTGCTTTATTTTTTCTCTTTCTTTTTTAGATGGTCTTCTTTCTGGAATTGAACCTATCTCTTTTTTTCCTTCTTTTACATCCTTTGATACGTACAACCCACAATAACATGTATTATATTCGTCCAAATCAGGATCGCGGTAATCACATGGACATATAATATCCAGATCTTCTTCTTTTTTACCAGAGGCAAGCCGGCAGGGGCAAGCCTGATATCCATACCTTTTTTTATTTACAATCAAACCCTTAACAAGATCCTTTGTAAATTCTTCATCAGGGTTAAGATGGTAACCTGCTGATTCTGCTTCTTTATCTAATTTATTATATAAATTCTCCACTTCTGAATCAGATACATCGTTCATTTACCAATCTCCTTTTTAATTTCATCTTCCTTAAAACCAACTATTACTTTTTTATCATTAATTACAAGAGTTGGAAAACTACATCTCGGGTTCCATTTTTCTAATTCATCCATCTTTTTATCTTTTTCTTTACCTTTAAGCTCATCCATAAAAACATATGAATAATTTAGTCCTAATGAATCTAGCAGATTCTTTGTTTTTCTGCACCAGATACAGGTACTTAAAGCATATAAGAAAACTTTTCCTTTATCTTCTCCCTGAACATGTTTTATATCAGCCATATCTATTTTCCGCCATATGTATTATAGAAAACAAAATCTTCAATTTTTTTTCTTTCTGGTCTTTTTTTCTCTACCTTTTTTTGTTTATCTGAGAGAAGATCATTAATTTTTTCTGAATGTTTACCTACTATAACAAGAGTTATCACATCAAGCTCTTCAGGTACATCTAAAATCTCTCTGGTTTTTTTAGGGCTATAACCTGCGATTGGATGAGCAACCAAACCTAGCTCTGTTGCTCTAAGGATTATGTTCTCTGTGGCCATTCCGATATCAAATCTATAATAAATCCTATCATAAATCACACAGTCATCATCTTTCTTTCCAAGAACAACTATAATCATAGAAGCATTTTTTGCCCATTCGTTGCCAGCACTAAGTGCCTCATGCATTTTCTTTAGTTTTTCTTTTTCATATACAAATATGTATTTCCATGGTTGATTATTAAAACAGGATGCTGAGAGCTGAGCACATTTTGCTAGATCTTTTATCAGATCTTTTTTTATTTCTATTTTTTCTAATGATCTATATGCTCTTCTTTTTTCTATAGCTTTTTTAACATCCATTTTATCACCAAAAATTTAGCTTAAAAGACCTTTAATAATTAGATCGGTAGCCTCGTCTTCAGTAAGACCCCTTGCCATAAGTGTCTGAAGTTGTTTTGAATCTACACTACCAAGACTTGCTTCATGAGTGATATGTGCCTTTGGATTGTTAACCTCTACAATCGGAACTGCTGAAACCACACCATTATCCTGGACAATTTCTTTACAATCCACATGTCCTCTAGCATAAGGCGCTGATGCAGTGAGTTTACTGTACACTTCTGCCTTTGTTTTATCTCTTGCCGCAACCCTGCTAGTAAGAACCCCTCTTGAATATTCTCCATTCAAATGGCCTGTTTCTTTTATTTTTATTTTATCATCTTTTTTACCATTTATACGGGCCATCATTTCAAGCACGGCATATTTTTTACAATCAACCTCATAATCAATATCTATTAATCCTACTCTTCCTTTTAAAAGCTCAAATTCTGTTTTAAATTTTGAGTGTTCTGAAAGTTTTATTTTAGCATTAGGATAAACTTTAACTCCTCCCTCTTCACCATGAATGTGTCTTTCAAAATAACTATAACTTGCTTTTTTTCCAACAGTAATTTTTGCATCCATAATATGTTTAACGTTTATTGCATTTGGAAAGGTACAATGTGCAATCACATCAATTTTTGAATTATCTTCTAATTCTATATCCATATTGATATGTTGTATACCATCTTTTGGTATCATACCAAAACACATTTGAACAGGTTTTTCAACGATTGTTCCCTTTTTTAGTAACATACCAATTTTTATTCCATTTTTTTGTTCTTCTGTTTTAATTTCAAGACCTGGGACAAGATTCGAACCAACAACTTTATGATGATGGATAAAAAGACGTGCAATATCAGGTTTATCAATCTTTGAATGGTCAAGCTCTGCTGCTTTTGACAAATCTTTAGTAGTAAAATTTTTATCCATCGAGTGTCACCACATTATCTGGATTATTTTTATGAGGACAAGGTATACATTTTTCTTCAAAATACGGAATAATTTTTTTAGAAACTGCTTTTTGAATAATCTCCCCGTGACACATTAGAAAAGCATGTTCTGATTGACGTAACACAGCAAGACTATGTGTTATAAAAATAACTGTAGCCCCCTTCTTTTTCAGTTGTTTTATCACTTCAAACATCTTTTCAAGAGTTCCAATATCAATTCCAGAATCAGGTTCATCAAGCAATATAAGATCTGGATCCATTGCTAAGATACTTGCAAGCTCGATTTTTTTACGTTCCCCTCCAGAGAGAGTAGTATCAACAGCACGATTAAGATAATCATTTGGTTCTAATCCAACCTTTTTTAATACTTTATTTGCAATTTTATCATCTTTTTCTTTTAGTGATGAAAGTATAAATTCTTTAATTGTCAGCCCCTCATATCGAGCAGGTTCCTGCCATCCAAAAGAAATACCCATTCTTGCTCTTTCATCAATAGTCATATCATTTATTTTTTTACCTTTAAAGTATATCTCACCGGTGATATTTCGATACCCTTCAAGACCCATTATAACCGAAGCTAAAGTTGATTTACCTGCACCATTTGGACCTACTATAGCATGAACATGGCCTTTCCAAACATCAATATTTACATCTGACAAAATTTGTTTACCATTAATATTCAGGTTTAAGTTTTTTATTTCCAGTATTCCCATTTCTTTCTCCAATTAATAATAAAAAAAAGAAGAACTAATTTTTAGTTCTTCCAAAGCCCATGTATATTACAGTATTCACGAGCAGTAACTTTATCTGCCTTTATTTCAAATAAAGCTTGGGGTTTATCACCTGGTTTTAAAAACTGTCTATAAGATTTACCGTCAGCAATAATCTGGATCCATTCTATATAGTGTTTTTCAATCATTGGATGGTCTTCATTTTCACCAATTTTTACGAAGATTTCTTCGTCTGTTTTTTCAACATAGGGCACATGTTTTTCTTTACTTGAATCCTCTGTTTTTTCATCCATAAGTTTCATTTCTTCATCACAACATACAAGTGCACCTATTCCCTCATGAAGTACTTCTACAACATTTCCACATATTTCACATTTATATATTCCTCTTAATTTTGCCATAAATTTTCACCTCCAATCTTTTAATATGGCTCAGTCCAAATTTCATAATAACTCTGAGGATGTTTACAAGCAGGACAAACCTTTGGTGCCTCTTTTCCTTCGTGAACGTATCCACAGTTTCTGCATTTCCATTTTACAACTTTATCTTTTTTAAACACTTTATCTTTTTTGAGATTATCAAGTAATTTTCTGTATCTTCTCTCATGGTATTCTTCTACCTCTGCAATTTCTTTGAAGCTTTCTGCAACTTTTGGAAATCCTTCCTTACGAGCGGTCTCTTCAAAATCAGGGTACAACGTCCCCCACTCTTCTTTTTCTCCTTCAGCTGCTGCAAGAAGATTTTCTTCAGTTGAACCTATTTTACCAGATGGATAACTAGCTTTTATCTCTGTCATTCCACCTTTTAAATGCTTAAAAAATACTTCGGCATGTTCTTTTTCGTTTTCAGCTGTCTCAGTAAATATTGCTGCAATTTGTTCATATCCTTCTTTTTTTGCTTTACTTGCAAAAAAAGTGTATCTGTTTCTAGCTTGTGACTCGCCAGCAAATGCTGCAAGTAAATTTTTTTCAGTTTGTGTTCCTTTAATATCTTTCATAATTGTTACCTCCTAACTTTAATTTTTATGGCCCAACATGTGTCATAGGCCAGTAAACATCACTTTCTTCATATCTTTCCATACTTTGTTTTTCAGTTTCTAGTATCTTATAGTGACCAATCTCCATGTCTGCAAAATAAATTAAAGTATTATGTATTTTTGATCCGTTTTCGAAACGATCAGCCAGTGATTTATAAAAATCACTTGCTACCTGTTCTGCCTCCATGGCTTGCTTTAAAAGCTTACTTAATTGAGTGTCTTCACTTAGATCCACTCCTGGCAAAGGAACTGGCGATTTATCTGGCATCTCAATTTTTTCATCTGGATAGTGATTTTTGTATAAATATTCAATAAAAAGCCTGTGTTTTTCTTCTTCGCCTGCAAGAAATTTAAGTTTGTCTTTTAACAATCCATTTTCAGTTTTTTCTGATAGTTTTATGTATACTTCTTTACTTTCTATTTCACTTTTCATTGCAGATAAAAGCAGTTTATCCAAATCATAATGATCTAGATTCATATTTACACCTCAATCCAATAACCTTTTTTGTCCCTTCAATTTCTGGATTTCTGTAATGTTTTGTGATGCCTCTAAACATCCTATATATTGACCGTTTTTATTTCTTAAAGCAAAATATTGTATCAAGACCTTGTTTTTTTCCTTGTTTTTACCAATAGGAAGATCAATGTAGAATTGTGCCATGTCTCTTTTTCCTTGTTTCATCTCTGAAAGAATCTGCTCTACTTTTGATAAGCTTTTTTTCGGATGGCAATTTCTAACATCTCGACCTAGCGCTGCTTCTGGTCTTTTAAAAATTCTAGTTTCATGTTTGTTCCATGCAAGTACTTTATCGTTTTTATCTAATACTGAGAATTCTATGGGTAATGTTTCAAGAACTGCTTCTAATTCTTCTGAATTTAGTTTTCCAATCATTTTTTTACTCCACCATATTTTCTTTATGCAAATCAAGATGGTCTGTTTCAATTTCAACGAGAGCGCTAAAAAATTCTTTTAATCTTGGCTCGACTGCTTCATCTCTAAATTTTGCGTATGATTTTATTGCTCTATCCTCTCTATCATATCCTTCTTTTGTGTTTGTTTTTGCATCGGTACTACACTGTTGTTTTTCCAAATCTTTTTTAGAAATTTTCAAAAACTTTGAAATTGCTGAAGCATGCTCTTTTTCTACTTTCATAAGGGTCTTAAATTTTGCAAAACTATAGTGATCATCAGCTTTGTCTGCAGCATTTCTTGCACATTCATAAAAAGCTGCATTTCCTAGTTCAAGTTCTAATGCATCTTCTAGGTTTTTACGAGAAAGATCACTTAGTTCTACATTAAATTCATTTGGATCCCAGTTCTGTGCTTCTACAAAAAATCTATGATCGGCACCACAAAATGGGCATCTTGTAGGTGCATCAAGTCCTATATATGGATCTCCACAAATCCTACATCTAAATACTTTTACTTTAGCCATTTTTATTTCACCACAATTCTATATTTTTTTATGACAAAACCACCAGTCATAACACTCGTTTTCTTTGAGTCTTTTCTTGGCTGTTTTTACATCTTTTGCTGGAGGAATTATCACTCTATCTTTTACAAGCTCATTATTTGGCCAGTTTGCAGGTATCGCAACCCCATGTTTTTCTGAAACTTGAAACCCTTTAATCATACGTAAAAACTCATCCATGTTACGGCCTAACTCTTGTGGATAATAAAGAATTGCACGGATTATCCCTTTTGGATCTACCATAAATACAGCTCGTACAGTACTACTACCCTTATTAGGATGAATAAGACCAAGTGTGTTTGCAACTTTACCAGTATCTGCAATTATTGGAAATTCAATTTCTACTTTGAGTTTTTCTTTTATCCATTCTTCCCATTTGATATGACTAAATACCTGGTCCACACTAAGTCCAATGAGCTCGGTGTTTAGTTTTTTGAATTCTTTGTATCTCTTTTGAAAGGCTACAAATTCTGTGGTACATACCGGTGTAAAATCAGCTGGATGGCTGAAGAGTATGAACCATTTTCCTTTAAATTCATCTGGTAGCTTTTTCATTCCATGTGTAGTCTGCACCTGCATTTCTGGGAATTTATCACCTATTAATGGCATTTTCATTTCATCCATTTTTTATTCCTCCATTAATTCCTCTACTTCTTCTTTTCCTTCTTCAAGTTCTTCTACTTGTTCTTTATCAAACATTAAAAGAAGAGTTTGAAATTCTCCAACATGTTCTTTTTCTTCTTTTGCAACATCAAGAAGAACTTTTTTTATAATTTCATCCTTTGCAAGAGCTGCCATTTCCTCATATAGATTTATAGCATCTAGCTCTGCAATAAGCGCTGCCCTAATTATTTCTCTATCTATATTTTTTGGGTCTATTTTCTTTAAATCAATTGGTATTTTTGAAAGCATATTTTTTCCCCCATATTTTTAAATTTTTTCTCCAAGTTTTTTTCCAATGTTTTTGATATTTACCAGATCTTTTTCATCTGGAACATAATTTATATTCACACTATCCTCAGGATACTCCCAAGATAGTGTTTCTATCATCTTTTTTATCTCACCTAAAGCTTGGCCACCCCATCCATATGAGCCAAATATAAAACCAGTGCGATTCTTTGGTTTCAGGCCTTTTAGATAAGTTAAAAATCCACCCATTGTCGGCATCATTCCATTATTTAATGTAGGTGAGCCAAGACATATCAGTTTTGAAGCTAATACATCGGTTATAATATCTGATATATCTGTATTTTTCAGATTTCTTATTTTAACAGATATTCCTGATTCTTCCAGACCTTCAAACAATTTATAGGCCATTTTTTCAGTTGATCCCCACATAGAGTCATAGACTATCAGTGCTTTTTTATCTGTTTTGTAACTTGCCCATTTTTTGTATTCCTTTAAAATATCAGGTATTTTAGAACGCCATACAATTCCATGACTCGGTGCTATCATATCAATATCCAAATCTTTTACTGCATCAAGTGCTTTGTTAACTTGATCACCATATGGCATTACTATATTTGCATAGTATTTTGCTGATTCTTCATGAATTATCCCCCAGTCTATTTCATCATCAAATCGTTCTGTTGAAGCAATATGCTGACCAAATGCATCATTTGGCATCAAAAGTTTGTCTTTTGGGCTATATGTGACCATTGAATCAGGCCAGTGAACCATTGGGATATGTACAAAATGGAGTGTTCTTTTTCCAATTTTTAAGGTGTCGCCAGATTCTACTATCTTCAGATTAAGATTTTTTTTGTAATGTCTTTTTAAACCTTTTTCTCCTCTTGTTGATGTAACTACTTTTGCATTTTTTGCATAATTCAATATCTTCAAAAGGCTGCCTGAGTGATCCATTTCTACGTGGTTAGATATAATATAATCTATCTTATTTGGATTTATTATTTCTTTGATTCTTTTTAGCATCTCATCAAACATATAATGTTTGACGGTATCAACTAATGTTATTTTATCGTCAAGAATTAGATAAGAATTATATGTTGTTCCACGGTTTGTTGAATATCCATGAAAGTTACGTATATTCCAATCTATTCCACCTACCCAGTATATGTCCTTTTTGATTTCGGTTGTTTTCAATTTATTTCACTCCTTACTAAATTCGGATTTCGGCGCTCCACACACAGGACAAACCCAGTCTTCTGGTACATCTTCAAAAGCAGTTCCAGGTTCTACTCCATTATCTGGATCTCCTTTTTCTGGGTCATATACATAGCCGCACACATCACATACATATTTATCCATGTTTTTTCCTCCTTTTTTTTCTATTATTTCATCTTTAATATATGTTGGGGCATTCTTTGGTGATTTGCCACCCTTTACCATATGATAATAAGCATAAGTCATACATTTGTCATCTGTTAATATATCAGCATCAATAATTTTTCCTATGAAAATAGTATGTGTTCCAACACCAATCTTTTCTATTAACTCGGCTTCAATGTATGCAATTGCATGATCTAACGCAATCGGAGCCCCTGTTCTTCCTAGTTTATATTTAACACTTTTAAACTTATCAATATCTCTTCCACTTTTAAAACCAAAATTTCCAATATATTTCATTGGTGTTTTTTCGCAGAGTATCGACATTGAAAAAACTTTACTATAATCTATATATTCATGGGTTAGATTTTTTTTATTAATACTAACAGCTATAGTGGGGGGATCTGCTGTTACCTGAAAAACAGAATTTGCTATTTGTCCATTATATTTTTTATCTTTTTTTGAACAAACAACATATAACCCGTATGATATCCTATGTAGAGCCTTTTTGTTCATTTTTTATTTCTCCACTTTTTAATGCAATCATTACATGTTCCAATGAAATAACCATGAACTTCATCTATATGATGCCCACTTGATTGGATTTCTCCCTTTATGTGTTTTATATTTGGACATTTAAATTCAATATCATAAATTCTACCACATTTTTTACATAGAAAGTGATGGTGCATATCATTTTTGAAATCGTATCTATGTTCTGAACCGCAGATGGAGAGGGCTTTTATTAGCCCATGTTTTTTTAAGATGTCTAAAGAATTATAGACAGTAGTTTTAGAGAGGGATGGGATATCCTTTTTGAGAGAAGAGTATATCTCATCTGCGGTGGGATGCGTTCGGTGAGTATCTACATATTTTAGTATTTTAATCCGTTGAGGTGTTACTTTTAATTTATTTTCTTTCAGTAGTCTAACATATTTTTCCACATACTCACCTTTTCTTGTAATGGTTACTAAAATGTAATCATTACAATTTAACATGCATTACAAAACAGTATATAAATTTTTTCTATATAGTCTATATAGATTTTCAAAATAGAATCTCGATTAACAAGAGCTGTGTTCTATAGCATCATTTGGACAGGCATTTACACATGCACAACATTCGATACATTCACTAACATTATTACAAATTGCTTTAGCATTTTTTAATTCAAAAATATCAACTGGACATGCTGTCACACATTCTCCTGAACCAGTGCATTTGTCATAATCAACAACTATTTTTATATCTCCTTCTTCAAATTCTTTTTTCATATACTTTTATTCCTCCGCCCAAGAAAGTATTTCCAAAAACAATGACTGTAATATAAGGGTTTCGATATTATAGTTTAAGTTTTTCTTTTGCGATATCCTTTAATTCTACTTTCCTAACCTTTCCACTAGCGGTCATAGGAAAATCCTCTGTAAATACAATATATTTTGGAACCTTAAATCTAGATATTCCTTCTTTACAAAAAGATCGGATTTCATTTTCTGATGCAACTTTTCCATCACTTAACTGAATAAATGCACAAACCTCTTCACCATATTTTTCACTAGGAACACCTACAACCGCGACATCCTTGATTTTTTCATTCGTATATAGATACTCCTCTATTTCACGAGGATAAACATTTTCTCCACCTCTAATTATCATATCATCTATTCTTCCAAGGATACTAAAATAGCCTTCGTCATCTTTTGTTGCTAGATCTTTTGTATGAAGCCAACCATCCTTAATAACGCTGTCCGTCTGTTTTGGCATCTTGTAATATCCCTTCATTATACCATAACCTTTAGCGACAAGTTCCCCAGGACTATTAATAGGTTGATCTTCTCCAGTTTCAGGATCGATGACTTTTACATCTATACCAGGCAGTGGCTTTCCAACAGTCTCTACTCTTTTTGCAACAGGATCATTTCTACGAGTTTGAGTTAAAACAGGTGATGCCTCTGTTAGACCATAACATATGGTAATTTCTTTCATATGCATTTTACTCATAACATTAACCATAACCTCTATAGGACACGATGCACCGGCCATTATTCCAGTTCTAAGTGAGGAAAGGTCATATTTACTAAAATCTGGATGTTTAAGTTCAGCGATAAACATAGTAGGGACACCTTGAAGAGCCGTACATCTCTCTCTTTCTACTGCCTCTAAAACCTTTCCTGCATTAAAAATTTCTATTGGAACCATAGTCGAACCATGAACAACACAATTCAAAGTTGATAATACACACCCGAAACAATGGAAAAAAGGTACAGGTATACACATTCTATCAAGTTCAGTCATACCCATGATATTTCCAACATTATAAGCATTATTTAGTATGTTATAATGAGTGAGCATAACCCCTTTTGGAAAACCTGTAGTTCCTGAAGTATACTGCATATTTATAACATCCTGAGGGTCTAGAGTTTCCTGTCTTTTTTTAAGTTCTTCATCAGAAATTTTTTCACCAAGAGTTATTAATTCATTAAAATTAAGCATACCCTGCGGAGTATTCTCTCCAATAAAAACTATATTTTTTAGGTAAGGTACTTCTTTGTAGTTTAATTTACCTGGTTTAGATCCTTTTAGATTTGTAACAACTTTGTAAACCATGTCCACATAATTTACATCCTTGAATTCTTCTACCAAAAAAAGAATCTTTGAATCAGACTGTTCTAGTAAATATTTTAATTCATGAGATTTATAGTAGGTATTAACAGTTACCAAAACTGCACCTACCTTTGCTGATGCGAATTGCAATAAAACCCATTCAGGTACATTATAAGCCCATACTGCGATATGATCTCCTTTCTTGATACCTAAAGCCATCAAACCTTTTGCAATTTTTTCACATTGTTTTTTAAATTCCAAATAGGTAATTCTTTTTTTCCTATCAGTATAAACTAAGGCATCGTTTTCCGGATATTCATTGGCTATTTCATCTAATATTTCGCCGATTGTCTTATTAATCATAGTCAATCTTCCCAATTTTTCATTTTTTAAAAATAAAAATCAAATTAAAATTTTTTATAGTCGTCAGACGACGTAATAAAGGATTATATTATAAAATTTATGGAAAAAAGATGCTTATATATTTTTTTCAAGAAAATTTAAGCATAATATTACAATACCATGTAGACAATGAAATACATATCTGGAAAAATCCTTAAAGAAAATGGTTTTGTAAATGGATATATTGGCTTTGAAAAAAATAAAATACTGGAACAAAGACAAGGGAAATCTCCAGTAAAACCAATTTGTAAGGGATTAATATTACCAAGTTTTATAAATTTTCATACTCACATCGGAGATTCTTTTATCAGTCAAAGAAAAATAAAACTACCTAAAGACATCGAAAAACTTGTTAGCCCTCCAGATGGATTAAAACATAGATTATTAAAAAAAGCAAGTGAGAAAGAAGTTATCGAAGGTATGAAAAAAACAATAGGTTTTATGATGAGAACAGGTACAAATTTATTCTGTGATTTCAGGGAAAATGGTATTCTTGGTTTATCTAAAATCAAAAAAGCATTAAAACCATTTGATATATCTAGCATAACACTATCACGACCAGAAAAAATTGAATATAAAAAAAATGAGATTGAAAAATTATTAGAAGAATCAGATGGAATAGGACTTAGTAGTATAACAGATTGGGATTATTCATCAGTAAAAAAAATTGTACAAGAAACAAAGAGAAAACAAAAAATTTTTGCATTGCATGCTAGTGAAAGGATAAGAGAAGATATAGATTTAATACTTGACCTTAAACCAAATTTTTTAATTCACATGACAAAAGCAACAGAGCCGGATTTTAAAAAAGTAAAAGAAAGTAATATACCAATTGTTATATGTCCAAGATCTAACAGTTTTTTTGGAATAAAACCAAATTATAAATTACTAAAGAAAACTGGCGTGGAAATACTGATTGGAACAGATAACTGTATGATCTCCACACCCAATATAATAGAGGAAATTAAGTTTATAAGAAGACAAACAAATATATTCTCCTTAGAAGAACTTTTAAATATGATTTCGATTTCTCCAAGGAAAGTTTTAAATCTGAGTCCTTGTATTCCATGTCAAAACTCGCCTGCAGATTTTGTGGTTTTAGATCCAAAATCTTTAGATATTTTATATAAAAAAGTAGGGTTTATTGAAAGAGGGATGATTGATGAAAGTTGAAGAAGTAATGTCTAAAGAGCTAATCGTGGCTTATGTTCCAGGGAACGTAAAAGACGCTTTAAGTATTCTTGCTAAACATAATGTATCTGGTATGCCAATATTAAAAAAAGGTTCAAAAGAAGTAGTCGGGGTTTTAACAAGAAGCGATATTTTTAAAAATCCTGATGAAGATCAACTAGCTCTACTAATTGAAAATGATTACAAATATGTAACCCCAGATCAGAATGTTAAGGACGCTGCAAAGTTGCTATACGAAAATAGGATTCACGGTTTACCGGTTTTAAACAATAGGAAAAATCTGGTAGGAATTATAAGCCCCACAGATATACTAAAAAATCTCCCAAATGATATCGAACAAAAAATTGAAGATTATTTTACAAATCTGGTTGTACCGGTATATGACGAAACACCAATTGATCTGATTATGGAGATAATAAATATCACCAATGAGAATGCTCTACCGATTTTAAACGATGAAAAAAAACTCTGTGGAATTGTTACCGATGGAGATTTGTTTAAACTGAGTCATATAAAAGAAAGTGTATCTCATTCAGATATGGGCATGGGTGGAGATGAAGATGAGTGGACCTGGGAAGGAATAAGAGACACAGTAAGATTACACTATTCTACATCTGAAGTAGCTCTGCCAAAAGTACCTGTAAAAGAAGTAATGATACAAAATGTTATAAAAGCTACAAAAAATACTCCTGTATCTGCAGTCGCAAAAAAACTTGTAGATAATAATATCAGCCATATGCCCGTTGTAAATTCTGATGATCATCTTATCGGGATGGTCACAGATATTGATCTCATAGCCTGTATAATTTAAATTATATTACTCTATTCTCTTTTTTTGAATTTGGAGAAAAATTAGCTATGGCTCAGGATGTTTATGACAAAGTAATGACGCTTGCTAAAAGACGAGGGTTTATCTATCCTTCCTTTGAAATATATGGAGGATCAGCTGGTTTTTATGATTATGGACCACTTGGCACAAGATTAAAACATAATATAGAAAATATTTGGAGAAAATACTTTCTTTTAAAAGATAATTGCTATGAGATCACAACACCAACAATAACTCTATATGAAGTATTAAAAGCATCTGGACACGTTGATGAATTTACTGATTTAACAGTTGAATGCAGTAAATGTAAACAGTCGTTTAAGGTAGAAGATATAATAGAAGAAGGATTGTCTCCAGAACAAGAGGTTAAAAAAAATAAGGTAAAATGTCCTAATTGCGGTATGACACTTAAAGATGCAAAAAAAGTTAATCTAATGTTTAAAACAAAGATAGGTATAGGCAATACAAGAAAAGCATTTTTAAGACCAGAAACTGCTCAGGGGATATTTGTTGATTTTCATCTATTATATAGATATGCAAGAGAGAAATTACCTTTTGGCATTATACAGGTGGGAAAAGGTTATAGGAACGAAGTTTCTCCAAGACAAGGTGTGATAAGACTTAGAGAATTTTCAATGGCTGAAGCAGAGGTTTTTTTTGATCCAGAAGATAAGTCTCATCCTAATTTCAATGAACATAAAGATGGAAAAATAGTTCTTTTTGATAACAAAAAAAATATGAAAATAAGTTTAAAAGATGCAGTTAAGAATAAAATTGTAAAAAATCAGGCTTTAGCATACTACATGTATCTAACACAGAAATTTCTCTTGGACATTGGTATTGATTCTGGCAAATTCAGGTTTAGAAAACATGCAGAAGATGAATTAGCTCATTATGCACAGGAATGCTGGGATGCAGAGATTTTTAGCAAGAGATTCGGGTGGATTGAATGTGTTGGAATTGCTGATAGATCAGCATATGATCTAAGTTCTCATATTGAATGCACTGATAATGATATGAGAGCAATGAGAAAATATGATAATCCAAAGAATGTAAAAGTAAAAAAAATTGTACCCGATATGGGAGTTTTAGGACCAATTTTCAAAGAGAATTCTGGGAAAATCAAAGAAATACTTGAAAATATGGAAGTTAAAGAATCAGATAAATTTGAAATCAGTTTAAACGGCAAAAAAATAAAGATACCAAAAAAAGCTTATAAGATAGTCGAAAAAGAAGAGAAAATTACAGGTGAAAAATTTGTTCCTCATGTTATTGAACCCTCATTTGGTATAGATCGGATTTTATATTGTATATTAGAACACAATTTTGAAATAAAAAATAAAGATGAAGAATATAGGATTCTAAAACTAAACCCTATAGTATCTCCTATTAAAGTGGGAGTTTTTCCTTTAATAAAAGATGAAAAACTAGTAAAAATAGCATCTAACATCGATAAAAGTCTAAGAAACGCTGGAATCTATTCTTATTATGATCTTAGTGGCAGTATCGGAAGGCGTTATGCTAGAATGGATGAAGCAGGAACACCTTTTTGTATAACTGTTGATCATGATACATTAAAAGATGATTCTGTAACAATTCGTGAAAGAGATTCCACCGAGCAAATCAGAATAAAAATAAAAAAAATTAATGATTATATATCAAAAAAGATAAGATAGATAAAAATTATCCATCTATTTCTCTAAACTCAAATATTTTTTCTTTTGAAACTAATCTACCATGCCATCTTCCATCAAGTGGACCCCATGAGATGTAAATACCTTTTATTACGTATTCGCCTGGTATGAAATTGTAAGGTTCAGTATCGTCTTCGTGAGGTAACACAACAACAAAATCATCTATTGTAAGATCATCTATTATAACAGTGTAAGTTTCATGTGGTTTAATTTCAACTTTTGGTGGTATATTTACCATACCAGCACCTGGTTTTGTTGTTATTGTTTTACCATCTGGTGTTGTGATCAGTAATTTCAATGTTTGAAGCTCTAGGCTAATTTCACTTACTTCTATTGATGACTCTTGATTATTAGTGATACTTGCTTCTATGATCAAAGGAGTTCTCTCAGAAAAGTAGATAGATCGAACAGATATATCAAAAAATAGGTCAGGGACAATTTTTTCTAATTCGAAATTCACTTCGTTTTCTGTATCTGCCTCAACTAGTATAGTTTTTGATTCAGATTTATATTCTTCTTTTGTGACTTGTACTTTGTATTCGCCTATTTCAACTTTTAGCTCATAGTAACCTTCTTCATCGCTTGTGGTTGAATATTGTACTGCATTTGTTCCATCTGTACTAAATACTTTTATTTTTGCTTCGGCAATTGGTTTTTTTTCTTCGAGTTCCGATAGCTCTGTTATTTTTCCAAAAATTAAACCGGTGTCAGGAATTTCATTCTCAATTACTATTATAGTTTGAGAACAAATTCCCTTTAATCCATCATCATCTGTTACAGTCAATGTAACGTTATAATTTCCTTTTTCTTCAAAAGAATGAACCGGGTTTATTTCCTCGGAGTCGGTTCCATCATCAAAATCCCATAGATAACTAACAATTTCTCCATCTTCATCATAAGAACAATCTGAATTAAAAATTATTTCATTATCTGCAACTGGAGCTTCTGGTATATATGAGAAACATGCTTTTGGAGGGATTGGTTCTGGCTGATCTTTTTTGTATTGAGCAACTACCGATTTGTTCCTATCCATAGTTATTGTCACTATTGGATTTGTACCTGAGGCATCAATCAAATATTGATCAAATATAAAATCTTCGTAAAGTTCATCCACTTCAATTGTTACCTCTGTACCAAGTTCATATATTGCATGTATGTTTCCATCAAAAATAGGTAACAACTTTAGTGGTTCTGTATATTCAAAAACTTCATTAGGTATTTCTTTTGGATCAGTTGAGAGAATCAATTCAACAGTCTCTTGGGTTTCATCTGTGATTTCAAATTTATATTGTTTAGATTCAAATTTTACTAATTCTTCTTTTTCTATTTCACCATCGGGTCTTAAGATTTCAATTTTTGTTGTATATTCTCCAATTATGTTATATTCACCTAAAATAAAACGATATGAGCCACTTTCTTCGTTTCCAAATAAACCCTCCTCAGTAATATCTTCAAAATTATAAACTATCTCTTGACCAGGAGGTAGCTCGATTTTTTCTGGTAATCTTCTTTCTCTTTCACCGATATACTGCAATGTTTCTCCATCAGGGGTTTCTATTATTAGATCAAGCGTTGAGACAACTGGATCCATTTCATCTACAATCACAGGTATCTCTCCTAAATTTTTGAGTGATGCTCTAACTGAGATCGGTGTTTCAGAGAGATATGATTCTTCTAGTTTGATATCAAACAATAAATTTAGTTCATCATCGAGCTCTTTTATTGAAGTTAATTTTATTGGTATATATCCTCTCAAGAATACCGGCAAACCTCTTCGACTAATAATTGAGGGAAAATGCAATGTGCCTGTAAATCTAACTTCCAAACCATCTCTTTCAAACTCAGGAAAATCGGAATGTAGATTTATTGGATAATAACCTTTTAATCTTGAATTTACATCAGTTGGTTTTTTTACATCAATTACAAATATATTGTCATTTACAAAAATGCTATTAACTTGTAATAATTTTATTGTTCCTTCATCACTTATTTCATCAGTTACATCTGATAATTTTAAAAATCTGGCTCCTACAACAGCAGACATTCCACTAATTATCATAATATTTATTGCAAAAATTGCAATTATCTTACTATACCTCATTATATCGCCTCTAATAATTTATAATATTATAATATGTTAGGCAAAGTATATAAATTTTATTATAATAAAGTTCAATAAATATACTAAAATAAGAAAAATATTTGTAAAAACTATTTCAATGATTTATCGAGTATAGATATTATTTCATCAATTTCTTCTTGAGTTATTATAAGAGGCGGTCTGAACCTGATTGTTTTAGCACCACATCCTAACAAAATTAGGCCATTTGATAAAACTTTTTTTTGTAATTCATCTCTTTTTTCCGGTGACTCACAATCAAAAGCACACATTAAACCTCTACCCCGAGCATTAGATATCTTATTTGGATATTTTTGCGACAACTCAATCAAACACTTCAAAAGATATTTACCTTGCTTTTCAGCATTCTTTAAAAGATTTTCCTCTTTCATGACCTCAAGATATTTCTGACAACGGACCATATCCACTAGGTTTCCACCCCAGGTAGAATTTATTCTACTGGAAACATCAAAAACACTATCCTCTACCTCATCGACTCGATCATTGACCATTATTCCACAAACTTGAGTTTTTTTCCCAAACGCAATAATATCAGGTTTGAACTCAAAGTTTTGATAAGCCCACATCCTTCCGGTAAGACCCATTCCACTCTGGATCTCATCTAACATAAACATGATATCATAATCTGTACACAACCTTCGAAGTTCAGTGAAAAACTCTTTTCTGAAATGGTTATCCCCACCCTCCCCCTGGATAGTTTCTATTATAAGGGCTGCAATATCATCTGGGTTTTCTTCTACAGCTTGTTCAATTTCAGATATTGCTTTTTTCTCTTCATCCTTTACGAATCTGACATTAGTTTCGTTCAATGGGAAAATAACTTTTGGATTAGTAATTCTAGGCCAGTCGAAAATAGGAAAATATTTTGTTTTATTTTTGTTAAAGGTATTTGTCATAGAAAGAGTATAGCCTGTTCTACCGTGAAAAGCATCTTTAAAGTGAATTACTTTTGAACCTAATTTATCACTTTTACCTTCTTGAATATTTTTTCTTATTTTCCAGTCAAAAGCAGTTTTAAGACCATTTTCAACAGCTAGAGCCCCCCCACTGATAAAAAACAAATGTTTAAAGTAATCAGGGACTGCAATTTTTCCAAAAGTATCTACAAAATCCGCCATTTCAACAGTATAACAATCAGAATTTGTTGGTTTATTTACCGAAATTTCACCTAATTTTTTTATGAAAGCAGGGGTAGTAAGCTTAGGATGATTGCAGCCAAGTGGTGCTGACGCGAAAAAAGAAAAACCATCTAAAAAATATTTATCATGTCTTGAATCATATATTCTACATCCCTTACTTTTTTTTAAATCAACAACAAAATCAAATCCATCAACGATCATATATTTGCCTAACGTCTTATGTACATTTTCTGGTTCAATCATAAAATTTCCTTCCAGTAATATTTGTTTGACGTATGAGCCGAATCTGTAGAACCTATAAAACAATATCGGTGTTAAAAATTAATATCGTTTTTCTGTTTTACTTAGATTCTACATAAAAATGAGTTGGTTTTAAATAGTTGTGGAGAGGGGAAAATTGTAAAGAAAAAGGGGATGGGATGGAGATAATTTTTCCCTCTCAAACTCTTTAATAAAGTAGAACAGAGTTGATTTCACTTAAATCAGATAAACTATTGATTTTTATCATATTATCTGAAATAGTATAAAGAAAGTCATCTATGTACAATGATCTTTTTATTTGGTTATATCCAGAATAACCCCAGTAATAATCTGTTTTCTTAAAATCTTGCTCATCCATATGGGTAATTCTACCTTTATATTCAAAACCATCCAGATTTATATTGTAAACATATGAACCTTGAAATGTGAAATCTCCATAGATGTTTCCCGTATAATTGTTGTTCTGTTCTTTTACTTGTTCAGATATCTCATGTACACTAACAGGTATAACTAACAACCCTTTTTCTTTATCAAATAAAAAGGCTTTATGATCATATAAAGCAGGACTATTTGTACCACGGTCACCTATTACTACCTGAGAAACAATTTGTGGGTTGTCAAAATCAGTTACATCAAATAAAGCTATTTTAATTCCCTGATACCATGCAAAATCAAGGTTTCTACTTTCTTTTTGGGATTCAAGTGCCTCAACTGTATCTTTTCCGATTCCGATAATATGGTTTTCATCATATGGATGTAAATAATCTGAATAACCAGGGATTTTTAGTTTTCCAAGTATTTTTGGATCATTAGGGTCTGATAAATCAATTGTAAAAAATGGATCGACTTTTTTAAATGTCACTAGATATGCTTTTTCCCCCATAAACCGTGCTGAATATATTTTTTCACCAGGGGCAATATTTTCAATTTTTGAAATTAAATTCATATTTTTATCTAAAATATATATATTATTTTTTGACTTCGTTTCTTGCTCCCACACGTTTCCAACAGTGGTTGCTATTCTAAAATAATTATTATATTCATCCATAGAAAATTGGTTGAGTATATGTCCCGGGACCTCCCCTTTTGAAATATACTTTATTTTACCATTATTAATAGATATTTTATGAATAATTGTATTTTGTATATAATCTGGAAACACTCTTCCATTAAAAATATTTGATTCAATATATTCATATGAACTAGTTGTTAGATAAATGTTGTTTTTTGATACATACATGTTTTGTGAATTCCCGATCATATAGCTTTCTTGTTTTACATCACCATTATCAAAATTTATTGATATTATGTGATTCATTGTATCAAGGGTTTCTGAGATGTTTGAATAATGTATATTTTCTGCTGGAATCTTTCTTACAATGTTGTTTATTGATATTTCAGGAATTGTAACTGTTTCATTTCCATTTAGTTCCCGAATAATATTATAAGTATTTTCTTGGGTTATTACATAAACATTTTTACCTATCAACCTTGAATCTATGTATCGTCCATCTATTTCAACTTCTTTAAAAATCTCAGGATCTTTTTTATCTGTAATATCATAGATATTAACAATTGTAGTTGATAACGAAGGTGGCAGATAATAACTATAATTCTGTTTTGAAAAAATAGTTCTACTGGAAAGTGCAAATACAATTAGTTTATCATTTTTTATGAAAATATTGATTATCGTTTCATCATCCATTGAGATATTTGCTAGTAGTTTTGCGTTTTCTGCAGGATATGCTTTTATTATGTATATTTTTGAGTTAGCAACAAGATAAATATAATTTCCATCTGTTTTTACAATATCTGGTTCATCGACACCTTCTACTTGAATATTTGTTTCTGAATATTCTATATTATCATTTGAATCTGATTCTGCCATTCCTAAAGACCCATCAGCAATTTTAAGAGATCTAGGACTCAAAAATGGAGAACTATCATAATAATAACCATTTGAAGTAAATTTATGATTATTACTTTTTAGAAAGTTAATAAACTCCTTATAATCAGAAAAAGTTTGTAAATTTGAATCCTGATTTTTTTCAAAGTTAAATCCAAATATAAATTCAAATGGATTTCCGAATACTGCTGGCTGAACGTTTACAGAATAAACAAAACTCAAGACTATAACAATAGTTAAAACTGTAATTCCATTTTTTTTCCAATTTTTTTTATTCATGTCATACAACTCTATATTCTTTGTATATTGTATTGTCAAAGATTCCTTATATAGAGTTGGAAAATGTTTGGTAAATACCAAACAAAAATTTGAAAAATAAAAAAAAATTAGAAACCAAATATTCTTCTAAATAATGGAAAAGAATCTGGATTTCTATCAAAAAACCATGTTAAAATAAAGTTTAAAAAAGGCCTATCTTTAAATGGAACAGGCACAGGTTTGCTACTGCCGTCCTCAAAGTCTAACTTATCTTTTATCATTGGTACCAAAACGTAAACAGACGCAGCGATACCAACTATAGTCAAACTTGATACTATTGTACCGATTATATGATATAAAGAACATACACCAAAAAAAGATCCGAACACAAGTACAAAAATTACTATTGAAACCACACCCTCCCAATCCATCTCTGAAAGACCATAAGGTAAAGGTATTTTTGATATTAAATCATCGATACCTTCTTGGAATCCTGCATTATCAAGTAAAAATACAGTAATTATTGATAGTATTAAAGCATCTGCAAGTGCTATTAAAGTTGCAACCAATGGTATTGTTTCAACAACTACTACACTTAATATAAAAATCATTACAAACCATATTATGATTGTAATAATATCAACATCTAATCCATCTGAAACATAATCAAAAAGTTTACTTAATTTTGTATCAGAGTCTACATGTCCTGCTAGTTCATTTTTATAGTATTCAATACCTTGTTCTATAACTTCTTTACCAGATAGGTCAGTTTCATCTTCATCTATCCAGGGTAGATCATGATTGATATATTCATCTGCCCAATCAGGGATTAAAAATGGTTCAGTACCAAGAGGGATATCCTCAATATTTTCAATTTCATTTTCTTTGAGATAATTGAAAATGTTTTCAACTTGATCGAAGTCAAAATCAGATTTAAGATTATTCATCTTATTGTGAATATTTTCTACCGCGTCTTTTCTTGTATTAAAATCTGATTGCATTGAAAAGATTGTATTAATTTCTTCAGCGATATTATTACCAGATACATCACTAAATAATGAATTAATTATGTCTTCATCAAAAAGTTCGTTAAACAATGAAATGAAAGATTTCCCATCTGATAAAAAATTATCTTCTTTATCTTTATCATAAACAATATTAGATATTACTTTATCATAATCACCAGTAAGTGGAAGATGGTTTTTAATCTCATAAGAAAATTTTGTAACATAAAAAGTATCCCCTTCCTCAGAGATATCTGCTTCAACAAAACGTCCATTATATACTCTTTCTTCGTCTAAACCACTAACCCCCAGCTCAATTGGATGATACCAAAAATCATCATTGACAATAGCTGTTGGTGGGTTATTATCATCAAATATCCATCTACAACCATCATAAAATAATTCATCAGTACTAAATAATATAGGAACTCTTGGTTCTTGAATTTCCGGATCTATAATAATATCTCGTTCTACTTCCTCACCTACACATAATTTTTCTCCATTGCTACCTCCCCCATCGTTGGTATTATCTGTAACCACTAATCTAGGATAAAATTCACCAGATTCATTAAAAGTCACGTCACTAATTGTGAAATTTAGTTCTCTAGTTTCAACATCATAAAAATTTCCTTCATATAGTAAGTTTCCCTCAATCCCATTACTATATAGTTTACATGTAATGTCTATTTTGCCTGTATTAGGTTGAAGGCCGGTTAAATGTACAAAAAAAGTAATTTCTTCCTCTAAAACAGGAAAACGAGGAATATGTTCTATTAAGACGTTAATGTGATAATCAGATTTTGTAACATTTGCATATGTAACTATTGAGGAAAATGCACAAAAAACTAAAATTGTTGCTGAAATAATTGAGATACTTTTTACATGGGTTTTCTTTTTCATTTTGAAATCACCTTAGCTAATCGTTCTAAAAAATTTATTTTTTACATTATATAAAACTTATTTAACAAGTGACTCCGAAAAAACATTAAAAAGATGAAATATAGTTTATTTCTTTTTTATTTTCTTTAAATAAAATTCCTATTTTTTCAAGTTCGTCTAAAATTGGATTGTATAATTCAGGTAAAACTGGGATATAAACTCCTTTCAAATTTATTTTTCCTCTTAATATCATTTTTACAGCAATCGCCGCAGGTAAAGCAACAGTCTTAGAAACTGCTGAATCACCATTGGGATTTCCTTTTTCAAATAAAGTACTTGTAATATACTCTTTTTTATTTGGATATTCAACGATAAACTCATGATGCATTGCAACCATATCTTGTTCATGCTTTTTTAAAGGCATTTTTTCAAGGGTTAAAAAATTTAGATAACCCAAGGGACAATTTTTATCATCTGGTAGTTTTTTACTACTAAAAAGACCGAGCCATTTCAATCTTTTTATAACTGCCGAATATTTTTTTAAACCTAGAAATTCAGATGTCTTTATTTCAAGATCATCATTTTCCTCAGCATCTATCAGATATCTAGTCATATCAGCATATGTCTTTATTTTCCGAGTATTTATTGGTTTTTCATTAAGCCAACCCATCGTTGATATAGCTTTTAATGTCTCACACCATCCGGGATTTCTAAAAGTACCTCTATAAACAGTTTTTGCATCTTTAAGCTCATATATGTCTTTATATGGTACAGAATTTCTGTTAGGATAATTTTCAAAGGTACCAACACCCTGTACATCCTGCAATTTATAGTTTTCAAATAGTTTTTCTCCGGGTATATCTACTATCTCTCCATCTTCAAGCCATTTAGCTGAATTTCTTGAGGCTAATAATACACCTTTAGGAGACCATGAAAATTTGTATCCAAATGGATTGTTATTTGCTTCGTATGATGGAAGAGCCCCTGTAGTTGATCTAAAAGAAATTATCTTACCTTTTTTCTGTTTCACATCATGTATTATTCGCATTGCTGACATATGATCTATTCCAGGATCCAGGCCACATTCATTCAAGAGAATTATACCTGCTTTTTTTGCTTTTGAATCTAATTTTTTCATCTCGTCACTAACATAAGAAGTTGTTACAAGATGTTTCTTATGTTTAATACACAACTTTGCAACTTTAACATGATAAGTATAAGGAAGAAGGCTAACAACTAAATCTGTATCCTTTATTAGATTCTCTAATTTTTCATTATTTGAGATATTCAGACTTACAGCTTTACCTTTAGAGTGCCCATTAATGATAGCTTCTGCTTTTTCAACAGTACGACTTGCTTGGCAAACAAAAAAATCAGTTTGTTCTAACAAATATCTAACAATAGGCCTGGAAACCATTCCAGCCCCTAAAATTAAAATTTTTTTCATTGAATACCTCCATTTTTTTATCCTACAAAAATTTTTTTATATACTCATAATCTGGTGTTAACTTTCCTTTGTATAATATAACTGCCTTTTTAATTTCAGAAGGAATGTCAAAGCTTTTAAAATCAACTGTATAATCCGCGCTAGCAACTCCTTTTATATAAGGAATTAATGAGTTACTAAAATAATTAGAAGATTCCATTGGTAGTTCACAAGGAAGATTATCAACAGCCATAACCACTATACCTTCATTTGAGTAACCATCCTCAATCAAATCTTTCAAAGGATTATAAACAAAGACAGGCATACCTGAATCAGTTGTTTTAGAAGTAATTTCAATTGCCCCCTCTATATCAACACTTATATCACCTATTATTTTAAGTCGAAAATCTTTATCATAAAATCTTTTCTTAATGAATTTTTTTGTTATAAGTCTTGGATATTTTTTTTCCCAATAAATACAATTCATCAGAATAGATAGATAAGGCACATATTTTTCAAAAACTGAATGGTATTTTTCAGGATTATTGTAATAGTCATATAATTCAAATTTTTGATCTGACGATTTTGGTTCAACCATGTCTTTTTCTTTAAAAACAACTTTATAGATGAGTTTATTTGATGGATTTTTAAAAATTGATTTAATCTCAGATGGTTTTATTTCCTTGATAGGTAATAAATCAATTATTTCCTGTGCACCTTTTGAAACATTTCCATATCCTGCAAAACCTACAATTAAAGGAGATAAAATTGAGGGTAACCCCTCTTTTTTGATATAATTTGATATTTTTGTTAATTGATGTTCAGCCTCATCTAATGAATTATAATCCACGGTTTTTTTTATCTTGCTAAAAGGTTGTTTTATTTTTTCATGTTCTAATTTTTTTCCAAACCCCCATAAAGTATCTATCATACCGGCAAGCCCAGCATATCTTCCAAAAAAGACCAATCTGCGTCCATCATCATCTGTTATTTTTTCATAATCAATAAGAGTACAACCCTTCTCCATCATTCTTTTTAGCATAGGCATATTGTATTTCTGGCCTTTTATTGTATGAGAAAAAAACACATATGTTTTATTTTTTTCAAAAAAATTCTTAGGCATTTCTTTTATGCCAAATATAACCTTACATTTTGATAGATCTTCATCTATTCTTGCACCCTTTTTTCTGTATTCATCCTCAGAAAAAATCCTTATAGAAGAAGGCTGAACTATTGTTTCAATGTCATATTTTTGTTTTATAAATTTTACATGTTCAGGTATTATTGGAGATCTTCTTTCCCATTTGTTTTTATATTCTTTTCTAATTCCTATGATTTCATTCATATTTACATTCATCCTTACTTATATCTTAGAATTCCTCCGATATGACCTAAATCTGATATTTCTTCACTGTCTGTGAATTCTACTTCTGCATCTGTTCTTTCCGCAAACTCGAGTATTTCTTCTAAAACATCTACTTCAGAAGTTTTTTTACCACAATATGGACATGTCCTTTTAGCTCCTTCTCCAACATACTGACAGTGTTCACATATCCAACCTTTTAGGTTATAGTTTTTTTCGATAATTAATAACTCCACTTGTCCATTTTTTACTGCTTGTAAGGTTTCTTCAACACCATATACTGCAAGTCCATCTTTAAGTATCTCAGATTTTAGATGTTTAACAGCCTCAATGCTTTCTTTTTTTTCATTTTCTGAAACAAGTTGAAGGGATTGCTCTATTAACTTATTTTCATCCTCGATACTTATATCAATAATATCGATCACTTTATCTCTAAGGTTTTGAGGTAGCATATCTATAAACTTGTTTTTTGCAGTTCCGGGTCCTGAAATAATTATTTTTTCATCAGATATTTTTTCAAGAAGTAAGACTACATCCTTAAAAAATGAGTTAATTGCTCCCTTTCTAAGACGATTGAATCTTGCTTGTGACCATCCACCTTTCTTATGTTTGTTAATTATATCTTTTGATATCTTTTTTATGTCATCAACTTTCCCCATAGATATTGAAAAAATCTTTGCTGAATTAGTATTTAATAAAATTAGTGTATAAGATTCCCATTCATCTAAAATCCTAGCTAATGGTCTTATATAAGGGGAAGAATCAACTACCAACAAATTTTCTAATTTTACGGATAAAGGCAAAAACTTATTATAATTATATTTTTTTGATGAAAAGACCGCCAAATTTTTATGTGTATTTTTTTTAAAAAAAACTTCAATATTTTTTATTGTTTCATTAAAATTAGCTAGCTCTCTACCCTTTAGAATCGACCTGCAGGCTTTTTTCCTTCTTTGTAAAAATTTTTGATCAAGAGACTCAGTTAGGTATAAACTCAAAAAAGTATCTTGATTCTCTTTATCATATATTTCTGATAACTCTTTTATTACGGTCTTTAGGTTTTCTTGCATTGTAATCAAAAAGGTTAACATAAATCTGTTATAATTACTTTTGAAAAAAATATTTATACTTTAAATAATCCCCAATTAAAGCATATAAACAATAAGAAAAATTTTGTATAATACGATGATGGATTCAAATAAAAAAAAGAGAAATATTTCCAAAGTAATTAATGCATCAGATATAGGACAATTTAATTTCTGTTCTATATCATGGCATTTAAAAAAATTGGGTTATAAACCAAAGTCAGATTTAATTGATCTGGGAATCTCTAAACATAAAAAACTTGGAATTACTATAGATAATACAAAAAAATATTCAAAAAAATCAAAATTATTTAAATTAGTAGGTATCTTCTTTCTTATTTTATCTTCAATTGTTTTGATTATTGAGGTGATTCTATAGTCTTTTTGATGGTGACAATTCTATTATTTATATCCATATCTTGTTTTATTATCTCTATAATCCTAAAAACAAATGTAAAAAAAATAAAAAAAACATATAGAATTCAAAATGGAAAAATAATCTATTCAGATCTAAACAAAAAATCTGAAACTTTATTTTCTAAAAGATATATGATTGCAGGAAAGCCTGATTATATTGTTAATCAAAATGGAAGATATATACCAGTAGAACTAAAAACTGGTAACAGCAAATCACCCAAAATAAATCATATACTTCAGTTAGCAGCTTATTGTCATCTTATAGAAGAAAATTATAATTCTTTTGTACCATACGGAATATTGATTTATAATAACAGAGAAAGATACAAAGTTGATTATACACCTGAGATAAGATTTGAGTTGGAATCAACAATTAAAAAGATGCGATATATGAATAAAACAAATAGATTTGTTAGAAATCATAATGAAAAAAATCGATGCAGAAGTTGCTCTATGAAAGAACATTGTGGATATAAAATAATATAACCACTTATTTTTTAATAAAAATATATAAACACGATATTTTATTACTATTTTGGGGGAGTAGAATAGTGAGAGAAAAATTAACCTTTGAAGACGGCGTTATATTGTGTAAACACATATATCAAAATGCGATAGACAAAACATTAAATGGGGTAATCGAGCAAGAACAAATTTTTTATAAAGCTCATGACGCTTTAGATAAAATAAATATTAAACACAGAAAAAATAGGTTAGATGAACTACTTTTTTTATTAAATATGGAAAATGTATGTAGAACTATTTAGATACATCTCATTATTTTTTTTCTATCATGTCAAATGCTTCGTTTAAAAACTGTCTTTCATCTTCAGTGGGTGACCAGCTAAAACCATCTTCTTCCTTTATAAAGTTAGGAGCACTTGGATTAAACTTAGTCATAATAGTAAGCTTTCCTGATGACGTATCTCTCCCTATCTCAAGTTTTATATGAATATTTTCATTTTTAGGCATTTTTCCTCACCAATATTGGTTATTGTTAATCAAACTATTCTTAAAAAGGTAATCGATTTATTACACTTATAAATTTCTGTATTTTGTTTTGTCGTAATAAACAATTTGTTTCAAAATATATCATAAGAAAAAATAAAGCAGATTGGGGGGTTTTTTGTATATTTTGTATATGTTAAAAATTTTATATTGTATAAACGATTATGTATTTGTCAAAATCAACATATCCCAAATTGTTTTGGAGAAAAAATTGTGCTTGAAGATATCGTAATAAAAATAGAAAAACAAGGCAAAAATTCAAAGCCAAGCTATAATTTAATATTAAAAGGAACTGGAGAGTTAAAATATATAGGTTTATCCAATGTCAAAAATTTAGGAGAAATTGAAGATAAAATAAAAGAAGATGAATTTTTGGAAATACTTTCCATATTCAAAGAAATAGATTTTTTTTCTTATAGAGATGATTTTAGAGTTGATAGATCTTCTCCAAGACCATATACCACTATATCAATTACTCTACCTGTAAATGGAAAAAAAACAAAAACAACAACTATTACTTATCACGATGATGATGTTAGTGTTCCAAACGATTTAATTGAGTTAGAAAAAAATATCAAAAAAATATCGGGATCTGAAAAATGGATAAATGTATCTGAATATAAACAAACAGAAAACTTAAAGGCTGTTACTAAAAAAAGTAGTGATATAAGGCCAAAAAGAAAATTAAAAACATTTGCAATTGTAATATTTGTTATCATAATAATCACTGCTGGAGTTTTTTTACTTTTAGTTAAAGATAACACTGACAACGAGCAATATGATCAGGTTTTAACCACTGAATTTATCTATATTGCAACAACAAATTATAATAAAAGATACGACGGAGTCCGAGCAACTGAAAATAATTTTTTTACACAGGGAGATACTGTTTATGTAGATTTTGAGGTCGAAAAATTTTTCGATTATCCAACAAATATTACATCAGAGATAACTGTAACAGAAAAAGAGAAAATATATTATTATAAACATTCTCAGATCGAAGTAAAACCTGCCAATGAAAAAGGTTTTTACTCAATAATTGGTTTTCCTACAAATGTATCATGGCCTAGTCAACAAACCTACAATATTAAAATTAATTTGGTAGATGAATCATCTTCTAAAAACTGCTCTGGAAGTACGACATTTAGTTTAAGTAGCCCTGATAATCCTAGCACCAAAACTTTAATTGCAAATATTGTTCAAATTAAAGTGATTGATAATCTTAGTATCTATTTTGAGGGGGATGCTTCAGGGGGAACCGGCACTTATTCGTATAATTGGACTTTTAAAGATTTAGACGGTAACTTAATAGGTACATCGATAGGAAAAACAGGAACATATGATTTTGAAGAAGTAGATATTATAGAAATAATTTTATTAGTTAACGATAGCGAAAATACAGATACACATAGACGATACGAATATATAAAATAAAAAAACTTTTAACAGGCTCTCTCTTCTTTCTTTTTTAATTATGCGTATAGCCGTACTATTAAAAGATAGATGTAAACCAAAAAATTGTTCAAAAGAATGTATAAAGTTTTGCCCTAGAGTTAGAGCTGGTGATGAAACAATTGTTACGGGTGAAAAGGGTAAACCGATAATTTCTGAGGAACTATGTGTTGGATGTGGCATATGTGTTCACAAATGTCCATTCGATGCAATAAAAATAATAGGTCTTGCTAAAGAACTTGAAACAGATTTGATTCATCAATTTAGTGAAAATGGTTTTCGGTTATTCCGACTCCCTGTACCTAAAAAAGGCACATGTATTGGTATCTTAGGGCCAAATGGTATCGGTAAAACTACAGCTATCAATATTTTATCTGGTCAAATTATTCCGAATCTCGGGGAATATAAAAAAAAAGTAAGATGGGACGGAGTACTATCTTATTTCTCTGGAACAGATTTATATGAGCATTTCAAAAAAGTAGCAAATGAAGATATTAAAAGTGTAGTAAAACCCCAATATGTAGACAAGCTTCCTAAAGTTATGAAAGGAAAAATTGGAGATATTTTGAAAAAAACTGATACTAAGGGTGATTATAAAGATATAGTTGAGAAGCTGGATATTAAAAGTATTCTTAATAAAAAAATAGAGAAAAGAGAGATATCAGGCGGTGAATTACAACTTGTTTCTCTTGCCGCAGCTTTTCTAAAAGATGTTGATTTATATTTTTTTGATGAACCTTCATCATATCTCGATATTCATCAAAGACTAAAGATAGCGAGAATAATCCAAGAATTATCAAAGGAAAAGATGGTAATAGTAATCGAACATGACTTAGCTGTTCTCGATTTCTTATGCGATCAGGTTCATCTTTTTTATGGTGATGAAGGCGCATATGGTGTTGTAACGCATCCTCGGGGAGTTAGACATGCAATAAACACTTATTTATCAGGTTATCTAGCAGAGGAAAATATTAGATTTGGAGAAAAAATTGAATTTTTCGCCCATCCGCCAAAACAACGTCAACAGATGGAGATACTAATAAGCTATGGTAAACTTTTAAAGAAATATGAAAATTTCAATTTAAAAATAGATAATGGTATTATAAGACAAGGCGAAATCATAGGTATAGTTGGACCAAATGCTATTGGAAAAACTACTTTTGTAAAAATGCTAGCAAAAGCAGTTGAACCAACAGAAGGAAAAGTAGATTTTGATATAAAAGTAAGTTATAAACCTCAGTATATCACACCCAATTTTGAGGGGACGGTAAGGGAATTTTATGAGAAAAATTGTCAACAAATTTTCACTTCTAATTTTTTCAAAACAGAAATTTTTGAACCGATGAATCTTAAATATTTACTTGATAAAAAAATAATTAATCTCTCAGGTGGTGAATTGCAAAGAGTTGCTATAGCAAATTGTTTAGTCCAAGAAGCAGACATCTATCTGATAGATGAACCTTCTGCATATCTTGATAGTGAACAACGTATGATTACTAGCCGAACTATTAGAAGAATAATTGAAAAATCAGGAAAATCAACAATGATAGTTGATCACGATGTATATTTTATTGATATGATAAGCGATGCATTAATTGTTTTTGATGGAGAACCTGGTGTTTCTGGTCATGGTCAAGGGCCATTTAGCTTACATGAAGGGATGAACCGTTTTTTAAAAGATGTCGATATCACATTCCGTCGTGATGAAGACACAAAAAGACCCCGGGTAAATAAACCTGATTCATATATGGATCGTAAACAAAGAAAAGATGGCGAGTATTACTATAGCCTGTAGAAAACAATACAAATAAACGGCATTGGGACAAAATTAACCAGGGCGGACACGGACAGTAAAAATATTATGTAAAACAGCAATAGAAAAACAAGCCATCTCCCGACGATCCTCGCGTCTCTGCCGTATTACACCACCAAAACG
>Ga0180433_10000379_pt1 | contig 76518 bp, 46 predicted proteins | sample SS_ome_8_FD_132980 | JGI IMG/M metagenome (GOLD analysis project Ga0180433, IMG submission 132980) | Hypersaline lake sediment archaeal communities from the Salton Sea, California, USA - SS_1_D_1 metaG | ecosystem: Environmental > Aquatic > Non-marine Saline and Alkaline > Hypersaline >...
CTTAGCTACTTTCTTCTTAGCAACTTTACGTTTAACGACTTTCTTAGCTACTTTCTTCTTAGCAACTTTACGTTTAACGACTTTCTTAGCTACTTTCTTTTTAGCAACTTTACGTTTAACGACCTTCTTAGCTACTTTCTTCTTAGCAACTTTACGTTTAACGACTTTCTTAGCTACTTTCTTCTTAGCGACTTTCTTCTTTGTAACCTTTTTCTTAGTTACTTTCTTGGCTACTTTCTTTTTAGGAGTAGCTTTTTTCTTGGCAACTTTACGCTTAGTTACCTTCTTAGCAACCTTTTTCTTGGTTACTTTCTTTTTCTTAACTGCCATAATGTTCCTCCTGATTATAGGGTTAACATAGTTCTTATTTACAACACAACGTGCGCCTGCAGTTTGGCGCATATTTTTTTATTATAGGTATAAATATGTGAGGTCTTTTGGTTTTTATGTTATCATTTTCTACCTAAAATTTATTTCTTTTTGTAAATTTCAAATTTCCAGCTGTCGGTTTTTCACGCTTCTTCTCTAATAACAATTTTACACAATTAGAAATATCAACTTCAACAGTTTGGGTAAAATTTTTTATAATTTTTTTTAATGTAAACTCGTTTTTTATGTTTTAAAGTTGTTCTTATTTTGTTGTGGGTTTTTAAAAACAATATAAGCGACTACTTATATATGCTGAACTGATAGACCTATTCAAACCTCCGTTTATAACCTTACATTTTTAAAACTTGTTTTTTATATGTTTGTTTTTAAGTTAAATCATTTTGTAATTTTTAAAAAATTTTTTAACAATTTTTTATTTTTTTACATAATTTTTTGTCAAAAAACATATAAAACTTTTTTATTTTTCAAAATCTTAATTCTAATTATACACAAAAAGAATTAAAAAGCAACTTATTTGCGGCCGGCATGTTTTTATGTTTTAAAAATAAAAGTGCTAATTATAAATTTTTTATGGATGTAAGATATTGTTTTTAATATGTTACGTTGGGTTTTTGTGATTGCAATGTTAACAAGTTTCATCTTTTGGAAGGGGCCTATGGGCGCCGCCTTGAGCGATTTTCTGCGCGGTTTTTATTCCTTGTTTTTATACCATTTTTTTGTTGTTTGCTTTTTGTTTATTTTAAGGGAAATCTATAGTATTTTTTGTGAAAGTGCTTACTGTTTTTTTGTTTTTTTTATGTTGTTTTATGCAAAAGGTATATTTATTTTTTTATTTATTTTGGTTTTGTTTTTATTAAACGTTGAAGTAAATGTTTTTTAGGTTAATGCAAAACATTTATGTTTTTTGTGTTTTTTTTTACATGTTTTCATACATTTGCTTTAAAAAACAAGAAAAGAGATTGAATTTTTGACAAATAGAGCATTTTTGTCTATATTGGTTAAGGATGGCAATATGTCTAGTGAATCGAGGTTATAAAGAATAAATGGGAGTTGAAATAATGAATTTTAGTAAAAAATCACTTATTATATCTTTCTTTGCTCTATTTGTGAGCTTTTCAGCTTTTTCTATGTCATTTCATAATTGGATAAACAAAATAGATATTTTTGAAGTACAAGAATCTTCTGGCTCTGTCAAAATTAGAGTAAATGAGGATAATACATTTAATGGAGATATTGAAGATATAACCTATTATATACTTGAAAGATCGGGTTTGGTAATAAGGCAAGCTTTTGATGCGTTTGAAGATCCGTATGCAGATAAATTGAATTATGATCAAATGGATGCTGAAAATTATAAAATACAATTACAAGCGTTTCAACGTTTTATTTTAGACGTAAAGTTTCTTCCACAAGTATGTTTATTGGGAGAGTGTCGATGCCCAGAATTAAGACGGGAACATCATCCTTGGGACAGAGTTGAGTTTGAAAATGCATTTGCAAAAAAAACACTATTTAGTGATGTATGGTATGCAGGGTTTGGGCCGGGAGCATTATTTCCTGATGCGAGAATATTGCTCACATATATAAAAGAAGGAAAAGTAATTCAGGAAATTCATCTAACAGATACTGCTTATAAAGATGCTATACAGCTTTTATTGACCGTAAAAGATGTGAATAAAAAAACTTCTCTTTTTAATTTTCTTTTCTCTCAAGGATTTGAATGTACAAAAAAATATATAACTGCTGCGATAAAGATAATTCGTTTTGTCCAATTTGTAGACGTAATATCTGCCGCGGCAAAAAGAACCATTGATGTTTATCTGCACGATAGCGTGCCAAGTTATTTGAAAACAAAAAAAGATACAGCTCCAAATGTTGTTACGGCAATGGATTATGCTTTTGTTAGGCAGCTTCATCCGACCAAACGGTATCATCTTCGCGATGATATAAGTGACTTTTACAATTTTCTTACTTTTGGGGTATATAAGGGGGCTATTGTTGGTACACTATATACAAAAGGATCCGAGATAGGGGGTTGTCATGAGGCTATTCAACGGCTGGAAGCATTAATTAAAAAATAAAAGAAGGATGCCAGGATTTATTAAGTAACTTTTATATATTACTACCTTAGGAAAAAGGGGAAAAGAGTAATTAGTTGATTTTGTAGATATGTATTAGTTATACTAACAGTAGAAATGTAGGCTTTATGATTAAAAAATTGGAGGGTTTGGTGTGAAGTTCTGTAAAAAAAAAGTATTGTTTTTCGTTGTTTTGGGGCTTTTAGGAATTGCCCAATTAGCTTTGGCTGTAGCCGATTATAGTTGGATGCAAAGAATTACATTGTCTGATATCAATCTAAAATCTGATTTGTTACAAAAAGGTGCTCAACCAATTAAGATCCGTGTTGCAAGTAAGCAAGGTGATTATAACAGTCGATTGCAAGAAGTGAAGAATGTGGTATTGTTGGGTCCGTTAAATGTTTTGGAGGATAATCGGGGCTTACGAACGTTAGTTAAAAAGCAGCAAAAAGATTATAAGCGTTTACGGGACTTTTTGGAGGCGATACATCGATTTTCACATTTTCCTGAAATAAGCTTGTTAGGTGAGTGTTTTGTTTGTGATTTAAGAAGAACATTTCAATGGGAAGATATAAGAACAACATTTGAGAATAATTTTGTTGATCAAATTATCAAGGCGGTTGAAGGTGAGCTTATTTATGCAGCCTTTGGCTCGGGAAACCTATTTCCAGATCTTCGTATGATGCTCCTGGCTTTAGAGCGTGGTAAAAAAATCAAGGCAATTCATGTGGTTGATATAGCATATAAAGATATTACATTTCCTATAAGATTGGTAAAAAGTAAATATAAAGCAGCGCCAGGTACAAACATAATAGATGCCTATGATAGTGGGATATTTGATTATGGTATTATTGTAAAAAGCTTTTTAAGTGGCGCTAAGGGTAAGATCTTTAAACAGCAAGGCTTGAATGTCGTACCACTGCTACAATATATTACATTATTGACCGATGTTGCGGGGTATAGCATAGATCTGTATATACACTCGAGTGTAAAAAACTACAAGACATTTGTTAATAACAATAAATATCTTAAACCAAACTGTGGTGCTGCAATAGATTTTAGATGGTCAAACATAGAGGCTCAAAATGCATTATATCAGTTTCTTTTGCTGGGACTACAAAAAGGTGCCATATTTGGGTGGCTTCCTGAAGAGGGAAAATCTGCTATAGATACCAGAGAAAAGATGATTGATTTCTTGAAAAAACAACGTGTGTTTTCAGAGCAAGTTGTGTGGTAATTTACATTTTAATCGCTATTTGCTAATCTTATCGCTAGAGACCTTATTGTTTTTTCTTATAATTCCAAGGAAAATAGCTCATGAGTAAAAAGAAACTTCCAGATATAGAAAAGGACTTTTCTAAATGGTATCAGGATGTTGTATATCAGGCAGAACTCGTTGATCAATCGCCTGTTAGGGGATGTTTTGTTATTCGTCCTTATGGAACAGCAATTTGGGAAAACATTAAATCTGCTTTGGATAAAAGAATTAAAGAAACTGGTCACAAAAATGCTCTTTTTCCGCTTCTTATTCCGAAAGCGTTTCTTGAAAAAGAAGCCGAACATGTTGAAGGTTTTTCCCCTGAACTTGCGGTGGTTACTCATGCTGGCGGAAAAGATTTAGACGAGCCTTTAGTGGTTCGGCCAACGTCTGAGACAATGATTCACTTTATGTTTGCAAAATGGATAAAGTCATGGCGTGATTTGCCAATGAAAATTAACCAGTGGGCAAACGTTGTGCGCTGGGAGATGCGTCCACGGGCTTTTTTGCGAACTTCAGAGTTTTTTTGGCAAGAAGGTCATACGGCACATGAGACGGTGCAAGAGGCAGAGCAAGAAGCATTATTAATGCTGCAAGAATATGTAAATTTAGCCCAAGATTATTTAGCAATTCCGGTAATTGCGGGATTAAAATCAGATAGTGAAAAGTTTCCAGGTGCAGATAAGACCTATACATTCGAAGCATTGATGCCTGATGGTAAAGCGGTTCAGATGGGAACGTCTCATATGATTTCCCAAAATTTTGCAAAAGCATTTGGTATGTCATACCAGGACAAAGAGGGGAAACTTGCTTACCCATATCTAACCAGTTGGGGTGCGACAACACGATTAGTTGGTGCAATGGTTATGGCGCATGGCGATCAAAAAGGCTTAGTTGTGCCTCCAAAGATTGCGCCTACACAAGTTGTTATTATTCCAATTTTGAAAAAAGGTGCTGATAATGGGGCAGTACTTGCCGTTGCTCACCAAGTAAAAAACAAACTTGAAGCTACGCAATGTTCTGTGTTGGTCGATGAGGATGAAACAAAATCGCCTGGAGCAAAGTTCTTTAAATGGGAGCTGCGTGGTATTCCGGTGCGTATAGAGATTGGTCCTCGTGATATTGAACAAGGCAAAGCGGTTGTTGCAGATAGACTGGGTGAGGTCAAAGAGGCAATAGCTTTAGATGGTATTGATATCTTTGTTGTTGAATTACTTGAAGCAATGCAAAATAAGATGTTTGAGCGGGCGAAAGCGCGAGTGCAAGCACAGACCTTCAAAAAGGAAAAACTTGTCGATTTTGGTAAAGATTTGGCTGCTCAGGGCGGATTTTACCGTACGGGTTGGTGTCGCAATCCTGAATGTGAAAAACAATTGAAACAGTATCAGGCAATGACACGCTGTTTATTAAAAGAAAAAACGTTTGAAAAGTGTTTTCATTGCGACCAAGATAGTGTCTCTGACGTATTGGTTGCAAAATCCTATTAATGGTGAAAAGAGCCCCTAAGCGGGGTTCTTAGTTTTTTTATTTACATTTCTAGTTAAAAAAACAACATCTATTGCCTTTTGATGATTTTATTTGCTATTATAAAATTAATGGGAAATATTTTATTAATCTTATCTATAAAGGAGAGCATTATGAAAAAACTAACAATCGCTTTATTCCTCGGTGTGATTCTAGGATTTTATGGTTTAATGAATGCAATGGGTAAAAAGCCTATGCGGGTTATTGTATGGGATAAAACGCCAAAAGGGGCAGCTATTGTACAAGTTAATAAACAGGGTAAAGTTGTTAAAGAAATACATGTACCAGGAACATATAAAGGGCCGACTCATAAACTGAGAGCTAAAAGAATAAAATTTGAGATGGGCCCAAAAGAAAATGTTTGTTTTATGAGATCTGGTTTATATCAAAGAGGAGTTCCTCTGGTTCAATCTTGGGTGAGGGATTTTGGCCTGACATTAGATGAGTTGATAACTAAAACAGAATTCAATCTTTCATTTTTTAAGGGTAAGGGCTTGAAAAATCTATCAATACTAGTAGAAGTTATTAATCCTGATAATTCCTATGTTAAATGTCATTTCACTATTTATAACTATTTATTTACCTTAGACGATATGTTGGAATTAGGGAAAATAATGTTTAATATGGACCTTATGGAAGATGCGCAAAAGACAAGTAGCGAGAAGTATAATGATTTGCTGCGTATGAATAACACATTAAAAAAACTTATTCAAAAGTATGGGGAAAAAGCTAAAAGAGAATCTATTTCTGATTTATATGTATTGCATAAAGTATTGAAAAGGATGATACAAAAGTATGCGATTGAGATGAAGCAAGAAGAAACGGCAGAAGCAAAACTTAATATATTGAAATGAATAAAAGTTCAGAATCATTAGTTGGTAAAGTACAGCCCTAGAGTCTCTAGGGCTGTACTTTGTTCCTTCACATATTTTTAAATTTCAGATACCATTTAAATGCAGTAGTTTAAAAAGTAAAAGACACATTTATAAAAAAAGGGAGCTAATGGAGTCTGTTATTAGTAAATTTGAAGCATATCTATTGACTGAAAAGAGGGTCTCAAAAAACACCTTTGAAGCATACAAACGGGACACTCATCAGCTTGTTATCTTTTTAAAAGGTGAGTATGGCATTGAGATAAAAGATGCTGACAGGAAACAATTAAAGAGCTTTTTGTATCATCTTAAAAAAAATGGACATTCTGCCCGTACTATGTCGAGGAAAATATCTGCAATAAAAGTGTTATTCGGGTATTTGAGCGGTTATTTGGGCTGGCAAAATATTGCCGATGACCTGACGTTTCCGAAGCTTGAAAAACGATTGCCACAATATTTGACTGAAGGTGAGGTTGAAAAATTATTTGAAGTTGCGGATCTTGATGAGTCTGATCTTGGATTTAGAAATAAAGTTATGCTCTATTTGTTGTATGTTTCTGGTATGCGAATTAGTGAAATGGTAAACCTACAAGTCTCTCAGATCCAGTTTGATACAAACTTTATTACGGTGAGTGGCAAGGGGGGAAAAGGCAGAGTAATTCCGCTTCCACAGCCAATGATGGCGTTATTGCAGCAGTATGTTGATACGGTACTTGCAAAGTTTGTAAGTAAGGGAAGCAAAAAAATAAAAAATGATTATGTTTTCCCAACGTTTTATAAGGGGAAAATAAAGCCTATCTCGCGACAATCATTTTGGGTTATATTGAAAGACCTTTGGGCAAAAACTGGAAGTACCAAATCAATTTCTCCCCATCAGCTGCGGCATTCATTGGCGACCCATATGCTTAAAAATGGCGTTGACCTGCGGTCTTTGCAGATGTTGCTCGGGCATGAAAATCTTTCGACAGTACAAATTTATACCCACTTGGAGATGAGTTACTTGCGTGATTTGTATGATAAGAAGCATCCAAGAGCATAAATGCTTTCTTTTTTTATTTTTGGGGTTATTATAGTATTCATTGAGTTAGTATTTTATTTACGCGTTAAAACATCAGTTGAGGAAGTCAGATGAGCAATAAATTTGTTGTTGATCAAAAACCGCTTATTTCAATTCTTTCTTTTATGCATCCTATTTGTAGTAAGCGTACCACGTTGGATGCGACCTCGTCTATTTTGTTTCAGGTAAGCCATAAAGAGCTTATTTTAAAAAGTACAGATTTAGAAATTAGCTTGCAATCAAGCTATCTGTTGAATGAATGCGAAATAGATGAAACAAAGTCATTTTTAGTTTCTGGTAAACGAATCTTTGATTTGGTGAAAGAACTGGAAGGTGAAATTGAATTTTATATTGAGGAAAGTCAGCTTGTTGTCAAGTCGGGCTCAGTAAACTTATCTTTAAATATTAAGGACGCACAAGAGTTTCCACCATTTCCAGAGCGCATTGAGAATTTGATGCAACTTGAGGCGAGCTTTTTACTTGAAATGTTCTCAAAAGTGTCGTTTCTGATACCACAAAACAATGCAAATCCGGCATTAAATGGTTTGTATTGGGAGATTGATGCATCAGGACTTAAGATGACAGCGACAGATGGGCATTGCCTTGTTCAAACAAAATCATCAAAATATAGTCTTGATGAAGAGAAAAGTTGGTTGTTGCCTCGCAGAGCTATTTTGGAGGTAAAGAAGATCTTGGAAAGTTCTGAAGATAAAATGGTGTTTGTTGGCTTGTGTGGCAATCAGCTTGTATTTTCTGGTGAATCTTTTAATTTCTTTACTAAATTGCTTGCAGATTCATTCCCACAATACAATACTATTTTGGAAAAAGAAGGATTTAAGGGTGCAACCGTTGATAAGGCAAGCTTTATAAAGACATTGCGCAGATCTACGTGCTTACTTTCAGGTCAATTTATTGCAACCAAGTTTGGGTTTTCTACCGACTCTTTACACGTTTCTATGCAAAATAAAGAGGTGGGAAAGCTGGAAGAGGATATACCTTTACAAAAATTTAATGGTGAAAAGTTGGATATTCGCTTTTATGCACCTTATATTCTGAATGGGCTGCAAGCATTTCCAGATAAAAGTTTGGAGTTTTTTCTCCAAAATGCAGCAAAGCCTATTATGTTTGAAGCGGATGCTCCAGAAAGTAGCCTTATTTATCTTGTGATGCCAGTTTCACCAACAGCTGCTGCTCAGTAACGTAAGAATAAAGCTTTGTTTATTAAGAGTCTGAAAATAAAAAATTTTCGCTGTTTTGGTAGTTTAGACATCAGCTTTGATGGACCGGCGACGCTTATACAGGGTTCTAATGGTGCCGGTAAAACGTCTTTGTTGGAGGCGCTTCATTATATCTGTTATATGCGATCTTTCAGAACGCATACCCCCAGAGATCTAATTGCGTTTGGAAAAGATACTTTTTTTGTAAAAGTGCTTTTTAATGCGGGGGATGAAAATGGAGAACATACCCTTGAGCATGAATTACAGGTTGGGTTTAGTAAAGGGAAAAAGAGCGTAAAGTTGAACAAAAAGGCGTTACATTCTTTTAAAGAATTAATTGATCATTACAGGGTGTTAACCGTTACAGAAGACGACTTAGAGATTATTAAAGGAGGCCCGGATGTGCGAAGGGCCTTTTTGGATAATGCAATTTTTTTGATTGATCCTTCATTTATTGCTGTGACAAAAGAATTTAAGAAGGTCTTGGAAAATAGAAATGTATTGCTGCAGAGTGAACGGGTTGATCAGTCGTCCTATTTGTTATGGACAGAACAGCTTTGGCAAAAGTCTAAAGATATTCAGAAAAAAAGAGAAAAAATGACAAAAGACTTGGCAAAGCGGGTAAATGAGATACTACAAAAACATTTTGAGGGTGAAAAACTTCAGGTAGAACTTGAATATAAACCTAAAAACGTGGACTTAAAAGCTGACTATGATTCGTTTTTGAAGGCTAAAATCACAAAGATACAAAGGCAGGAGATGCGCTTTGGTAGATCATTATTTGGTGCGCATTTGGATGATCTTATTATCACCTTTTGCAGTAAAAAATCTAAATTTTATGCATCCAGAGGACAACAAAAGCTGATAGTTCTTCTGTTAAAAGCATCTCAATTGTCCTTTTTGACACAAAACAGAGGCCTAGGAGCTTTTTTATTAGATGACTTTATGACTGATTTTGACCATGATAGAGCCCAAAAACTAACTAACTTTCTCTTTTCTTTGCAAACACAGCTTATCTTTACTTCTCCTTCTCGGGTCGGTTTTTTTGAGGATATGCTGACCAGATCAGGCACCAGGAAGATCTTGTTGACTCCCTGAAACTTTTCGCATACTTAATAGTGTTTTTTTATTTTTTTATATTGACAAGCTAAAAAAAATGAGCTATTCTCTTAGTATGCATCGCGGATATTACAACTGTAAAAACTATAAAAAATTTTAAAAAAAATTTGACATTTTAAAAATTTGGTTTAGAATTATTTATAGAAGGTTACATAGATGTAACCACTTAGTTTAGGCTTCATTACTACTCTCCTTTTTTCCATCGCATTGATTTCATCAATGCGATGGTTTTTTTTTGCTTATTATTTTTTTTATTGTTATCTTAAATTAGATTGTATTGTAGTAATGTAAAGTGTTTGTAGGAGGGAGATAATGAAGTGTGCTAGTCCTTCTAACCTTTTAAATGTGATAGTTTTTCTTTTTTCTTTTTCTTCTTTATCTTTTGCCTTAGAATTTTTATATCCGGTGGCACATATGCATCAAGACGGTAAGGATATAGTCTATGTGCTCTATCAAAAGTCTATTTCTCATGTTGAGCTCTGGCTTTGGAATCCTGATACAAAGATTGCGACAAAAGGACTTCTTTCAAGTTACACGCCAGCGGGGCTTAAGATGTTGCCATATAACTTTGGATTTAGTTTTGTCGATAATGGGCGAATAAAGGTAAAGCGATTTAGTCGTCGTTCTCCTAAATCTATCGATATCTATGAACCAATCTATAATATTGGTGAAATTGAATGGGTCGATGAGGATAACTTTTATTTAAGCGCAAAAAAAGATGGGCATTTTGGTGTTTTTCAGGTTGATTCACATGGTATTATACAAAACATCTTAGAGGAAAAACATAAAGATTGTATGTATCCACAAAAGGTTGGTCAAGACCTGTTTTATATTGAGCGTATTATTAAAGAGGGAGTCTACAAGCGGGATTATACTTCCTATAAGGTGTTAATGACTGATTATCCCCAAAAACATAACAAAAAATATTTTAATGATGATCTTAATTCTATAGAAAATGCTGAGGATTACTTTAAGTATCTTTCTAAGCAGGAAAAAATGGGCGATAAAAAAGTAAAGCATATTCCCGCAGAATGTCTTGTTGACTTTAGAAGTTGTCCTATTGCCTTTTTAAAGATGGTATCCGACGAAGAAGGCTTTTTTTTAGAGCATCCAACGGTGGCTGATAGGCAGGATAAAATGCTCACTTTTGACTATTATCACCTTAAAAAAACAGGTGGAACCTGGAAATGTGAGCAAATTTTTGATTTTTCAGTTCCGACCTTTTTACTTTTAGATGCAAGAAACGATCGAGTATATGAATCGATTTTGCCTCTTTTACCTCGATTTAAAGATGGAACGGTTTTTTTTGTTGATTGTTCTCATAGCAAGGACCTGCAACTTGCCCTCTTTAGCTATAAGCTTAGCGATGGGCAGATACGGCAAAAAACAGCCTCTTGTCCCGGGACATTTTCGTTTTCACCTGTTTTTGTAGGGAATAAAGCCTTTTGTGGCGGAAGTATTAGTGTTAAAGATGAATCATTACCTATGATGTGGATCAATGATGAGGGAAGTGTCTGTATTGATCTGCCTGCTATTTCGCTCGATTGATAAGATCTTTTAGTGTAGCCGCCCTTCCTATTTGTATTATTTTCTGTTTGTAGCATATATTTTTTGCAAAATTTTCATTTTTATGTAAAAATACTTATATTGTTGAGGTTTGTCTTTATAAGTGTGAGGTTAATCATGAAACTGTTTAAGAAATGTCTTTTATCCCTTTGTATTATTTGTACGGTTGTTCCATTTTTTGGAATGACAAAGCAAAAAGAGGAATTATTCCAGATGTCTTTTCAGCAGGATTACTTTGCTTATAAGTATAATAAGACTCTTAGGGTTGAAAAGTATGATAAATCTAGAGAATATACTTTTGAATTTAAATATAATATTAAAAAGGTCCTGATAAGCGATTATTTACTACTGATATGTCTGGAAAACCATATCTTGTGTGTATATGATTTACGAAAAAAAGGTTCTAATGTTGATCCGCTTCTTTTTGTAAAATGTGATTGTTCGCCAGTACAGGCAATACACAATGATGTCTTTTTGGGACTTCACTTGAAAAATAATGAATTTTATATATTTGATTTGGAAAAGGATAAGGTTATTCTTTATAAAGACAGGCTTGAAACGCCGCCCATTGATTTTATTGTAAGGAAGACTCATTTTTTGGAGCAATGGTTTTTTGGGGGGCAATCGGAGTATAATATTCATTTAGTTTTTGAGAAAGAAGAAGAAGAAGATGAGCGCGAGAGTAAGGAGTGTGTAATTACTATTCTGGATCCAGAAGAAGTAGCGCCTGGTGAGGGGTATTATGCGCGTAGAGCAGTAAAGAAAGATGACAATAAGTAGAGGTTTAATTATTATTACATATGTGGAGGTTTATCATGAAACATATTACGAAATATGTGGGATTAATTGTTTTTAGTTTTTTGTGTGTTTGCCAGGTAAGTTATGGTATGCGTTTTTTTCCTCAAGGACTATCTGAATTAGATCGGGGGGAGAGGATTCCTACTCAGCTGAGTGAGTGGATGCAATATCATAAAAATGGAATGTGGCTAAATCCAGATTTTTATAATCCGATTATAAATAGTAATTACAATTATTACATTTCATCTTTATCTAAAAAATATAAGCTTGAGTGGAATTCGAATAATAATACATTTCGTGTTTCTCAAATTAACGCTCCTAAGTGTGTATATGCTACTCAAATATTTGGAGAAAAGCCAGGATGGTTGTTTAGTGCTGATGAGAAATACCTTATTTTGTTTTGGCATATAGCAACAGGTCTTGAGGTTTCTATCGTGAATTTGCATGATTTGGGAAAATACAATAGGAAAAATGAACCAGTATGCCCTATTGTATTTTCAAAGATTTTTGATGGATATGATATAAAAGGGTGTGTTTGTTCTGCGAGTTATTTTGTTTTACAATTGCAAGAAAGAATACGCGTGCAACATGAAGAAGTATATAATCTAAATCTAATAGGGAATATTAATCATTCCAGTGGTCACAGTCTTGTCCAAGAGATACCATCAGTTATGTTTCCAGGTGCTACTATTAAACGCAAAAAGCCTATTGAGCCTGTGAAAGATGAAAAAATAGTTGTGTTTGATGTTAAAAATGCAAAGAGAATAAATGAAATTTTTAAGGAAAATGCGACAGGGGAAAGCTTGATATCAAGGCTTGATGGCAAATATCTTACTATGTATACAAACTATAGTTATGGCAACCTAAAAGGGGCAAAAATAAAGGGTATTGATTTAGAGCAATGTGTAGCTGCAATTGAAAAAAGAAAAAGATGCACCTGTTTCCACAGCGCTAAACCCTGTGGTTTTTGTGGAAAATGTAAATGTTGTCACATGGCTGAACCACCTTGTGTTGATTGTAAAAAAAGGTTAGATGATTGCTGTAAGTGTGACAAATATTTTGATTGTCATATAGTGAACATACTTCCTATTCATTCGTCTCACGCTTCTTATTGTGGGTTTTTAATGTTTTTTTATGAAGACAACAGCATAAGTATTTTTGATATAGGAGATACATATAAAGAGGCCGTTATTCATAGTGTTGATCGCAATGTGAACATTGGCCCATCTGCGGATCATAGATTTTTGATTTTTTCGTCTAATGATAAAAAAACTATTAAAATATTTGATATTGCAGATAGATTTCAAATGATTTTTAATCGATCATTTGAGGGGCCTGTTAATTTTTGCTCTGTATCTGAAGACAAGAAAACTATAAGGCTTAAGCCCGTTGGAAAAGAAAAAGAAGAATCGCATACTTTTTGTACCTATTCACAAATACCACAACATGTTATTTCTAACGGCAACGAATTTTTGGTTCTCTCTTCTAATAATAATAAGACTATTAAAATATTTGATGTTACAAATAATTTGCCAATAACCTTTCGGCAAGATACAAGAGGTTTGTATACAAAGACTTTTGATAAGGCATATAAAAAGATTTTTAATAAAACCTTTAAAAAAGAAGTCAGACATGTTTCTGTTTCTCCAGGTAAGAACTTCATAACGGTTTGGGTAGCGGGTGAAAAAGAAGGCCGGATTTTTGATGCGCCTATTTCAATGAAAAGAGAGCCTTTGTTTATGACTCAAGTATTATCTGTAAGTGAAAATAGAACATTTCCAGAAGATTTGAATAGTAGGGTAAATATTGGGGAACCAACAGATAGAACGTATACCATACCAAAAAGCAACAGACAATTAGCGCAAATTCGCATTAGTGATTTTGTTTTATGTGATTCAAGAATGTATAGAGTTATGGAGAAGGTTACTAACAATACAATACGCAATGGAGACAGGTTGCTTTCCCAAAAACAAAATGATACTAATATGACAGGTAAAAAAAGAAAGCGTGATGAAGATGATAAAGATGGAAAAAAGCAAAAAAAGCAAAAAATTAAACTGTAGTCGTTTTTTCTTTTTTTAGCAGAGTATTGGGTGCGCCACAAATTTGTCGTGTACCCCAATATAGCTTGTGTATATAGAATGGATAAGAAAATGAAGGTTGTATTCTATATTGTATTCTGTATTGCAGCATTATATGGCAACACTATATTGCCTGTGCAGCTGTTTTCTCAAGAACCTTTATAAGTAGTTTCTTTTGGGGGCGATTAGATAAGAAGCGAGAAAAGAAAATAAGATAAATAAAAAAACGGAGCATTTTATTGTTGGAGGTTTATATGAATACAGGTATAAAGTATCTAGTTTGCATGTGTTGTCTTATCTTGGGGTGTGCAATGAAAGCATGTCACCGGGGGCCAATAAAGCTGATAGAAAAGATTTCTCGTAAGTATGATACGCTATTAGACAGATGTGAGTTTAGTTCTGACCAGAGCAAGTGCCTTGTCTTTTTGAAGGATTTTTCTCTGCAAATTTTTAATATGCAAAAAAATGAAAATGATTTTGGGAAGTTGTTTTTTGATTCTCATGCTCTTTCTAGAAAGAGGGTTAGGCTACATGTGGCTGGTGATGCTAAAAAGGTTATTGCCTCTATTATTGAAGATTGCGTTCCATATAAAGGTTGTTGTGTTGCTCAGGTGAAGGTCGTTGACGTGGAAACAAATGCGGCTATCTTTTGTGTTGATCCAAGGCGTCTGGGGCTTTCTAGATTGTCTTTAGATGCATGTGTCTTTAGTGATGACTTTAGATATTGCTTGGTTTCTATTTCAGCCAAAGAATGTAAGGTGTTTGACTTGCAAAAAGGTTCGGTTGCGGATGATACCACTATGGTCTTTGACTCTTGTAAGGAGTTGAAATATTTTGATTTTGCATGTGTAAAGCTGTTGTATAATAGATATTTGCTTGTGTCGCATCTTTTTTATAGCAAGTGTAGAATTTATGATCTTGCGACACAAAAGATGGTGTTTAATAAGTGTTTTCCTGAAAGGACAAGTTTTACTCTGTTATCAGAGGTTGGGGTAAAAACGTTTGATGGTAAGACGGTGAAGCTATTTGATTTAACAGAAGAAAATCGAGTTTTATTAGAATCAGATATAGCGTTTTTTTCTATTTCTGGCCTTGATGCCATGAGTCACAATAAAGGGATCATTATATTTACATGCAAAAGCGTCTATGGCAAGTTTGAGACTGTTTTGGTATATGATGTAAAAAAAGCAAAAGAGGTGTACAAAACGGTTTTGCCATGTTCGGTGAAGCAGGCTTATTTATCTGAAAACAAAAAACATCTGATTATAATGGCTGAAGATCTTGCAAATGAAAAAGGTATTTTTGTTTTAGGTTTGCAGACAAAACAGGTTCTTTTTAATTCTTATAATACGGGAAAAAAGCTTCTTTTTTCTAAAAAGGTTAATAATGGCAGCCAATATGCCATTGCATATGAGGATGGCTCGATTTATAAGCTTGATATGTCTAACCTAAGCGTTGATATGGTGCGGGTTTCACAACTTGGAGATATGCTGAAAAAGCATCAATCGCAATTGTGCTATATAAGTAAAAATGGGGAGAGAATTGCGATACAATATGCAGAAAACTTGTTGCACGTATTTGATCTGCATAATAGTAAAAAATTAATCTTCAGTTGCAATAAAAAAAAGGTTTCTTTTTTTCGCCTAGGTAAAACCGGTAAATACCTGTATCTTCTTTTTTGCGATGGTGAATTTGTTATTGTTGATCTAGATAAGCCGGGACAAGAAGAAAAAAAGATATTATTTAGACGGAATAATGTAAACAGGTGCACCCTGAATAAAGATGAAAAATACATAGCATTGTGTTTTTCGGATGATTCTTTTACCCTATTTGAGATAAAAGATGGTAAGCAAAAGAAAGATTATATAGTTGCTCCGAAATCTATCTTGGGCAATAAGGGAGGGAAACGCTCCAGCCAGCAGAAAGCCAGACGAGGGAAAGGTTCTGTGATCCTGCAAGACTTACGTAGGACAGGCGTTAAAAGAAAAAGAGCTGAAGACAAAGAGGGAAACAAAGAAAAACATGATTACCAGCCTGTAAAAAAGAAAATTAAACTAAAGGTGTAAGAGGCAATTGTGGGGATATTATGAAAAAATATAGTGGGATGATTATACAAATAATGATGTGTTGCCTTATTGCGGCGACGCAGATGAACTTTGCTATGCAAGAGCAAAAGGATAATCCATCATTCCCTCAATGTGAATTTGGTGCTTATTTTTATGGTAATACGTTATCTTATAAGAGTGGAGGTTCTTTGTGCTTTCATAGTTTTGCCAGCAGGATTACACGCTATAAGAAATATAAGGATGAAATATTTGATATATATCTTAATCCGGATGCAAATAGTATTATAGTCACCCTTTGTGATGACCTTGGTTTTTCTTGGGCAAATCATCGATGTGAACATGATGTGAGTTGTGTTTTGACGGTGTGGCTGAAGCATAATAACAATTATTCTTTTTATGCGGGGCAGATTTCTTCTTATAAGATACTGTTGTGTTCCGCAGCCGGTAGGCTTTTACCTGAGATAACTTCAGAATATAAGATTAAAGAGTTTATGTTTTTGGAAGAAAAAAAGATAAGGTTGGTTGCAGAAGGAGGTCACTTTATTGATTGTGATATTCCAGAGAGTGGTGATAGAAAACCTAATGTATACAGGGCAGGCTTTCGAAGATATGAACTTCGTCAAGATAGTGAGAGAAAAGATTATATATTATTTGATACGCAAGAAAACTGTGAGGTGAAAATTGAGGATGAAGAGTATGGTGACAGAAAAATAAAAGGGGCGGATCTCATTGTTGATACTCGTGAAAAGGAATATTTTCTCATCCGTTTTAATGATGGGCCCTTTGCCTGTTTTGATGTAGATAATAATAAACTTATTCCGCTTGTGGGGCAATCTGAGAGCGAAAAGTATAAGCTTTATACAACCAAATCAGGGCATGTCATATTAATAGATAGGCAAAAGCGGAAGGCTCAATTTGATTTTGTGAGAAAAAAAATGTTAGATTGTGCTGGTTCTTGTATGGTCGGTTGTGCAACATTGTTGTCAGATACTTGCAGCGGTTATACCTATATAAATATAAATTGTGTTGATGGATACCAAGGTATGATAAATATTGATACCGGTGAAGTAATAGAAATACAAGGAGCCATACCTTTTTGTGAAAAATACTGTATGTTATTGTGTGAGACGGCCAATTTTTTGATTGATAAGCAGGAAAAATTTTGCATGATGATTGCAGATCATTTTATTCCTCGATACATTGCAGGCAAGGATGGCAGGGAGTATTTTGTTTTTTCCAAACCAGGGGGATCTGTTCGTCAAGACTCTGTAGCAAAGCTACTAGAAAAAGACAACTGTATTATTGATGCAAGGAGTAAGATGTCCCCTTGCGTGGGGTTTTCTGCTGATGGATGGAGCGCTGTGCCCGGGGGTCTATATTCAAAAAAAATATTTAGCATATTGGAAGTTGGCAAACAAGGTTTGCGAAAGCCAAAAAAGCAAGCAATAGTTTCAGCCAAAAAATCTCTGTTTGATCAATACATGTATTGTATGCTGAGCAATGGAAGCATCCTGTTTTTAGCTGGGGCGAATTTAGAGCCTGCAGCAATATATAAAGCAAAAAAATATTTCTGTTTTAGGGATGGCATTTATGTTGAATGTGCATCAGGCGAGCGGAAATACTTTGATTTTGAGTCTGGCCGAGAGTCTATTATTCTTTCTTCAGTAAAAACGAATAAATATATTATTATGCGTTTAAAGTATAAGGGGAATGTTTTTGTAAAAATTTTTGATCATAAGACACGAAGAGAATTGCTTTTTTTGAGCTTGTCTGAAGCAATCGTGGATGTTTGTGAAACAGAGGTAGATGGTTTGTCGGGTATATTTATACAATGTAAGGATGCGCATATGTTTCCTGAGAAAGTAAAACATGCTATTTTTGATAATAAAAATTGTGTTTTTACTTTTTATAAAGATGAAGAGACCTTGTTTTCTTGTCATGTGATGCTGAAGGTGTTGTGTAAAAAGGTGCAAAGCCCCAAAGGAGTTTTTATTGGAATTCCTTCTGAATGGAGTTTTTTAAGTTATTCAGATATACATGCATATGGTAGTAAAAGTTGTGAAAATTTTGTAAAAAAAGGTGGCCTTACTGATGTGCCGCAACCTCCCTTACCAGAGGGTCCTGAAGCTTTGGATGCAAGAGAGATAACTTCTGGCAAAAAGGCTCTTGCTGCAATCCCAGGGTCATTAGGGGATGGAAGAGCCGCGCCCTCGAGATTCTGTACTGGCAAGCGCCTTAGAAAAACAGGGCGCAAAAGAAAACGAAAAGTGATGGGTGAGGTGCCTTTGGAGGGCGGTCAACATATGATACATGCTGTGCAGGCTATGTTTAAAAAAGAAAAAGAAGTTAAGAAAAAGAAAATAACAGGCAAACAGCCGCGGCGTTCAGGTGATTTTGATAATTCCTTGGGAGACATGCATAGTAAACAAATTTTCTTGTTGAATTGCATGAATAGTGGCCGAGGCAAAGATGGTGAGCCCCCAAAAAAGAAAAGAAAAGTGAAATTATAAAGAAAAATGGAAAAAAAGAATGAAAAAGCATTTTAACAGAATAAACCGTATAGTGTTTTTTAGCTTATCTATTATAAGTTTCCAAATAATGCCGTCAGATAATATACTATCCGAACGGTTTGATTCTTTGGATAGTCCTTCTGCCATATTTCCGCAGAAGAAATTTGAGGCCTATTGTAATGGAAAAGATTTGGTATATAAGACAGGAAATATCCTATACTTTTGTTCTTTTGTTAATCAAGTATACGGCAAAAAGTATCTAGATAAAGAAATGCTGGGGATAGATTTTGAGTTTGAGGATAATTTTGTATCGTCGACAATTAATATGACGTGTATTAATGTGACGTGTATGGATGATCTAGGATTTTGCTGGAAGCGAGTGTTGTTTCCTGTTGGGCCAGTTGCTAAAAGCTTTGAAAAAGTTACGGTTAAACCAAATAAAGAAAAAACGGTCTATGCGACAAGATATTCTGATTATACGGTAATAGTCTTTTCTTCAGATGGTACATTTTTTGAAACTTATACGCTTCAAGATAAAGTAGTTGATTTTTCTTTTTTGCAAGATTCTACCACCCTGCGAATATTTTTTGAAGGGGGAGAGTATAAAGATGGAATAGTTTCGCTTACAAAAAGAGAGGTGAAAAAGCCTGCTATGAAGACCCAATTACTAGAGTCGGAAGGGTATATTGTTTTTCAGGACGCTCAAAATAAACTTTTGTTTTGGGATAAAATGAAAGATGACAGCGTAACGATTACTGGTTCATTATATCAAGATAAAGAAATAAAAGAGATTGAAGGTTTGGTTGATGATGAAGAGCAAAAGGAATATTGCTATATTGCATATAAGGATGGAAGCTGCATTTTATTTGATGTACAAGCAAACAAGACCATAAAACCTGTAGTTAGGAAGGTTAGTCGCGATTATGTTCTTTTGGGTGATAAAAGTAGGCAAGTGTGGTTGATTAATAGGGCAAATGGGCGTGTAGCATCGGATTTTGTGAGGAAAAAAATAATTGATTCACATTTGCGTGAGGTAAACGGTTTTGCTATTTGCCAGGATATAGACTCAGAACAGGCCTACTTATATGTAGTCTTTGTGGATAAAAAAAACTGCATTATAAATATTACAACCGGGAATGTAACAAATGTCTCTTTATACAGGTCTTCTGCGTTAGGCAAAGGTTTTATAAAGACGCCAGATTTTAATCTTATTGTTGATCAAGAAAAAAGTGAGTGTATAAAAATATCTCCGAAAGCTCGTTGCTCGACACAATTTTGTTGTAAGAGTAAAAAATGGTACGTTGTTGTGTTCCAGTGTATGGATAAATATAGAATAAAAAAAGAGGATTTTGCGTTTTGGGATAAAAAGAGTGATTTTGTTTCTTTGAATGTTGTTTCTGAAAGAGATAATGATAATATGTTGCAGGTAAAGCCGGTCTGTATAAGAGCGTTTGAGGTTGGTGAAGATGGCTTGAGCAAAAAAAAGCAGTTGGCATTAAAGAAGGTTTGTAAAAAAGGCAAGTCTTTAGGGTTTGAATTTTCAAATGAATTGCTATTTTTGCTGAGCAACAAAAAGGGCAATTTGATATGTAGTATATCGCTACAAGTTGCTGGTTGGTATTTATCTGATAAAAAATGTTATATTACGTTCAAAAGTGGTGGTCGGCTCTATGTTGTTTCTCCCGAGAGGTTTTATTGTAAGGCTGTAAAGGGTGTAGGCGGGAGTTGTCCATATGAGGGCTTTGTGAGTAAGTTGGAACCTGGTAATGGCAGTGTGGGTGTTTTCGATAAGGAAACAAAAAAAGAGTTATGTGATATTTGGTTGAGCGAAAAATTTTTCAATACATGCTGTATGTATAAAGACGAAAAAACGAATGCGTATTGTGGAGTATTTATACCTTTATGGCATTGGGGACATGCGAGAGAGCTTAAGGCTAGCCTTGAGCTTGATAAGATAGGTAAGAAATATAAAATAATTATTAAATTTAAGGGGGAAAAAGTGCTGACAGTAGATACGATTTATCCTCTTACTTGTTTTAAGAAAAGGGGAAAATCCGGTAAAGCGGGTGTTGTTATTTTGTTTCCTGAAAAACTTCAGTCGCTATTTCATATTTTCAATCTTCCTAAAGATCCTATACTGCGTGAGGAACATTCAAGACGTCATGCGGAAAAGTTGTTCGCAGACATGAGCGATAAGTGCTTGCTCTTTAATGATCCGTTGGAGCATAAAAAAATAGATACACAAAAAACAGGAAAAAAAAGAACGCGTGATGAGATTGAGACTCCTCGTATATTGACATTAGATTTTGAAGCGGAAGGTCAATCTTCTCAGGTTAAGCTGAATGGTAATGTCCATGAGGCAACAAGTGAAAAATCAAATGAGGTTATGTCACCAGGAGAGCCAACATTTCAAAGGCCATTTTCATGTAATGGACTTGGTGATATGCGTTATTGGAAAGGCTTTGGACGTATTCAACATAAAAATCTTCGGCAATTGATGTTGCTTCAGCAGATACCGTCTGGCTCTATGTTTACGGTATCTTATGATCAAGAGCAATCGCACCATCAGTTTCCGTCACCATCTTTACGGCGGCCAGCGTCAGAGTTATTGCCACCACTGCAGATACAAGAACGATTATCTTTATCGCAGCAAGCATCTTCACAGCAGCAGCAGTCAAAGGGAAAAAGAGCAACTTATCTGCCGTCTTTTTTGAAGATGAGGCAAGAACCCTTGCTTAATGTACTGCAAAAAAAGCAAATTATGCTTTTAAATCGAATGGTTGGTAGAGACGTAAATGGTGAGCCGCCAAGAAAAAAACAAAAAACGAAAATATAAAACAAAAGAACGAAGGATTTTATGAAAAAATATTATAATTATGTAAAAGGTCTATTTTATTTGAGCGTTTGTATTTTTAGCTTGCATGTAATAGCATCAGATTTTATTAAAGATAGTTGCTTTACTGGTGTGTATACGCTGTCGACGCTGCTTCCTGAAAATGAATTTGAAGCGTATTGTAATGGCCAAGATATTGTATATAAGGGCGGAAAGATGCTATATTTTTGTTCTTTGGTTAATCAAAAATACGGTAAAAAATCTTTAGATAAAGAAATACTTGAGATAGGTTTTGAATTTGAGGGTGTGGGTGATTTTGTGCCTTCGTTAATTAATGTGACGTGTGTTGATGAGCTTGGATTTTGCTGGAGGCGAATTTTATTTCCCATTTTACAAGTTGCTGAAAGATTTGAAAAAGTGACGGTTAAAATTAATGAAGAAAAAACGCTATATGCTACACTATATGGCAATGATGCTATACTTGTATTTTCCTCAGATGGAACATTTGTTAAAAAATATAATTTTAAAGATAAAATAATTGATTTTTCATTTTTGCAAAAAAATACCCTGCGAATATTTTTTGCAGGAGGAGAATATACAGATAAAAAAATAGTAATGGAACCAAGAGAAAAAAAACCAGATCTCAAGGTGTTGTTGCAAACAAACGGCTATATAGTATATAAAACAGAAGACAAAAAGCTTCTTTTTTGGGATAAGATGCAGGGGCGCGCCATACGTATGGCCGATGTTTCTTATCGGGATAAAGAAATAGCAAATGATAAAAAAAGTGTTTTGGCTATGGTTGATGATTGTGGTCAAAAGGAATATTTTCAACTTTCCTTTGTAGATAAGAGTATTGTTCTGTTTGACATACAAGAAAATAAGGTTGAGGTGGTGCAACAGGTGGTTTACGGACAAGATTATGTTGCTGTAAAATGTCAAGGTGGATCAGTATGGCTTATAGATAGAGAGACAAAGAGGATAACTCGTAACTTTGTAAGAAAAAACATGGTTGATTCAACATTAAAAGATGTGAAGACTGTTCATGTTTTTCTGGATATAGATTCACAGCATAGCTATCTCTATGTGTCTTTTTCAGATGGCAAAGGGTGTGTCATAGATATTGAAACGGGAGAGGTTTCATCCATTGAGAGTATGTTTCCTGCTTCCCTTATAACTGTTGTTAAAACGCCGCACTTTAAGTTGATTGCTGATTTTAAAAATTTTGAGTGCATCAAGATTTCACCAAAGGCGTCTTGCGCTATAAGAAAAGGTTTAGATGGAAAAAGGCAATATATTGTTTTAAGTAAGGATGTAGAAAAAGTGGTGGATGCAATAAATAAAGATTATTATTTAAAAAATAATAAATTGAATCATAAAGAAGGTGTTTTTAGATGGAATATAAAATATAAAAACCATGATCGGTCAAAGCTGAAAATTAAAGAAAAAATTGTACGAGCCTTTGAAGTTGATGAAAGAGGTTTAAGGTATAAGGAGCGATTAAAAATTGTGCAAGCGCGGGGTGATGCAACAGGCGCCATGTATGTTCGCTTTAATAAGGGCGTGGTTCTTTGTTTTTTGTGGCAAATAGGAGGCCGCTTTAAGCATTATACTTTTTGTAGTGTTAAAGAGATAACGTATATTACTAGTAGTTTTTGTCTTATCCATAGTGGCAACAAGGTCGTTTGTTTAGATTTTAATGCAAGAGATATCTTTTTTTCGGTATATATGCATAAAACCAAAAAGGAGCATCGCTATCAGTTGGTTACATTGTATAAAAACGATACGTGTATTCTAAAAGTTTTTCATAAAAAAGCGAAGATTGAAATATGCGAACTTAGGATGCACTCTATATTATATAAAACATGTGCCGATACGTTTGTTGCAGATCAAGCGAATGTATTAGATAATTTAATGCTAAATAGCCCGCATTTTTTAAAGTCAAATGTTTCTTGTGAAATAGATGGTGATGTTTGTACATTTTATTTTTGGTGCAGGGGGAGGTTTATAATGTCCATGAAGACTCGGTATAATCTTGGATTTAAAAAAAGGTCAGATGAGCAGGTAAAAGGAGCGTGGGTTTGTTTTTCTCAATTGCGTAAGCTCTTTCCTCGCAATAAGCAATTGACGTATGAGATAGCAGAGAAAGTAAGACAATATGCAGATTGTCAATGCTGGAAGTATAATAATCCTGATGAATATCAAAACAAAAAAGATAAAGTTGTTGCAAGTTCTTGCATGCAACGTGAAGCTGATTCGCAGCCGCAGCAATCTCTGGGGGAGGCAAATAACCAAAGAAAGGGCCGTTGCAAAACAGGCTTCAAAAGGAGTAGGTCTCAATTTGAAGATCAAAATCAATCTGGGGAGGTGTTACTGTCCTCGGAGCAAATACAAAAAAGGCAAAATCATAAAAGCTCTGATGTTAGGGGTTCACAAGCGAGGGCTTTGCGTCGACAAGAGAGTTTTGGTCAAGTGCCTCAATTATCCGCTATACTTAAAAAGGCAGTGCTAGAAAAAGATGTGCCGAATAAAAAACAAGCGTTGCAAATATTGCTTTTAAATCAAATGGGTAGTAGGCAAGAAGATGGTGAGCCACCAAAAAAGAAGCAAAAGAAAAGCGTATAAGGTTTCTATTTGAAATGGCGCGACGCAAGATAATTTCTAATATAAAACTTTTTGTCCAATACCACCTCTTTTGCTTCTGTGATATTGATTTATTTTTATAATAGTATATAATTAATAGAGGTGAAACGTCCTTTTTGTGGAGGAGTAATAGGAAATTTTTGTAGAAAGTTTCCTATCTTTAATTTTTTTAAAATTTTATTTAAGTGGGCCAGATATGAAAATAATACGATATATACTATTTTTATTTTTATTTGCTATTGCGGGAGAAGTGCTTGCAAGTGATACTGTTTCTCATAAGGACTCTCGGGTAGAATGTATTCAGTTGCCTGTCGAAGTATGTGATGCATTATATGTAGATGGAACAATTATATATAAGGTAGCAAGAACTATTTATGTTCATAGTTTTATTCGAAACTATTCATGGCAGATTCAATTTGATTATGATATTGCATCTTTTAATATAAAACAGAAGTTTAAAAATGATCTTCACGTTACGTTTGTGGGGGATGATGCATTTTTTCAAAAGACATATAGATTTCCTATATTTAATACGATACTTTTTCCAAGTGTAGAAAGTAAAATCAAACCAATTAGATTGCATCCAAATGTGCAACATTCTTTGTGTGCCAGTCAAGTCGACTCTCAGGTTCTTATTGTTTTTGATACGCAGGGACTTCTTAATAAGAAATATGTATTTCCATATGCAATTAGTACATTTTGTTTTATAAGTGAAAATGAGATGAAAGTAAGCTTTGAAGGTGATCATTCAACTCATATTGCAATACCAAAGCGCGACACGTCTTGCTATCAAGAAAAATCGTTACAGTTGGCTGCCATAAGAAGTCGGTTTTCTAATAATCAAATTTATGAAGTAGGTAAAACTTATGATATGAATTATTGGATTGCGTGTTCTGATAGATGCCTCCAGGTGCGGGATAAAGAGTGCTTACAAGTGCTTTATACCCTGAAGGAAAAAAAGGTTTCATTTTTTGAGATATATAGAGGGTGCACTAAAGATGTGCATTATCTTGTTCTGTATATAAAGGATGATACCAACGATTGTCTTACAAAAAAACTTGTTAAGATAGCGTATGGCCGAGCGTATGAGCTTGATCTTCTTCGTTTGCATGAAGGGCTAAAATATATTATAGCGCATACGCAAGATAAAAAACTTGTGTTGTTTGATATCTTTAAAAAACGAGAATTGGCTATAAAACACAATATATATGCTAGAAAAAAGGTGAAAAGTTTTTCTCTTTTAAAAAACGATGATGGAAAAGATGTATATATTAAAATGGCTTTGAGCGACATTCTTGTGTTGTTTGATATAGAAAGGCAGCATTTACATGTTATTTCGGATTCTTACACCCATTGCATTGCAAAACGTTATTGTGTATATAGAGATTTTGATGGGACGATATTATTACAAGATAGAGAAACGCAAAAGATCTTATCTTATGTAAGTTCTATCATCAACAGGAAAAAAAATATACAGAAATCATCTTTTTTCTATGATGCTATTACGCAGAATCCTTACTATGTTGCCGATTGCTTTGATAATAGCAAATTGTTGGTAAACATAAAGACTGGTAGCTTTTTAGATGTTTCTTTACAAAAAAATAAAAGGCAAAAGAACTTGTTATTATATGTTCTTGGTGAAAATGGTCTTATGATTGCAAATGCAGAGACGAAAAAATCGGTAATTATACGTGCAAATAAATCAATAGAAGATGCTTGGGCTATTCGTGCAGATGATGGAGCGGTTTATATTACAATACAAGAAAAAGAAAACACTCTTGTTCGTGTATATAAAACGAATGGTCCATTGGATGAAATAAAAGAACTGAAAGTAGTTGAAGCGAAAAAATGGGGGGGTGTTTTTTGTTATAAAATGGATGATAAAAGCTGTCTTTTGTTTGACGTGTCATTGCGACCAATAAATGTCTTGACGCAGGTTTTCTCTATAAAGACTTACAAGTCTTGTTTTTATATGCTTAGATCAGATAGCTGTAACATATATTTTGATACCAAGCGTTTAAGGTGCTTTTCTGTTGCTCAAATTCTTAAAGCTAAGGAGGGGGATAGATATCTTTGGGTATATGTAAGAGATAATAAAACCATGAAGTCTTATTTAAAGGTTTTAGATCGCAAGGATGGAAATAACGAGGTATTGGAGATTGTTGGATCAGAGCATTTGGATGTAATCAAATTAGTATGTCTGCAAAAAAATAATAATGTTTATATTATTGTCAAAGATATTAATTTTATACCAAAGAGTATTAAGCATAGTACTAGATTAGAGTCTCTGCCAGAGGGGCGTTTTACCTTTTTGGACGCAGAAGGGCGAGATGTTTTTGGGGTACGTATGTTTTATACGGGAGTATTTTCCACGTATGAATTTGGCAGCTTGAGGGGCATTAAGATTGTTTTACCTAACACCCTCCAAGAAGCGATGACGCCTGAGGTTGCACGCACCATGTGTGATGGCTATCAAGAGACTATAAAAAGCATAGTGGTTAAGCAAAAAACACCGGTTTCTTCGTCACAAGATAAAGAATCTCCGCGCAGGACTGGGAAAAAAAGAAAGCGAAGTGAATATGAGATGGAGAGTCAGCCTCAACCGAACTCGGGTGCGAATTTAAAAACTGTAGAGCAACAGAAAAAAAACATTGTTCCACTACCTCTTCCTCCACCACCAACATCGTCTTTGCAGATGCTACAACGGTCTTTATGTGTGCCGCCAATGGTTAATAATGCATCAATGACGCCGAATATGGGTGGAGCACCGAGGGTGCCTCATCAGCCGATACCGATTATACCAAGCTTGTCCCATCTTCCTGTCAATGTATATTTACAGTTATTTGCGAATAACGTGGTGATAAATCAAAATATTGGTACGGCCTCAAGTCAACACATGCAAAAACCGTTGCCGCTGATTCAGCCACCTAACGTTGCATTAGGAGTGCCTAAACCTTCATCTGGTTCATTTCAAGTTTCTCGACAAAGACCGTTGCCGCCGATTCAGCCGCCTAATGTTGCATTAGGAATGCCGAAGGGGCAGACGGGTTCATTTCAAGTTCCTCCATCAAGTCAATACATGCAAAAACCGTTGCCGTTGATTCAGCCACCTAACGTTGCATTAGGAGTGCCTAAACCTTCATCTGGTTCATTTCAAGTTCCCCGATCAGGTCAACATATGCAAAGACCGTTGCCGCCGAGTCGACCAAATATTGTATTGAAATCACCTAAAATAACGCAAAAGCAGCAATTACAAATTTCTTTATTGCAAAATATGTCTAGATTTACATCACCACAAAAAAAAGTGTCATCCCAAAATGTTTTATTGAACGATACTAAAGAAAGGGTGCCGAAAGTAAAAAAGCTTCAGAATCAGCAAAAAATAAGCCCTGTTGCAGGCTTGTTGCCAAAGATATCAAAATCTAAAAAAGCTTTGCCTATACTATCGCGGCGCAGCCCAGTGCAGCAACAACAGCCTTTACAAAGGCTTGTTACCCAACAACAAGTATCTCAACATCAGAGGAATAGAGGTAGTCAAGAACAACAAGTGAGGCAACCAAGTTCTCTTTTGCAACAACATCAACATTTAATGAAAACTAATCCTGCTTATGCGCAACGGTATAACAATATGATTTCTAGACGATCGGTTTCTTATTTGCCGCAAGTGCCAGTGGCTTATCAAGCAAAATCCCTAGAGCCTCCAAAGAAAAAGAGAAAATTGACCATTGATGATAAAAAAATAGAGGGTAAATGATGAGAAAGGCTTTATACGCATTGTTATGTGTTTTTTTATATGCTACAAGTACTGCAATCTTTTCTGCCCAGGTAGAGCAAGTTACATGGAGCCTTCCTTTACAGAATTGCAGAGTGGTATATGTTGCACCATATTTATTATGTAAGCAAAACAAGTGTATTTGTGTGTATAATTTGGAAACCAAGGCATCTCATATATTGAAGTTTGAACAAGAAGTATTTAGCTTTACCGTTAATGTGCAGGTAAATGAAATCTCTATATGGTTTTGCCAATCAGATGAAGATGATAGTGCATATTTTTCGCAGGGTGTTTATGATTTATGCACAGGGCAAGTTCTTTTTAAAGGCGGCGCTTCTTGTCAGTTGGATGAAAGAGGACATGAATGTGATGTTTCTTTGCTATATAATAGAACCTTAGATGTTGCGGTCTGTAAGTTGACAAATAGGCTTGTTTTGGCATTTGATGTAGCTACAGGTAACTATAAGGTCTTTTTATTTATAGCATCGGTATCTGCAATCAATATTTCAGAAAAACAGATACAGGTAACGTGTTTCAACAAGGAAAAGTGCTTGTTTGTATTGGATCAAAATTTTTCTTCTTCATTAAAGCTTAGTCCATGTAGATCGTATACTGCAGTAAGACCGGTAAACTATGATAATGTTTTTGTTCTGAAAAATAGTATAGGTGATAGAAAGATGTATGATGGAATTGTTCATCATTCTAGGAAGTCGGTTGTTTTGTTTGATTTTTTTGAACATTCAGCGGAAGATGAAAAATATTTTTTGGTTGGTTTTGGAAAAGAAAATATTCTAATAGATTTAGAGACACAAAAACTTTTAAAGCTGTCGATATGTAAGATAAGCAATAATGGACAATACTATGGACTTAGCGCAAATAATAAATATAATAAGGCATTTGTGGTTGATATGGCGACAAAACGTGTTTTGTTTAGTTGCAAAAAAAGTTTAAAGGCAAATGTATTGGGTGGTGCAATATTATCAGATGGGCAATTGTTATATCCGAGTTCCTGGAGCAACATAACGGCATTAGATTTTTATGTCGGAAAAAAATGTTCTTATGTATATATTACATTTGCAAAAGACGGAGCTACGCTGCTTGTTGATCTCTTGTATAATAATATTATATGTGAAGATGAAATAAAAAAGGATGATGAAAATAAAAAATTTGCAGTTGTTTCAGATACTAAAGTGCTGATATTTGATAATTATAACAAAACCTTTTTAGCAACACTAAGCTGGTATGATAGTTTGGTTGATTTTAGTTTTTGTGCAGAAGATACCATGCGCTTAATCATAAAGGACTTTTGTGAGTTTACGTATAAAAAGGGTCGTGCAACACATAAACTTAATGTGTATAAACAGCAACGGCATATAATAAAGGGTGAATTTGAGGATATGTGTACTATTTTGCAGCAGGAAGAAAAAAAGGATATATATATACTGTTTCCAAAAAAGAAAAAAAGCATTGTAGGCTGCAAAAGAAACCGGGACGATGATCATTTACAACGTGTCTTTCGCTTTTTTGAGGGGGATTGTGTTCCTGGTGCTCCTGTAATCAAAGATATGGGTTCTGGTGGCCGCAGTAAAAGACAAAAAAATAAAATATAGAGTAAAGGTAAAGAGAACAATGAATATGCTGCTGCAAGGATAATGAAAAATTTTATTGAAATAAAGAAAGAAAAAGAAACTATTATTGAGGAGGATCAATATGAATAGTATAAAAAAAATGCTCTTAATTATGTGCTCATTGTTGAGCATGAGTATGTTTGGGGTTACATCTACATTCCAAAAAGATATAAAGCATGTGTCATTGCCGGAAAAAAATTTTTCTATTTTTTTCGGGGCAAAGTTTTTTCGAGACAAACAATCACGGGGCAGCAAGACTGTTCGTCTATTGGCGTATAAAGATGGAAAAAATATAGTAATTTTTTATATCGAAAAAGAGAATCAAGACTATAAGAAAGATACGAGGGTATTTACATTTGATAAGGATGTGTTGTCCTTTGCCTTCTCATCGACCTTTAATTTTGTCGAAGTCCATTTTGTCGGGACAGATGAAACAAGTCTATATAATTTGCATAGCGGAAAAGCACATTCTCAGGTTAAAAAAATATATAATTATTTTCCTCTGCGAGAACTGAATTTAACATTAAATAATGCAAAGACAATGTTTATAAGTCAACTTTCTAGGGATACTGTTTTAGTTCTTAATAGAATAAGTAACAATATACAATTTCTATGGTTTCCTAATAAGGTGATTGATAGGGGTTCTTTTTTGCAAAAAAGCCTTTATTTCCATTCAGACAATGAACTAGCGGTGAGGTTTAAAAGATGTAATCAGCCGAATATAGTTCCTTTAAGATTTGATACGCAAAAGACATGTGAACAACAGACTATAAAATTATCTACCGGTGATAAGATAGCAGATCATATAATTGCAAATGAACAAGATGTTTGTGAAATGAAAAATTTTATATACAAGACAAGTACATGCCAAAAATATGTTGTGGCATATTTTTATAAGAAAAAGCTACTGAAGATATATGATAAAAAAAACCATATGGAGCCGCTTAAAGCGCTAGAAGGTACAGTTGAATTTTTTGAATTTTTAGATTCAGAATATGGAACATATTTATTTTTTAAGGGGGAGAAGCAAGACCGTGAGCGTAAAACCCCACCTAAAAGGTTTGGTGGGTGTCTACCTCTGGGCCACAAGGGAGATCTTGTACAATTGAGCTTCAAAAAAGGTGAGCGCTATTTGATATCAAAGTTGCCTAACAATACCTTGGTTATTTTTGATCTTTTGACTAAAAAGCAGATTGGTGTTGATAACTCTGAGGAAAATAGAATAAAAGAAGTCAGAAACTATTGTTTTTTTAGCTATAAAGAAAATGATTATTTGTTGATTTATTATAATGATAACAAGCTAATGCTAAAAAACTTAAGTAAAAATAGATCAGCACATATTATAGATAGCAAAGTCTTTAATGGCCACTATTATTATCTTTCTGTTAAAGATGTAATACGACAACAATTTTTAGTTAATTTTAAAGATAAAACATTGATGAGCGCACTTTCTGATGTTACAAATGACTATAACAAGGTAAAGAATATTTTTGTTGAGAAAAATGGTGATCATTGTTTTGTATTATTTGTTAATGATGATATGTCTTGTTTTGATATTAAACAGAATAAAAAAGCTGAAGGATTTGTATGTATACCTGGCACGCCATATGCAGTATTACTGCAAAAGCGTAATCCAGGATCAGTTCTGTATGTCTATAACATTAATACGTTTGAACGATTAGATACTCTTCCAGATGATGGAGAAGGCCTAATAGTTGATTATTTTATTGGGGATAAAGAAGATTTACATGTGGTGGTAGAAAAGCAAACTGCTGAAGTGCAAAAGAGGATTGCTTTATCTATAGATGATGATAAATCAGAGTCTTTTGAAATAACCCTTATTAAGGAGAGTTTGTGCAAAAGATATAGAGTATACAGTATTGCTCGTAAAAAAATTATTTTAGTTGATACAGTTAAAAATAGGCAAATTAATATCAATTACTCAAATGTTCCTTTGCTAAGTTTTGAGTTTTTTGATGATGAGAACCAGAGAGAATACTTTCTTATAAAAAATACAGATAATACCTATATTCTTATTGACTTGCAAGCCCGGACTCCTGTAAGATGTGCGATTGAGGAATACAAAAGAGTATTGTTATTTACGTTTAAAGATTCCATTATGATTTTTGGAAGAGGTACCAATAATGCGGTTACATTTAATGGGTTAGCTAAAAATTTTTCATTTCTTGAGGCTAAGCAAACCTATTATCTTTGTTCCTTTGATGAGCAAACGGGGTTAATGCATGTGTATCGTCTTGCAAGTATTGATATTTTCAAAAATATGCTTAGTTTCCAGAAATTCTTTCAGTTGCGTAAAGAGTATTTATTTCATATAAAATCAGGCTGCAAGCCAAAGTTGTTTGTGCGCCAAAAATACTTGATAGCTACCTGTAAAGATGAAGAGAAAAAGACATATACCAAGGTGTATGATTTGAAAGAAAAAACACAGATGATGGCAATCCGATCAGATGAACAACTGGATTTTTATATACAAAAAATAAATAATCAAGATATCTTGTCTGGTAAAGGTACCTATCTGAGAGTTTTTAGTAAAGAAAAGCCAGACTTATTCGAAGATGATGTAGAAAACGGTGGCCCAGAAATCGTCAATCCTGTTCATATTTATAATCAAAATAGTTATGCTTCTACAATAGGGTCTTGGGCTAATGGCCTGAATGAGTATGTAGCACAAGGTGAATTACTTGATGCGTCTTATTTGGATGAAGATAGAAAGCCTGAATTACACCAGTATTTAGTGAGATATTCTCCAACGGTTGATTGTGCAGAGTGTGAAATAAAATATTATACGCAAGAAATAGATGTAACACGATTCTGTTCAAAATGCCGCAAAAAAAAGTGGACCAATCTTCAGGCCGGTAGAGATATATTGTTAGTAAAATCTCGGGAAAAAAGAAATATACATATTGATACGGTGCGAGAAAAACAGAAGGATGTGTATATAAAATTAAAGGGTAATAGTATTGAGAGAGAAGTCAATATAGGCAGTCCTGTACGACGCAGCAGCGATGATAGTGGCGATGACCCAACCGTATTGGGAAAAAGGGGGCGCCCTGATACTATTGAAGAAGGGCATCGTAAGTTTCGTTCAAAAAGAAAAAAAAGGAAACGCAAGATATAAAGCTTTGAGGAATAATACTTTTTAATGGAGGTTTAAATCTATGAATTATATTAAAACAACTTTTTATATGGTTATTATTTGTATGTATACTGCCGTATCAGGGGTTATCGTTGAACATGGTGCAGATTTTACTGTGCCGACAGATTCCTTTACGCTTACTTGTATAAGTATGCCCGGTAATTTGGATATGAATAAATTGGTTTATTGCAACAAAAAGCATCTCTTTATCATAGATTTAAAACATAAAGAAAACGGAAGAACCTTCATTTTTGATAAATCTGTTTGGGATTACAAATGTGACAAAGATCTGACAAAGATAGCAGTTATCTTGAAGTCTGAGCAAACGTATCAATGGTACGACATTTTAAGTGGAAAGAAGCTTGAAGTCAAAAAAAACACTAATAATGCCATACAAAGAGATATCATCGTTTGGCCAAATCAAGAAAAGACAATGTATTATGGATATAGTGGAAAATATCTTTTGGCGTTGGATGGTAAAACGAAGCGAGTTTTAGAGTGTCATTTTAAACAAGATATATCGTCTTGCCGCTGTAAAGGCAAGGATAAGCTATATGTTTCTTTTGGCCAGATAAATACAGATGTACCTTTGGTATTTGAGCGCGATTATACGTATCGGGATATTCATATTCCAATTGATTTTGAGGACTTTATTACTGATAGGATTCTGAAAATGATTCCCAATGAACAAGGAGTGAGCAAATCTGATTTTTTCTTTAAAGTAAGTCATAATCAAGAATATATTGTAGCCTATTTTCCAAAGCAAAAAAAACTTCGAGTATATGATAAAGATTTGACCGTGCTTGTTTGGTCTTTATCTTGTATTGAGGGGTTTATGTTTATTGAAAACTATCTCATTGTAAAGTGGGAGGACAAGGGTTCCTCTGGCTACATGGCAAAAAACTGTAGAAAAATAGACGACTGTTACAGTCATTCAAAAATGAGTGACTGTGGGAGATATGTAGTTATTTACAATAAAAAAACTGGAAAAATAGTTGTTTTTGATACTGAAAAAAAAGTGAAGATAAGGAAATATAAAAATCAGGTATTTGCAAACAAAGAATTGAAGCGTCTTATTTTTACAAAGAAACCAGAGAATAAAGGGTGTTATTTAGGGGTGCAAATTGTCAAAAAGGAACAAATGTATTTTATTGACCTGCCCTCAGGGAAAAAGTATGAGGTTTTAAAGTCAGAATACTCGCGAAAGTTAAAGCGGTATATGAGGTTTGTTCTCTATTGTGGAAAAGTTTTTTTATTTGATACATATAAAAATAAGAGCTTGGGGCATATTTTCAAAGAGGGAGATGAATTTAAAATATTAACAATTAAGGGGGAAGCTGCTTGTTGTGATGATAACGATTTTTTTATTATTAAGAAGAAAAATGGTTCACTGCAGGCATACAATGTTGAAACAGATACTTATTTGCAAGCAAGCCATTTTAAGGTGAGCCCCGATGGAACAGTATTTGGTCTTTTGAACCAACGGGGGGCCGTTGGCTTTTATGGGACAGACTTTGGCAAGGGTTTGATATCAAAGTTGCCCGTTCTTTATTCTCTAACAAAAAAAGGAATAGATCATTTTGATTTTTATGTTGGTGAAGATGAATATGATTGTGTTGCTCTTATTGAAAAAAAAGACGGAAGTTTTTTTGTTTTTGATTGTAAAAAAAATAAAGTTCTTGGCTTAGGTGAAACAGCTTTTTTTGAGGATCGGTATATAGTATGCTCTTATACAGATGGAACTTTTGTATTATTTGACCGTAAGAGAAAGAGAAAATATATACTCGGGAAAAAAGAAAATCCGGTTGTCGAAAGCAGTTTTTTTATAAGTAAACAGAATAGACATTTTTTGCTTACAGAATTGAAAACAGGTTTATGTATGGTTTGGGAGCTGCAAGGTCGTATCATAAAAAATGTTCCGATAATAAAACGATTTTTGCTTGGGCGGTACTCTTTTATATATTGTACCAATGGTTTTAGCCTGTTGCTTGATACGCAGATGCATGAAGCCTTTGAGTTTCAAGTTTGTGGCAGATTACGGTTTATAAAAGATCCATTGTCTCTTGAGTTGTTATATGTTACCTATGCAAGTCATAAAAACGAGCTTAATATTTTTGATGTAAGAAAAAAAGAGCTTATATATGAATTAAAGCAGGTACAAAGATTTATTAATGGATTTTATGTAAATCCTGTTCATATTGCGGTAGAATTTGCAAGTGAAAATGAAAGAGTCCCCGTTATAAAGGTTCTAGATTTAGAAAAAAGACAAATAATACTTGTTGTGAAGCCAAAACACTTTTTGCTTTTTTCATTATTTAAAGTGTCACATAAATCTGACTTTGCCCCTGCTGGGTATTATCTCTTGTTCCGTTCGTGTAGGCAAAGGTATATATTTGGGTGCAAGGATATATATAGCTTGATACATAGAGAAGCTATCGGAAAATATGAATATGTGGTGGAAAAAAACAAAAATGAAACTTTTATGGATATTACATCGAGAAATAAGGTTTCTATGCGATATGTTCCTGGGGATCCCTTTAGTGAGTTGCTCATTAAGTTTGCAGATTTAGAAGAAGTAAAGAGTGTACGGAAAAAGGGTGCGAATGAGGAGCCTGATAAAAATGATAACAATAGAAAAACAGGACATAAGCGAAAAAGAGTACCTCAAGAGAGGGGCTCCAAGTTAAGTTTGAAGCAGAGAAAGCGCAAACGAAGAAAAAAGAAATATTAGTATTAGTGTATATTTTATGGGGGTTATATGAAATACCTAATCAAACAGATGATGTTAATTGTTTTATTAAGTGTCAGTTGCGCTGTTGTTTGCATGCATGGCGTGTTTGAAGGCAAAAACACCACTTTTTTTAATAAAGATGCTACTTTTTGTGTTACCACAAAGGTCCGGTGCCGAGAGATTCATAGAACAATTATAGAACTTGAAGTAAAGGGTAAGAATGGATTTGAGTATGATAAACATATTTTTTTGGAAACTTCTGGAGGCGCTATTACCACTGGCTTTTTAAGTGAGAAGTCTTTATTCTTTATTTATACCAGCACTAAAGGTCGAAGTAAAAAAACAATATGTATTTATGATTTTTATCAAGATCAAATGGTATTTAAGCGTTTTTTTTCACATATAAAATGTTGCGAGGGTTGCTCCTTTGTGTTTGGATTACATGAAAAAAGGCCTTTCTTGTATGATGTTGAGAAAGAAAAATGTGTTATAGATGAAAAAACAAGCATTATAGATTGGAAACGTGATGGGAGATTTGTTGTCTTTTTGGTGGGAGATAAACATCTACAAGTAAAGCGAAAATCTATATTTGCGTGTGATTTTGAAAAGAATAAAGCTTTTTTTCTTTTTAGAGATGGACTTGATGCTATGACTATAAAAGGGCCTTATTTACACCTGATAGATAGGGCTAATCAATGTGAAATAGTAGATTTAAGAACCAAAAAAGTGATTGCGACCCATATTAAAACATTTGATGCATATCGCATGACTGATGAAAATCAAGATGTTGAATGGACTGTTGCATGGTATGCGAATTTTTGTGTGATTGTAAAAAAATATGATCATAAAGCGCAGACTGAATCTGTTGTATGTAAGCATGAGCACGTAAGACATTATTGCTGGAGTAAAAAAGATGGATTTTTTGCTCTAAATGATGGTCAGGATACGTTGCATATGTATAGGCTCTTTGGGGAAACTGAACGAGATCACAGGGTGTTTGAAGATGTTGATATAATGTGTCTGCGGGAAGGACATTTGCTGGTACGGTATAAATCTAGTAGCTCTGATAGTTGTAAGCATAAAATATATGATTTAAGAGGCAACACTCCAAAGGAAATAGGCAAGAAAACATTGGGGATAGATGAAAAAAGCAAGATTGTAAAATGTGGTTTTTTCAAACGAGTTAGCCCTTTTTTATTTGTGATATGGATGAGCGAGGATGGAAAAAAAATGGTAAAAATATATGATATTTTAGATAAAGGGCAAGCGCTTTGTGCAAAAAGTTGTATTTTTACCAAAGAAAATATTGTCGATATTTGTAGTGTTGAACAAATGGCAAAAATATTTTTGCCGGGAGGTGCTGTAGTCCTTTTTTCACTGCTTACCAAACAGATTATTGGAACTTTGCGGAGTAATCATAATTGTGGTGTTTGTAATTCTGGTCATTTTTTGCTTCTTTCAAAAGATTTTCATCCTTTCTTTTGTTTGCAACAGAAAGAACAAATAAACCAGAACTCTGAGCCGTCTGCTCATCAATTAATTTCCCCTTTAGTTAAAGGTTCAGATTTGCCTCGTGGCCAGGCCAATCAAATGACACCTTCTGGTGGTGAATGCATGATAGGTGTTAAGCGAAAACGGGAATCTGGGCCCTTAGGGCAAGCGAGATTTGTATCTCATTTGAGTTCAGATGACATAGAAATGAGTCAACGAGATGGAAAAAGAAGAAAAACAAGTATATAAAGAACGTATTCAATTTTTTGGAGAAACAATGAAATTATGTAAGATAGCTCTTGTATTGTTTTTGGTGCCAATAAGCATCCAAGTATATGGGCAATTGAGCTATTGTGGGAACTATGTTGTAGATTTTGATGAAACAAAGAAAACGTTGCAAGTACGGGATGCAAGGTTAGATTCTGGGGTGCCTGTTTTATATCTTGCCCATTGTCGGGAGTATTACTATGACCAAAAGACAAATCTTTTGTCTGTAATGATACGGACTGCTATTACAGGAAGGCCAAAATCTGCATTTTCTTATACGATGAAATTATATAATATGAGCGATACTATACGTGAAATATTTTCATTTGCTTCATCAATGTATATGTACGGTGAAATTAGCTTAGATAAAATGGTTTTACTTGTTATAGTAGGGGAAAATATTTTATTGTATATATATAATAGTGAAAAAAAAACATATGAAAAGCGTTGTGTATTTGTGATAGACAAACCCGTCGTGCGTTATAGTATGGGTTGCCATTCTCCAGCTTATAATATGAAGATTCTTCATTATTGTCTTTCTCCAGATGGGTCTTATTGTTCTATCAAGAATAAGAACTCTGTTTTTGTGTATAAGATTAACAAGGATGGCTATGGTTTAGACGTTCTAAAGAGTGTGCTGCATAGGACAGGGAATATTGCATGTTGTTGTTTTAGAGATTCGAGTCTTTTTTCGGTAGAAATAAATGGCGATGAACAATTGTATGATATGGTGCGAGGTGAATGCATTCATCAAGTAAAACGTCCGGCATATTCTTTTAATTATAAGTTGAGTCCAGATGGAAAACATCTTGCGATAGGTGAAAGACTTACGGGTGTGGGTTTATATGAGCGGGTTTTTGTAAAACTTGTTGGTTTGTCCGCAAAAAAAGTAGGGTTAAGCCAGAAAAGTGTTAGTTTTGATTTTAATCAAGATGGTCTTTTGTGTATAAAGTCTCCGCGTTATATTCGTGAATATAATGTTGAAACAAAAGTTATGAAGATGTTTCCAAATCTGCAGCAGTCTGTATGGAGTGATGATGAAAAATATCTATGTGGTATGAAAAACGATCAATATGTTTTATATACATTGAAAAAACAAAAGCTTAATGAAAGGGTTGTTGCTTTGAAGCCTGTTGAGACTGTGATTTTGTTTAAGTGTAAAGTTAGCAACCGGTATGCGGTAACATTTAAAGATAATAATACTAAACTTGAGATAAAAAGATATGGTGGTCATGACCTTGTGTACAGTATTCCTGAAAAAAGAAGATTATGTATGTTTGATACTGATGTAGTGGATCGCTGTGAATATGATAAAAAAAATGAACAGGTAACTCTTTTTAATAACGATGGAGAATTAGGAACTATTAATGTGAAAAATGCAGTATTGTTAGGTCTAGCTTTGAGCAAACAAAAAAAGGCGCGAATAGATTATAAAATAGGCCGCAAGAGAAAAAGAGATTCTTTCTGGTCTTTTGATGAGGCTACAAAAGAAACAGAAAAACCGACGAAAAAAAGAAAGCTGAAGATATAGGAGTTATAAAATGGTTAAAAAGAAAACATATCTACTATTATTTTTTGTTGTTGTCATGGTAAATCATGTGGTTGCTATGAATCATGTGACTCCATTTTTAATAGAAAATCCGTTTGAAAAAAAGAAAAACGATAATATACAATATACGTTACATACTCCTGTGGCCGAAACAGATGCATTTTTTCAGGAAAAAGCTAAGGGAGATCAAGACGATGTATTCGTTGAAAAGCTGCAACAAAAAGAACCTGAATTGCAGGAACAAAATGATCACCCTGTTGTAGTTGCTCCACTTCTACCCGCTGTGCAGCTGCAGGATCTGTGGGCACAAGCAAGAAGAGAGGAAAAAAAACGTATTTCTAGGCCTAAAAAGAAAGTGATTATGCCCCCTCCTTTAGTTAAACCGTTAACGATGCAAAAAAAGACAAAGAGGCGGTGGAGAAAAAAAAGTGTATATGAGGATGTATTTGAAAAAAATAAGGCAGGAAGATTTGAATGTCCATATAATTGTCCGGATAAACACACTAATCCACGGGGTGATAAACTTATTCAGCATATAAAACTAAGACATGATCCAGGGTTTGATATAGATACATTTGATGCTGAACAAGCTAACTTAGATGCCTATGTACCACGGAAAAAAAGAGGTGGAAAAATGGGGCGAAAAGGATATGCAAATGTATTTGAGAAAAATGAGAATGATGAGTTTGAATGCCCATACAATTGTCCAGAAAACTATGCTCACAAACAGGGCAGGTGCGTTTATTCACATGTTCGCAGAAGGCATGATTCTGAATTTCAAGTGCAGACATTTGACCCTACAAAAGTTGATTTAAATGTATATAAATCGCGCAAGAAAGAGTCGGGGGGCAATATAAGATTTCATGATATATTTGAAAAAAATAGGGATAATGAATTTATGTGTCCATATAATTGTCCGGAAGAATATACTCATGTAAAGGGAAATAGGGTTGCTATACATATCAGAAAAAGGCATGACAAATCATTTTTAGTTGCAACATTTAATCGTGATCTAATCGATTTAGATGTGTATATACCACCAGAAAAGAGTGGATTGAAAAGAGGGTATATTGATATCTTTGAAAAAAATGAAGATGGGGAATTTGTATGCCCATATAATTGCCAAGATAAGTGTGCTAAAAAACACGGTGACCATATTGTTACACACATAAAAAGGCGGCATGATCCGAATTTTAGTTTACAAACATTTGATCCAACAATAGCGAATTTGAATGCATGGATACCACGGAAGCATGAGGGGATTCGGGGAAAAAAGACCTATGGCAATGTATTTGAAAGAAACGCATATGGGCAATATGAATGTCCATTCAATTGTCCTGATAAGTATGCTCATGCAAGTGGCCAGGCTGTTGGAGCACATATACAACGTAGGCATGATAAAGATTTTAATTTAGAAACGTTTGATCCAGCAATTGTTGATTTGAACGCGTATATACCACGTCAAAAAGGAGCTCGGAGCGTGCGGTTATACCGTGAAGTGTTTGCGAGAAATGAGAGTGGTAAGTTTGAATGTCCATTCAATTGTCCTGATAAGTATACTCATGCAAGTGGTCAAAGTGTTAAGACCCATATACAGGCAAGACATGATAAAACATTTAAGTTAGATGTATTTGATCCTGAGACGGCTGATTTGGATGCGTGGATACCGCGAAAAAGTAAAAAAAGAAAAAGGAAAGCTTCACTTGCAAGGAATTACGACAGAGATGAGTCAAATAGAAAAAAGAAAAAAAGAAAGTTGACGATATAGGAGGTTATAAAAATGGTTAAAAAGAAAACATATCTACTATTATTTTTTGTTGTCGTCATGGCAAGTCATGTGGTTGCTATGGATCATGGGACTCCATTTTTTATAGAAAATCCGTTTGATAAAAAACAAAAGGATAATACACAATTTTCACTTAAAACGCCGACTGTTAGCAAGGGGTCCTTTTTTCAAGAGGATGATTTTATGCAAGTAAGTGGTGGTGTAGAATCTTTTTTTTATCCTGAATACCAATCAACTCTTTGTTTAGATACTTCTAAGAAAAATGGAGATAATCAAATTAATTTTGATACTAAAAAAACATGCTTTGATAAAGAATGTTGCATTATATCATCTGACAATGACGAGAATGAGGTTTTGTTGTTGCAGCAACCGTGTGGGCTAAAAAGAAGGTATGAGGACGTATTAGAAAAAAATGAAAACGATGCATTTGTATGTCCTTATAATTGTCCAGAGCAGTATGCCCATAAAGAGGGAAGAATGGTTGGGTATCATATAAAAGCGAGGCATGATAAAAAATTTGACTTACAAACATTTGACCATAAAATCATTGATGTGAATAAGTATATTTCTCGCAAAAGGAAAAGATATGCAGATGTTTTGAAAAAAAAGAAAGGTAAATTAGTTTGTCCATACAATTGTCCTGAAAATTATAGCAACAAAACCGGACGGTTAGTTGTTCAACACGTTCACTCAAGACATGACCCGCACTTTAGTTTGCAAACGTTTGCCCCTGAGAATGTTGATTTGAACGTGTATATACCTTGCAAATCAAGATGGGACTCGATGAAAAGACATAAAGATGTGTTTGAAAAAAATAAGAATGGTGCATTTGAATGCCCATACAATTGTCCTGATGAGTATGAGAATAAAAACAGCGAAAATGTTATTGATCATATACAGGCAAGGCACGATAAAACATTTAGATTGCAAACATTTGACCCAGTAACTGCTGATTTGAATGCATATATACCTCGCAAGAAAGCTGGTAGACGCAATAGGAGTTCAGGGAAGAAAAATAAAAGAAAAATGTATGTAAATGTGTTTGAGAAAAATGAAGATGGACAATATGGGTGTCCTTACAACTGTCCCGATAATTATGCTCATGCTCGAGGGGACCTAGTTATTAAGCATATAAAGAGTCGGCACGATAAAGATTTTGATTTGCAGATATTTGACAAAGAAAAAGCAGATTTGAATGTATATATTTCACGAAAAATAAAGTGGGGAGGCAAAACCTATAATGATGTGTTTGATAAAAACAAAGATAATGAGTATGAATGTCCTTATCATTGCCCCGAACACTATACTCATAAAAGGGGAGATTGTGTTGTTGGGCATATAAAAGCAAGACATACTAAAGATTTTGATTTGCAGACGTTTGATTGTATAAAGGCTGATTTAGATGTGTATATACCATGGAAATCTAGATGGAAACGGCATAGAGATTATGTAGATGTATTTGAAAAAAACGAAGATGATAAGTATACGTGTCCCTATAATTGCCGTCATAATTATACTAGCAAATATGGAAAAGATGTTGTAAGACACATCAAAACAAAGCATAATGAAAACTTTAAATTACAAACATTTAATTCTCAAGTAGCTGATTTGAATGCATGGATACCACGAAAAAAAGATGGGGCAAGAAAACGCAAAAGAAAGCATTCAATTGCAAAAGATGGAGATATCGAAGATAAAAAAAGAAAAAAGAAAAAAAGAAAATTGACAATATAGGGGTTAAAAAAATGGTTAAACAGAATTTATATATAGTATTGTTTTTTGTGATGGTAGCAATGGCAAACCATGCGTTTGCCATGGACCACGATAATCATTTGTCAGCTTTTATACTAAATCCATTTGGTGTAAAACGCGATAGCGTACAGGTTACTTTAAAGTCTCCGGTGGCCGAGAAGGAAAATGATTTTTTTCCTGATGCTTTATCTTTTTTTTCGTCAAATGTGTGCCTGGCAGGCGGGGAGGATCGGAAAAAAGGATATTCTAAAGAGAAAAATGAACAAGCGAGCACCGAATTGTCGTTTGATCCAAATGGAGCAAATCTAAGGGGGGAAAAACGGGGTAGTAAAAAGAAAAAAAAATATGTAGAAGTGTTTGAAAAAAATGAGGATGAAGAATTTATATGTCCATATAATTGTCCCGATAAGTATAGTAATAAACGAGGAAGAATGGTTGGTTATCATATACAAAGAAGGCATGATAAAGATTTTAATTTGCAAACATTTGATCCGGCGAAAGTCGATTTGGATGTATGGATACCGCATAGATCGAAAAAAAACAATAGAAAAAAAGTTGCAGATGTGTTTAAAAAAAATGGACAGGGTAAATTTGAGTGTCCCTATAATTGCCCAGATAACTATGCTCATAAAAACGGTGATACTATTGTTATGCATATAAAAAGAAGGCATGATCCTTCATTTAAATTACAAACATTTGACTGTGAAAAAGCTGATTTAAATAGGTATATATTACAAAAACGGAAAAAATATGGTTATGTATTTGAGAAAAATGAAGATGGTGCATTTATGTGCCCCTATAATTGTCGTCATAATTATGCTCATAAAAAGGGGCAGCATGTTGTGCAACATATATGCAAAATGCATGATAGAGATTTTAGTGTGCAAAGGTTTAATAGAAAAGAAGCAGATTTAGATGCATGGATATCAACCTATAAGACATATGTAGATGTATTTACAAAAAATGGACAGGGTGAGTTTGAGTGTCCATACAATTGCCCAGATGGTTATGCTCATAAAAAAGCTAAAGAAGTTGCAGCTCATATAAGGGCAAGGCATAATAAAAAATTTAGTTTAAAGACGTTTGATCCAAAAATAGTTGATTTAGATGAATATATACCTCCGAAGCGTAGGACTGGTAGAAAAAGAAAGTCTGTTGTTGATGATGAAGATAAAAAAAGAAAAAAGAAAAAAAGAAAATTGACAATATAGGGGTTAAAAAAATGATTAAAAAGAAAGCATATCTACTATTATTTTTTGTGATGGTAGCAATGGCAAGTCATGTTATTGCTATGGATAAAGATAATCGTCTGTTTTTTATAGAAAATCCGTTTGATAAGAAACAAGATAATAATGAGCAACAGTCATTGCAGACTCCTATCCCTGCAGGTGGTGTAAATAATGTATTTAACATTAAAGGTGGTGTTGAGCATCAAGTTCAAGAAGCGGAGCCATGTCGGCATCAAAGAATACGCTCCCATAAAGACGTATTTGAGAAAAATGAGGAGGGGGAATTTGAATGCCCCTATAATTGTCCTGACGCGTATGCCCATGAATTGGGAAGATGTGTTGTTCAGCATATAAAAAGGAGGCACGACGAGGAGTTTAACTTGCAAACCTTTGATTTGCAAAAAGTAGATTTGGATACATGGATACCTCGTAAAAGGAAATATGCTGATATATGTAAACAAAATGAAAAGGGACAATATGAGTGTCCATATAACTGTCCTGATGAGTATGCTCACAAGAATATAAGGAGGGTTGTGCGACACATAAAAGTTAGACATGATCAGGCGTTTGATAAACTAACATTTGACGTAGAGACTGCTAATTTAGATTTATATATATCGCGGAAAGTGGAAACAGGCGGAAGAAAGACATATAATGATATATGTGAAAAAAATGGTAAAGGAGAATATGTATGCCTTTACAACAATTGTAATTATGCAAAGAAAAGAGGTTTAGAAATTGGAACACATATTAGGAGAAGGCACGATAAAGAATTTGTTCTAAAGAATTTTGACCAACAAACAGCTGACTTGGATGCATGTATACTCAAGAAAAAAGAGGTAAGTCGAAAATATGATACTGTTTTTGAAAGAAATGAAAATGGTGATTTTATGTGTCCATATAACTGTCCTGAAGGATATACTCATCAAAAGGGATCAGCGGTTGTTAAGCATATAAAAAGAAGGCATGATAGTAATTTTTATTTTCAAACATGGAATTTGGCAACCGCGGATTTGGACGAGTACATAGAGCGAAGTCCATGTGGTCCACAGGGGAAGTATAATCATGTATTTGAGCAAAACACAGGATGTGAATATTTGTGTCCATTTAATAATTGTGATTATGCAAATAAAAGAAGCATTGAGTTGCTAGTGCATGTAAAAAAACGACATGATGAGAATTTTGATCCGGAGACCTTTTCCTATCAAACTGCTGATTTGAATGCATATATTCCGAAGAAAAAATGTGGACCAAAAGCAAAGAAAACCGGCAACAAAAGAAAGAGGTATAATTCAATAGAAAAAGACTTAGATGGGAAAACGATAAAAAGAAAAAGGAAAAAAAGAAAGCTTGTGATCTAGGAGGTTTAAAAATGGTTAGAAAGCAAATATATTTATTATTATTTGGTGTAATGGCAACAATTGGGAGCTGTCTCATTGCCATGGAGGATAAAAGCTATTCATTTTTGATAGAAAATCCGTTTAATAAAAAAATAGGTGGTAATGTGAATCTGTCACTGCATACTCCTATCCCTACAGGTGGTTCGGATAATATGTGTAGCTTTAAAGGTGACGATAATTATTTTAGGCAAAAAACAAGAAGTTCCTATGAAAATGTGCTTGAGAGAAATGAAGATAGGGAATTTAAATGTCCCTATAATTGTCCCGAAATGTATGCTCATAAAAACAGCTATTTGGTTGTTAGGCATGTGAAAAAAAGACATAATCCAGCGTTTAATTTGCAGATATTTGATCCAGTAGGGGCAAATTTGGATGCATGGATACCACCGAAATCAGGATGGGAATCGAGAAAAAAATGTGTGGATGTATTTACAAAAAATGAAGGGGAGAAATTTGAATGTCCTTTCAATTGTCCTGAGGGGTATGTTAATAAAAAGGGGGCATTGGTTATTCAACATATAAAAGCAAGGCATGATAAAACGTTTAATTTGCAGACGTTTGACTCAATGAAAGTAGATTTGGATACGTATATTCCATGGAAAAAAAATGCGGAAAAAATGGCAGAAAGGGATATGATGACGTTTTTGAGATAAATGAGGATGGAAAATTCATGTGCCCATATAATTGTCCTGATGCGTATGCTAATGAAAAAGGGTTACGAGTGGCTCAACATATAAAAGCAAGGCATGATACAAATTTTAATTTACAGACATTTAACGGTGAAAAAGCTGATTTGAACGTATATATTCCACGAAAAAAGAAAGTAAGGGGAGCAAAAAGATATAGCGATGTTTTTGAGAAAAATAAATATGGCGAATATAAGTGTCCTTATAGTTGCCCAGACAAGTATGTCCATAAAGATGGAAACATTGTTCGTAACCATATAAGAAGAAGGCATGATCCGGATTTTAATCTACAGACGTTCAATCCGGATGAGGATAATTTAAATTCTTGGATTCCACTGAAGTGTAGGACCGGTAGAAAAAGAAAGCGTAGAAAACATGACGAAAAGAGTCAGCGAAAGAAAAAAAGAAAACTCAAAATATAAAAGATTGAAAAATGATTAAGAAAAAAAGATATATATTATTATTTTTTGTTACGGTAGCAACGATAAATCATATAGCTGCAATGGATGACTTAGGTATAGAAAATCCATTTGCTAGAAAAAAAACGGAGGAGATATCGCTTACATTAGATGCTTCTGATATCCAAGAAGGTTTTTTTGCTAGAAGTATTACTAAAAAACACTCAAATAATATTGAGGAACAACATGGGCATCGAGAGATTGATCATGATAAGACGCATGTTGCAGGATCTGTATCTTATAAAAGAGTCAGAGCTAAAGAAGTCAGAATGGTGCCGCATATGCTTGGAGCACTTGATCATGGGAGCAATGATCCAGAAGTTAGATTTAATTATTGGACAAAAAAAGGATATGCAGATGTATTTGAAAAAAATGATAATAGAAAATATATGTGTCCTTATAATAACTGTAATTATGCAAAAGAAGCTGGGAGTGAGGTAGTTAAGCATATAAAGAGAGCGCATGATAAAGACTTTAATTTGCAGACCTTTGATTGTGATACTGCTGATTTGGATGTCTATATCAAGCGAAAACGTGCGAAAAAATATGCCGATGTATTTGAGAAAAATGATGATGGAGCATTTCTTTGTCCTTACGATTGTGCGTATACTCACCGGCAAGGCAAACGTATGGGGCGTCACATAAAAAGTAGGCATGATAAAAATTTTGATTTACAAACATTTGATCCTACAACAGTAGATTTAGATGCATATGTGCCTACTAAGAAAAAAAGGCATGTAGATGTATTTGAGGTAAATGAAAACGACGAATATATGTGCCTATATAAGTGCCGGGATAATTATGTTAATACAAATGGAGATCGTGTTGTTCAGCATATAAAGGAAAGACATGATAAAAATTTTGGTTTACAGACATTTGATCGTGATACGGCTGATTTGGATGTCTATATTAACCGAAAAAAAGGAAGAAAGAGATATGTAGATGTATTTGAAAAAAATGAGCACGATAAATTTATGTGTCCTTATAATAATTGTCCTGATAATTATACTCATATAAAGGGGCCAGAAGTTGCTTCTCATATAAAAAGAAGGCATAATAAGTGTTTTAGATTGGAGAAATTTGACCGTCAAAAAGCTGATTTGAATGCTTGGATACCTAGAGTGCGGACATCACGGCAAAAACGACTAAGAACATGTGATGATGTATTTGAAAAAAATGAAAATGAAGAATATGTATGCCCTTATTATTGTCCTGATAATTATACTCATAGCGTTGGTCGCGAGGTTGAGAGGCATATACGAGTAAGACATGATTTGCAATATAATCGTGACACCTTTAATTGTGAATCAATTGATTTAGAGGCGTGGATACCACGAAAAGCAAGAGGGACAAAAGTAAAATGGGGTGATAGGTTTAAGAAAAATGAAAAAAATGAGTATATGTGCCCATATAATTGTTACGATAATTATTCTCATGAAGACGGAAATTGTGTAATGAAGCATATACGGGCAAGACATGATAAAACATGTAAATCTAATACGTTTGATCCAACAAATATTGATTCAAATGCATGGATACCACGAAAAACAGGAGTAAAAAGAAAGAGGCCTTGCGGGCAAGCAGATATAAGAGGAAAAAAGAAAAAAAGAAAAATGACGATCTAAGAGGGAAAATGATGCTTATAAAGAAAATATATATACTATTCTTTTTTGTCATGGCAGTGATGGTAAACCATATAGTTGTAATGGGTATGGAGCAGGACAATGCTGCATTTTTAATAAAAAATCCATTTGAAAAGAAACAAAAAGATAACAATGTGGTGCTTACCTTAGATCCCTTGATTAGAATAGAGTATGATTGTAAGGATCAAAAAAAACGGCTTCCAAGACGACAATTTCGTGTGCCATCTAAAAAGGCTTTATATGACGAAAAGTTTAAGAAAAATAAAGACAATAAATTTATGTGTCCATACAATTGCCCAGAGGATTATACGAATAAAAGAGGGGACGTTGTTGCTGTTCATGTAAAGGCAAGGCATGATGAGAATTTTGATATCCGAACCTTTGACTCTGAAAAGGTTGATTTGAATGCATACATATTGTTAGTTCAATCAAAAAAAAATAAGTATGTAGATGTTTTTGAGAAAAATGAAATAGGTAGGTTTATGTGTCCATACAATTGTCCTGATAATTATGTATCAACAAGGGGTGCCGATGTTATTCAACATATAAGGGCAAGACATGATAAAGGTTTTGATTTGCAGACCTTTGATAAAGAAAAGATAGATACAGATGTATATATACCTCGAAAAAGAGGGAGAAGAGATTTTGAAGATATTTTTGAAAAAAATGAAAATGATGAATTTATGTGTCCATATAATTGTCCTGATGATTATGCTCATAAAAAGGGTCAGTGGGTAATGTCGCATATTAGAAAAAGGCATGACCAAACGGTTACAAAGTGTGCATTTGACCGACATAAGCTAGATCCAGATGCATATATACCTAAAGTAGAGCTAAAGAAATATGTGGATGTGTTTGAAAAAAATGAAAATGATACATTTAGGTGTCCATATAACAATTGTCAGTATGCAAAACCGCATGGGTCTGAAGTTGTTGTGCATATACGAAGGCGGCACAACAAGCTCTTTAATTTGCAGACATTTAATCGCGAAAATGAAAATTTAAATGCGTATATACCATTAAAGAAAAACTGTAAAAGATATGGAGATGTGTTTGAGAAAAATAAAAAGAAAGAGTTTAAATGTCCATATAATTGCCCAGATAGGTATGCACATAAAAGAGGAAAAGATGTATTGAGACATATCAAAAGAAGACATGACTCGGACTTTGATTTACAAACGTTTAATCAAGATATGGCTGATTTGAATGCATGGATACCCCGAAAAAGGTGTTCTGGTATAAAAAGAAAAAGAAAAGAGTTGGTTGAAAAAGATACTCAAGAAGCACGCAGAAAAAAGAAAAAAAGAAAAATGAGGATTTAGGATTTAGGAGGTTTAACATGTTTAGAGATAAGGTATACAGAGTATTATTTTTTGTTGTGGTAACGTTGGTGAGCCATACGGTTGCCATGGATAATCTATTTTTGATAGAAAATCCATTTGCGGCAAAGAAACGTGACAATGTGGTACTTACCTTGGATTTTCCTATTGAGCATAAAAATAAGAATGATTTTTTTATTGGACAAGATACGGGTTATAGTTTTGAAGGACCTATAAGACGTGCAACAAAATCTTTAAAAAAGGTTTCATATTCTCATGTGTTTGAGGTAAATAAACAAGGGGCATATGAGTGTCCATATAATTGTCCAGATAATTATGCGCATGAAAATGGAAAAAGTGTAATTGAACACATAAAAAGAAGGCATAATGAAACATTTGGTATAAAAACATTTGAGCCGGATGAGGCTGATTTAAGTGCATATATACCGAGGAAAAGAACAACTGGAGGAAAAAGGATATATGACGATATATGTGAGAGAAACAATAGAGGAAACTATATATGTCCGTATAATAACTGTAAGTTTGCTACTAAAAGTGGTAAGGAAGTTGGAAAACATATACGAGTAAGGCATGATGCAGATTTTGATTTGCAGGCATTTAATTGTGAAACAACCAATTTGGATGCATGGATACCGTACAAAAAAAAATATGCTGATATATGTAAAAAAAATGAGAAAGGGGAATTTGAGTGCCCCTTTAATTGCCCGGATGCGTATGCTAATAAAAATGTAAAAGTGGTTTCTCAGCATATAAGAGCAAGGCATGACAAGGATTTTGATGTACAAGCATTTGACCCGGAGACGACGGACTTGAATATATATATAGCGCGAAAAGCAGAGACAGATGCAAGTAGAAGATATAAAGATATATGCAAGAAAAATGAGAAAGAGGAATTTGTATGCCCTTATAATAATTGTAACTATGCAAAAAAAATAGGCAGACAAATAGGGCAACATATACGAGCAAGGCACGATAAAACGTTTAAATTAAGAACATTTGATTCACAAAAAGCAGACTTGGATGTATATATACCAAGGAAAAAAGAATCCGGGGGCAAAAAGTATGTTGAAGTCTTTGAAAAAAATAAGAAAGAAGAATTTATATGTCCTTATTTTTGTCCTGATGAATATACTCATAAAAGTGGATTGGCACTTTGCAAACATATAAAGACAAGGCATGATCCAGATTTTAATTTACAATTATTTAATCCAGATACAGATGATTTGAGTATGTGGACACCACGGAAACGTAAGAGGGGGCACAAGAGAAAAAGATTGGAAAATATAAAAAAAATAGGGCGGCTAAGAAAAAGGCGGAAGGTTGCTATATAAATATGTGGAGGTTTAACATGTTTAGAGATAAGGTATACAGAGTATTATTTTTTATTGTTGTAATAGTGGTAAACCATACTGTTGCTATGGGCATGGAGCATGGTAATACTATATTTTTGATAAAAAATCCCTTTGATAAAAAACAAAATGATGGCCTGCAGATTACTTTAGGTTTTCTTGAGCCAAAAAGTAATAGAAGTATGTCTATGAGGACGCTTCAAAAGAGAAAGTACAAAGATGTATTTGAGAAAAATGAGCATGATGAATTTATGTGTCCTTACAATTGTCCAGATGAGTATACCCATGAAAATGGTCTGAATGTTTTGTCACATATACGAGCAAGACATGATAAAACATTTCATGTGCAGACGTTTGATTATACAACGGCTAATTTGGATGCATGGATTCCTAGACAAAGAAAGCGCAGGAAACAAGGGTATTTGACGGTGTTTAAAGTAAATAAAAAAGGTAAGTTTGAATGCCCATACAATTGCCCTGATAAGTATGCGGATGTAATTGGAGGTGCTGTTGTTTTGCATGCAAGAAAAAGGCATGATTCAAATTTTGATTTACAAACATTTGATGCGGAAAAAGCTGACTTGGATGCTTTGATACCGCAAAAGAGGCAGGGGGGCAAAAAAAGAAAGCGGTCTGATGATCGAGCAGAGCAGAAAAGACCAAAGAAAAAAAGAAAGTTTAAAATATAGGGGTTAAAAAATGCTTAAAAAGAACGTGTATGGATTTTTATTTTTTGTTATGGCAATAGCTGCAAGTTATGTGGTTGCAATGGAGGAGAATAATCCATTTTTTATAGCAAATCCATTTGATAAAAGACAAGAAGAAGATGTGCAACTTACCTTAAATGCTCCAACGAGTTTGGAAGAAAAGAAGGTAAAAAAGAGAAAAAGAAGATATGTAGATGTATTTAAGAAAAATGAGAATGATGAACTCATGTGTCCTTTTAATTGTCCCGATAATTATGCTCATAAAGAGGGAAGAAATGTTGCTTCACATATAAAGGTAAGGCATAATAAAAAATTTCGCTTAAAAAGTTTTGATCCTCAAAAGGCTAACTTGAATGCATGGATACCACGAAAAGTTGGTGGATATAAAAAGAAATATGTAGATGTTTTTGATCTAAATGAAGATGGTCAATTTTTGTGCCCATATAATTGTTCTGATGATTATGCTCATAAAAGAGGCGCAGAAGTTGTTGCTCATATACACAGAAAACATAGCAAAGATTTTTATTTACAAACATTTGATAGAGATGCTGCTGATTTAGACGCATCTCTATTGCGAAAAAATAGCAATGTAAAAAAATATAGTTTTGCCTTTAAGCAAAATGGGAATGGTGAGTTTGAGTGCCCGTATAACTGTCCAGATCACTATGCAAATAAGTATGGATCAGTGGTGATTGAACATATTAAAAGAAGGCATGATCCAGATTTTGATTTGCAGACATTTGACCCTAAGGTCGATAACTTAAATACCTATATCAAACGAAAACGGAATACGAGAATAAATTATGATGGAGTTTTTGAACAAAATGAGGATGGGGAATTTGAGTGTCCATATCATTGTCCGGATAAGTATACAAATATAAAGGCTAAAGAGGTATCGGGACATGTACGAAGAAGGCATTGTCCAGGCTTTAATCCGGAAACTTTTGACCGGCAAACCGCCAATTTAAGCAGGTATATTTTGCCGAAAAAGAATAAGCAAATAGGGGAAAAAGGAAAAGCTTACAAGAGACATTTTAAAAAGAATGAAAAAGAGGAATTTGTGTGTCCATACCATTGCCCAGAGAACTATACAAATAAAAGAGGCGATGTTGTTGTCAATCATATAAAAAGACGGCACGATAAAACATTTGACGTACTAACATTTGATCGTACAAAGAGTGATTTGAATGCGTGGATACCACGAAAAAAAGGTGGTTTGGAAAAAAGATATGTAGATTTTTTTGAACAAGATGAGGATGGTGAATTTATATGCCCATATAATTGCCCTGATAACTATACTCATAAAAGTGGGCATGGAGTTAAACAACACATAAGAAGTTGTCATGATAAATATTTTGATTTGCAAACATTTGATCCTAAAAAAATAGTTGATTTAAATGTATATATAAAAAATAGTAGGGGCGGAAGAAAAAGAGGCGGGAAGCTGCATTGCGATGAAATATTGAAAAAAGACGAGTGTGGGGAGTTTATGTGTCTATTTAATTGTCCAGATAAGTATACCAATAAAAATGGACGACAAGTTGTTCAACATATGCAGAGAAGGCATGATCCAACGTTTACACTCCATACATTTAATCCTGAAACAATAGATCTGAATGCATGGATACCACGGAAAAAGCCTGGAAGGGGTCGAAAAAGAAAAAGATCTCATGAAGTAAAAAACCACAGACTAAAGAAAAAAAGAAAGATAAGGATCTAGGGGGTAAAAAATGGTTAAAAAGAAAATATATATATTGTTATTTTTTGTAATAGTTATGGTGGCAAGCTATGTGGCTGCGATGGAGGATAGCTCTCATCTGTCATGTTTTATAAAAAATCCATTTGATAAAAAGCAAGAAGAGAATGTACAACTTACTTTGGATATTCCTGTCGCGGATAAAAACGATAATTATTTTATTGAAAACACTGAGGGACAGAATAATCAGAAATCTATGTCTTGGTACCAGCACCGACCGAAGAAAAAGACAAAAAAAAGGTCTGTTCAAAAAAAGGGAAGGTTGGTAAGGTCTGCAGATGTATTTAAAAAAAATAAAGATGGTGATTTTGTTTGTCCATATAATTGTCCCGATAAACATACTTATAAAAGCGGTTCTGGGCTTGTTCGTCATATTAAAAGAAGGCATGATCAAAAGTTTGATTTGCAGACATTTAATCCAGATGAAACTGATTTGGATGCGTGGATACCTCGGAAAATAGAAAAAACATATTTCAATGTATTTGAGAAAAATGAAGATAGACAATATGAGTGCCCATATAATTGTCCCGATGAGTATGCTCATAAGCAAGGAAAAATGGTTGTGCAGCATATAAAAAGAAAGCATGATAAAGACTTTAATTTGCAAACATTTGATTCTACAAAGGCTGATTTAGATGTATGGATACGAGGTGAAAAATGGCATGTAGATGTATTTGAGAAAAATGATAGCGGTGAATGGATATGTCCATATAATTGCCCAGATAATTATGTACATAAAGAGGGAAGATATATTTTTCACCATATAAAAAGTCGGCATGATAAAGGTTTTGATTTGCAAATATTTGATCGTGCAACTGCAAACTTAAATGCGTGGATACCTCGAAAAATTAAAGGAGGAAAAAAGAGATATACAGATGTATTTGAGAAAAATGAAGAAGGTAGGTTTCTGTGTCCATATAATTGTCCTGATGGCTATGCCTATAAACAAGGAAAATGTGTTGTTCATCATATAAAAAGTCGACATGATAAAGACTTTGATTTGCAGACATTTGACGAGGAAACAGCTAATTTGGAAGCATGGATACCTCGAAAAAGGGCGAAGAAAAGAAACCTTTCGACCTGTCCTCCGAAGCCTCGGCGAAGGGGGATACGAGGCAAAAAGCCTCTACTCAGGATGAGCGGCAAAAAAAGGAAACGTTTCTTTCGAGATGCAACTTCAAATAGGCAAAAGAAAAAAAGAAAAACAAGGATCTAGAAGGTTTAAAATGGTTAAAAAGAATGCATATATATTATTATTTTTTGGCATAGCAACAATTGCAAGTTATGTGGTTGCCATGGATAAAGATCATTTATCATTTTTGATAAAAAATCCGTTTGATAAACAACAAAAGGATGAGGGGCAGATTTCCTTAGGTGCTCCAATGGGTTTGAATAAAGATAATAATTTTTTTGTTGAGCAAAATCAGGATAATACACCTGAAGAACAACGGGATTCCTGTTTTGCAAGACCTGAATCTAAAGAGGTAAATCTCCTAATACTTTCACCACCGATAAGGCGAGTTTCTAGAATGACTAAAAAGGTTTTGTATCGCCAAAAGTTTAAGAAAAATGATAGTGATGCATTTGAATGTCCATACAATTGTCCAGATAGTTATACAAATAAAAGAGGCGATAGGATTGAAGGTCATGTAAAAGCAAGACATGACAAAGGTTTTGATCTATATACATTTGATGTAAGTATTGCAGATTTAGATGTGTATATACCGCGAAAACGCGTCAGAATAGAAAAAAAATATGCCGAGGTATTAGAAAAAAATGAGAAAGGCGAATTTGAGTGCCCATATGATTGTCCAGATGATTATGCTCATAAAAAAGGGGGAAAGGTTGCTGAACATATACAAAGGAGGCATGATCCAGGTTTCAATTTGCAAACGTTTGATCTAAAAGAAGTTAATTTGAATATCTATATACCACGAAAAAAAAAGTCAGTAAGAGGTACAAAAAAACATTCCGATGTATTTGAAAAAAATGAAGATGGGAAATTTGAATGCCCATACAATTGTCCAAAGGAGTATACCAACAAAGGAGGGGCAGAGATTGTTCGGCATATAAAAAAAAGGCATGATAAAAACTTTAATTTGCAGACATTTGATCATGAGAAAAATGATTTGAACGCATATATACCATCGAAAATAGAAAAATATTATGTTGATGTATTTGAAAAAAATGAAGATGAGCAATTTGTATGTCCATACAATTGTCCAAAAAAGTATGTGCATAAAAAGGGGCGTTATGTTTTTATACATATAAAAAGAAGGCATGATCCAGAATTTAATTTACAGACATTTGATCGTGAGACGGCTGATTTGGATAAGTGGGTATCCCGAAAAAGTAAAAAACGGAAAAGGCCAATGGATCAAGTCAGTGGAAATAGGGTTACAAAAAGACGCAAGACAAAGATTTAGCAAAAACGGCTCTTATAGGGGTAAAAGGTTATTTTGGCTAAATAAATAAGAAAAAAAGATGTAAAAAACTGAAATTATGGTATAATAGTGCAATAGTGGAGGAAAATTAAATGGATTTATTACAAAGAGTTATTACCTGTGTTATGCTGCTTAGCAGTATAATTATGACCCCAATTGGTTGCATGCAGTGCGTTGAAAGACAAACTTCTTTTATTGCCACGCCGGACTTTATGATTTGTGCAACAGTTTGGTCCAAGGGGGCAGATACGTATATCATTGTGTGTGATAAAAAGACCAATATTGTTACGTCATTTTTTTTAAAGCAAGGGCGCGCATTAGGTTTTCAGTTTGTCTGTTTTAGTCATGATGGCAAAAAAATCATGCTGGGATCAGCAAATGGATTGTTTTTTCTTGACAGGCAAACGGGGGTTATAAGAGCATATGACAAGATCGTAAAGAGACAACAACAAATACAAATATATATAACCGACGTTGTTATCAATGGATGTCTTTTTGTGCAATTTACAAATCATATTATTGGAATATTTGGACAGGATGTAAAAGTTATTAAAGCTACAAAGGCTATAAAAAGTTTTAGTTGTAGTGAAGATCATACTGATTTAACGTCTGTTGACCTTCAGTTTGTAGATGGTACAACACAGAATGTTACCAATTTTGAAAACGCATTACAGGTTGAGGTTGATCTTGCAGAAGTGTTGTCGTTGCAAAGGCCACAACCAACACTATCGTTTCAGCAGAAAGAATCTTTGCCTGCAAGAGAACATAATCAGCAGAGTCTCCGAATACATGCTGTGCCTTTTTCTATCCCGGAGCCTTACAGCGAGGTTTCAGTGCCTGAGAAACGAAAAAAACGAAGATATTATAAAGATGTATTTAAGAAAAATGAAAAAGAAGAATTTATGTGTCCATATAATAATTGTGATTATGCAAAAAAAAGAAGTCAAGAGGTTGTTTGTCATATAAGGGCAAGGCATGATCCAAACTTTAATTTAAAAACATTTGATCGTGTGACCGCTGATTTGAGTGCGTTTATACCACAAAAAAAACGGGGGAGACCTAAAGGTAGAAAAGGAAACAAACGTTATGAGGATGTATTTAAGAAAAATGAAAAAGAAGAATTTATGTGTCCATATAATTGTCCTGATAAGTATACCCACAAAAAGGGAAACTATGTTGCGAGACATATACGGGCAAGGCACAATAAAGCCTTTAGTTTGCAGGAATTTGACGCGAAAACTATTGATTTAAGCGCGTCTATACTACGAAAAAAACGAAGGAAATCAAGCGGTGAAAAGCGAAAAAGAGTAGATTTAATTGAAAAAGATGGAGACAGAGAAGAAGAAAAAAGAAAAAAGAAAGAAAGAAAGAAAGCTATTTAATAAAATAATATTTTATGGAGGTTTCACTAAGATGAAAAACATAGTAAAGTGCATTGCCGTTGGTCTTTTAATTGGAATGACAACATGCAATAATGGAATGAATCATCGAAGCAGACAAACTAATTCTACTAAGGAATTAAGAAGGAGTTTTAGAAATTTTTTTGTTAAAATTTCTTTAAGGCCTGACAACAGGGAAAACGAAAAACAAGAGAGTTTATTGCACATAGAGGTTTTAGGTAAAAAGGATTATACGTATGATGCCACGGTAGCGATTGATGCTGCTTTTAAAAATGCTGTAATAGTTGCCAATATTCGGGGGCAATATCTCCTTGTTAGATTAGAAAATACAGATAAGTCCGGAATAGTTTATTTCATACATCTACAACAAAAGAAAATTGTTAGGGATAAATATAAAAAGTTCTATGATTTTCAAAGTAACTATCTTTTTTTTCAACTGCAAGATGGCCGTCCTGTTGTCGCAGATTGTAACAATGAGTCTTTAAATATTAGACCAAAACACTTTAAAGACAATTGGCGTTTGGCTGGCCAATATCTTGTTTTTGAATTAGGTGAAGAGCATTTGCAACATTCCTCTACTATCATTGAATGTTACGACTTAACTTTGGGTAAAAGGAAAAGATTTAAGTTTAAAGGTGAAATTTCTACTCTGTTTTTTGATGTGCAGAAAAAAATATTAGAAATTAGATTGACAAATGGTAATCTAACGATTGTTGATCTTCCGTCAATGACTATAATGGTACAAAACTCCCTCCTTATAGCTTTTGATAGATGGAAGATACAAAATGACGACGATACAGTAACACTATATAAGATATATCACTATATGAATCTTGATTTTGTTGTTGAAAAATATAATAAAGACACGAGAGAGTGGGCTTTTGATTTTTGCGAACCCAATATTAGTAAGTTTTTAAAGGCAAAAGATTGTTTCCTTTTGCCTTCTTGTAATCAGTCGCTACATATTATAAACATGAAGAATAGAAAGAAAGTTTCACTTAAAGGTGTTTCAAGTATAAAAAATCACAATGAATATCTCTTTATTTTATGTAATCCTGCTTGTAAGCAACCTGATGACAGAGAGTCCCATGGCGTTTATATATATGATAATTGGAAGGAGAGATTGCTATCTAAGAAAGATTTAGGACTAGAAGCTAATGTTCAAGTTGTTTCGTTTGATCGGTGTGGTGAATATTGTGCCTTGTTGTATAGGGATAAAAATGAATCTGATTCCAAAAAAATGTCTGTGAAAATATATAATTTTTTTAAAAATGCAGATTTGCCTACTTGTATAGCAACCAAGGATAATGTTAAAGAAATTAGAGGAAGTTATCCTTTCTTTTATATCTTTCTTCATGATGGCAATCACGAGGTCTTTTCTCCTGACCTTATTCAATCAGTAGCAACATCAACTACTAGTATGAGGTTGTCATTGGGCTGTCGTTTCTTTTCATTGTTTAGGAAAGATAAAGAAAAAAAAGAAGTAAAACTTGGACTTGTTTCTAATTTTGTTCTTACAGGAAAAAAACGCAAAAGAGATGACTCTGAATCTGAGGGAGCAAAAGAAGATGGGCAAAGAAAACGAAAAAAACGAAAAATAAGGTTATAAAAAATATATAATGTTATGGAGGAAATACAATGAATATAGGTAAAAAATGTATGTTGCTGGCTTTATTGCCAATTGTTATGTTGTGTTATCAGGCAGATGGAAAAACAACCTTTTATGGTGATATTACCATTGTTTCTGAAAAGCCAGTTTTGACCATTTATCATCAAGGCCGTCAACTGACAAGTTTTTCTGGTGTTTCAGATTATATGTATAGTGAACAATCGGGTGTTTTATATATATTATCAAACAAAGGTTTACAACTATTTTATGATTTGCGTGATAATGCAAAAAAACTTTTTCAAGTGCAAAAACTTTCGAGTGTTCGGCAATTTTATTTTTCTGCAGATAAAAAAGTGTGTGCGATATTAGATAACAATTGTATACTTGATTTGATTGTGAGAGATAGGGGTGGTTATAAGGGCTGTCTTATTTTAACGGGGATACACTCTTTTTATTTTTCGGAAAATGGATCTTATCTTTGTGTAAGACCTTTTGCGAAAACAATTCCTCTTGTTGTATATAAAGTGAATAAAGATAGTGTTGGCTTTGATTTTGTTAAAAAGCATGCAGAATTTCAACAGATTGTAAAATCTTTTATAAAAGACAGCAGATATTTTGTCGTGTTAGATAACAAAAAAACGCTCTACTCTTATGATTTGCAAAATTTTTCAACGGCAACCCCAACGGCAACCAATAAAAATTCATTGTTCTCACTTGATAATGTGTCAAAATATGGACCTGATGAATCAATGTTAGTTGTCAAGACTCAAGGTTGGTGTTATTATGTTGATTTTGAAAGAAAATTGATTGTTACGGAGGACAAAGATATACCTTTAACAAGACCAACAATAAGTAGTGATTGTAAATATATGGCCGGATGCGCTCAAAATTGTTGCTTTATATGCGAATTGCAGAAAACCACGAATACTCATCCTTTTTTTGATGCATGTTTAAGGGTGGTAAAAAGGGTTCTGGTAAATTTTCCAGCGTTTGATTCTTCTAAGGGGGATTATCAGTTCTCATTTAAAAATGAGAATAAGGAATTGCATATACATAATAAAGGTCGGGATCTGACAACAATCGTTGATGTTGTCAAAAAAGAACCTATTTTGACTTCTTTTTCAGATTTTTTTGATACATATGATTTACAAGAGGAAAATGGAACATTGGATCTGTGCAAAGGAAATGAAAAAAAGGTAACAATAAACGTAAAACGCCTTGCGCAACTTGCAACTATACTTAAGCAAAAAACAGGCAAAAAGCGATCAAGGCGAGCTTTGATACAAAGTTCTGGAGGAGTAGACAGCTCCGATAATAAGAAAGCATCAAAGAAAAGAAAACTTAATTTAACAGATCAATGATATTAGGAGGAAAAACGATGAACATATTTAAAAAAATTGGCTTGTTATGCCTTATTGCTTCTTGTTCTCTTGTGACGGGAATGAATTCTCAAGATGGTTTTTCAGTAGTATTGCAGGCTTCGCCTGACTTGAATCGCTTTGCGATGCTTTGGAAACCAGAAGCCAATAGTGACGTAAAACGGTTATTATATATAGATAAAAATGCGCGGGAAATTAAGGTTTTTTATCTAAAATGTCAAAAACCAGAAAAGATATCTCGTGTTGTATTTTCTGAAGACCCAAAGTTTTTATATCTTTATAAACGCAATGGTAATATATGTCATGTATTATTATTTAATGTAGAGGACAATGTTGTTGCGGATGCTGGAGCAAAGAGGTCTCTCTATAGTACAGCGGCAAGGTTAGACGTTGTGAACGATACTAAGGGAAATAATTTTTTGCATTTGACCGATACACTTATGCTGATTATAGGTTCTAACAATCGTTGCTATCGTTATATTATGACTGAAAAAGCTATAAAGAAGTTTGAAGTTGCCGGTGATATGTTAACGATGCATTTTGGTGATAGCACAAATAAAACAGTTAATTTTAAAAAAGAGACAACAGACATACCACCTAGAGAAATAGAAGTTTTAGAAGGTGCACCGCAAGTTCCAGCATACCAAGATAATCCATATTTTTTTTCCCCTCCAAAACCTAAAGTTGTTGCTTCTAATGTACGAGCAAGATCTAATGTTGTAAATATTCCTAACAGGGCAACGGTTCAATCACAGCCGAGAAAGAAGAGTGCGCCATTACCGAAAAAAAAGAAAAAACAGGGGGCAAAAAAAAGAGCTAAAAAAAATAACATGCAACCCATTTATCCCTTAAGGCCAAACCTTTCTCTTTTGTCATCATTGCCAGCTCCACCACCACCACCACCACCACCACTACTATATTTTTCGCGAAAAAAGGTTGCGAAAAAAGATGATAATTTTGATACAGGTATGAACCAACCTCCTCTACCTCCGCTCCCGCCTCATTTCAGGCCTGTTAAGGGCAACTATCCGCCGAAGCATTGGTTTGGGACAGTAGGATCAGGAAGAAATAGGCGAGCAATTTTTTCGAATAATAATTCTTCTTTGTCCTCGCAATCATCATCTTCATCAGATGAAGAAGATGGGAAAAAAACAATGCCTTCTTCGCGTCTAATGCCGCCAATGTTTCCTTTTTATTTTTTGAGTCGTTCAAACAGTCAATCATCTCAATCATCGGAAGAAAAGCCGTCAGCATCGGTAGAAAGAGAAGGGGTAAGTCAACAGCGCATAACAGAGTTAACGCAAGAAGTGAGAAAAATGATGGGATCAAGCAATAGTTATCCAGAATTTTCTCAAAAAATAAAAGAAAAAATGAAAGGTTTACGCCCAGAAGAAAAAGTAGAGGTAAAGAAGCTTATAATAAGCATGAGAAAGAAGAAAAGCAGGGAATTTAAGTCGGCGACCTCCCAGCAAGTATCACAACAGCAACAAGTGCGACCTAAAAAATCAAGAGAAGCTAAAAAGAAAGTCTATCGACGCATTCCGCCTCAATTAACCGAGGAGCAACAAAGAAGGTTAATATTATTGGCGCAAAAAAAGTGCAAAATGATGCAACAAAAGCAATTGCAACAACAAGGACCTTCCAATAAGGCTAGTGTCGCTTTTCCTATAATACGTTTGCAGGCACAAAAACAGGCCGTAAAAAATATACAACCACGACCGCCACTAAATCAATCGCAACAACCACATCTTCTAGCAGGGCAGAAAAACAAATCCATGTCCAACAAAAAAATATTAGGGGCATCACAGAAGAAAAAAGAGACACAATTTGATTCTTTACGAAAATTTACGAACATTAAGATACATAATGAAAAAGAACAAAAAAATGATCATCGAACGGGCAGAAAAAGAAAACGAGATAAAGATGATAATAAAGGGAAGAAAAAAAAGAAAAGAAAGCGTGACATAGAAAACTAAAAAAAAGGGAGATTGCAATATTTAAACCATTATTGTAATCTCCCTTTTTATGATGCTCATAAAAATGCATTAGGGATCAGGATAAAGTATGGGGAAATGATTATGGCAAAGCACGTTTTGTGGTACATTCTCTTTTTGATGTGTCTCTGTGTAGACTGCCAGCAACTGGTGACTGGTACAAATGGCAGAGATTCTCAATTTATAATAATTAATACTAAGAAGATAGGTTTATCGGATATAAAAAAAGCAAAAACATGCAAAAGTGGCGTATATATTGCTATTGTTCATGAAGCGACCTCAGATACCGTGACCATATATAATGAATATGCTCAAAAAATATGTTCGTATGATCATAATAATGAATTGGATATTTGTGCCTTAACCGTTGCTAAGGAAGAAGATATTGTTGCTTCAGTTAGTATGGATGGCTCTGTAAAAGTATTTGATATTCCGCAAAAAGAGGTAATTGCAGAAACAAAAGAACCTGAGGCTGTGGATATAAGCTTGGATAAAACTGGAAGTTGCTTTGCTCTTATTTGTAGTAACGGTATGGCTAAAGTCTTTTGTTTTGATGAAGGGGTAATTCAGGAGATATATCGATATAAAAATCAATGTGGATTAGGGTGTAGTATTTTTTTAAGCGCGGATGCTAGATGTATCGTCTCAGGCGGTTGTTACACATATGTGTGTAGCGTGGAAGATAAGTCTTTTATGTGTCAAATAGAAACCAATGATAAAAGTATAATTTATGGGGTTTCTTTGAGTAGTAATAATAGGAAAATTGCCATTAAGCATGTAAGTGGAGCGGTTGGCGTATACAGCTTAAGGAATAAAAAGAGTATTTTTACGAAAGTTAGAGATAGGGTATTTACAAAATCTTTTATGGTAGACTTTAGTGCGGATAATGAGTTTTTGTTGTATACTACATTAAAAGAGGTTTGGCTGACCAATATAGTTGCAGATGAAAAAAAGTGCGTTATGTATGTTCATAAGAATGCGCAAGATGTCTCTTTTAGTCCTGATTATAGCCTAGTGAGGTCGATAGGCCAAAGGGGGTGGTTAAAAATCGCCAAAACACCAAAAAGTTTTTTTGATCTACAGAAAAATTGTAAGAGTAAACGCCAACAAAAGAGTATGCTACTAGATGAGGCAGAAAGATTGTGTTTTCTAAAAGAAGAAATGAATAAAGGCGAACCGTCTATTGTTGCATGTAAAAAAGTCATTTTTAATAAGACAAAAAAAGTTGTAGCGTTTAATTTTTTGTTTGGATAATAATTCCTATATTTATTCTTTCTTATTTGCTGAATTCCTGGTACATTTATGGAACATTAAAATACAATAGAAATAAGGAATTACTATGCACAAAGTAAAAGAAAAATTAAAACCATCAAAGCTTATTGGTATTTCTGATGAACAGATTAATGATCACTGGACGTTATATGTTGGGTATGTTAACAATGTTAACAAGCTAAATGAAGACCTTAAAACGCTTGAAGTTGGGTCCCTTATTTACGCTGATCGTCGGCGAAGATACGGGTTTGAATATAATGGTATGGTATTGCATGAATATTATTTTGGTAACTTGCAGTCTGGTGGCTCAAAGAACCTTGCAGGAGAAACTTTAAGGGTTGCATTGGAAAAAAGATGGGGTTCTGTGGAACTTTGGGTACAAGACTTTATTGCGGCAGGCAAGTCTCGCTCAATCGGTTGGGCCATTTTATACGCTGATCCAACAACAGGTTGCCTTACAAACAACTTTATTTCTGAGCATCAGATTGGAAATGTTGCCGGTTATAAGCCGTTATTAGTAATGGATGTGTGGGAGCATGCGTATATGGTTGATCACAAGGCTGGTGGCCGAGGAAATTATATTGCAGCCTTTTTACAAAATGTTAATTGGGAGGTTGTACAAAGGCGTTTTGATACCTTGAAATAAAATAGATACACAGGCCTTGAGATACAATTTCGAGGCCTGTGTATATAGCAGCATAGTTGCAGGAAGAAAAGTTCGTTGTGTGATGATGGCTAGTGTTTATTCTATGTGAATCAGCCCTGTGACAGAGTGCGATATTTTCTTGTGTATTATATAAAAAAAGTGTAAAATAGTTATAAAATAGATAGAGGTTATTTAATAATTAAGGTTCATTTTGTATGGAGGTTTACTCATGAAATCATGTAAAATAATATCAATTTTTTTATTTTTATTTTTATTACAAAGCGCTGCAGTTTCTTTTGGCATGTATTTTAATGAAGAAAGTATGTTTGCAGAAAAACGAGAGTTTCTTGAGCAAAAAGGAAAAGAAGATGATTCTCAAAATGAAGATTGGTTTAGTTGTTTTGATGGAGGTGGTGATGAAACTCCGTTTGCATATCCGATAGATAAAGTAGTACGGACACTTTTTGTTGATAAAAGATATGAAGTTACATTGTATGAAAGTAATAAGCTTACGGTATTTGATCATGAAGATGAAGCGGGTCTGTTTCATCTAAATCTTGATTTTTCTATCGACAAGATTGATGAGTTAAAGCTAAATATGCAGTCACATCATTTACTGTTGACGTTAAATGACGGAGCTATACATATTTTTGATAGTGGTTTTGAGATATTTCGTAGAAATCATGGTTCAGAAAAGATAGTAGATTTTGTCGTTAATCAAGAGAGTCATATTATATTATACGCTGAAAAAAACATGTATTTTTTTAATATGAAAGGAAAGGCATTATTTGGTCAAGTGAAGGGAAATATAAAAGATTTTCGTATACATGAAGGTTATATTGCATTACAAACCGATGATAAAGTATATATGTATGATTTTGAACGGGACCAATTGTTATTTACTCTTCCGACTTTAGTTGGTGTTACATTTCAGACTCCTTATACAAATATGTTTACGTTTGCAATGGTCGATTTTACTACAAAAAGATTTTATCTCTATAACGATGGCGTTATTGTAGAGTCATATAATGATGCATTTATGCAATTACCTATAGATGATCTCTTTTATTTTAATTTTAATGATAATACCATCAAGGTATTTAGTTTGACAGGACAAGAGTTACTCAGTATTGAATCTTGCGTACAAGCAGTTAATGTATCTCGGCAGCAAAATGTGATAACAATTACTTTTGCAGATGAAACAATCAAAAACTTTGATTTACGTAATGCTCGTATAAAAAAATATTCAAAACTAATTCGAACACAGGTATTACATGTGTATAACGGTGGCTCTTCAGAAGAAAAGCGTTTTAAGCTAGATATTAAAAAAGCGCAATATACAATTTGTGGATCAACAATAATTGAGAAAGAAGAAGCGCAAATCCGTGTTGGGGATTATGTCTTTTATGATCCTTGCATTAATAGAATTGTTCGAGTGGAGAAAGAAGCTACTGATTTTTCAAAAAAGAGTGGCAAAAAGAGAAACCCTTCGATACGAGGCAAAAATCCTCTACTCAGGATAAGCGGCAAAAAAAGGAAACGTTCCTTTCGAGATGCAACTTCAAATAGGCAAAAGAAGAAAAGAAAACTAATTTTATAGCGTTTATAATTAAAGCAATAAAGGATTTTTAAATGAAAAGAATAAGCAAAATTGTAATGTGTGCACTTTTTTCTGCAATGACTATAGGGACTATATCTTTTGGTATGGAAGTTACAGAAGACGTTGCAAAAAAAGAATCAAATGTTATTCAAGCTAAAGTATTATCTATTTATGAAGGTGGTGCGTCAGAAGAGCGACGCTTTCAGATAGATATTGGCCAAGAACAATATAAAATTTGTGGATCAACGCTTGTCGAAGACGAAGAAGCACAGATTGCTGTAAATGATATTGTTTTGTATGACTCAAAAACTGATCGGATAGTTAAAAAAGTATCTCCATTCGGCAAAAAGAGAACGTTGCAATTTGCTGATTTGTTTGAACAAGCTGAAAATGGTGAAAATAAGTGTCTTTTATGTTCTGCTTTTATTGGTAGAAGAGATAATGTAGTTAGGCACTTGAAAGCAGTGCATAATGTCGCACTTGAACAGAAAATAGGCCGCAAAAGAAAACGGTATAATAGCTATGAAGATACAGGTCGAAAAAGAAAGAAAAGAAAACTCAGGCTATAACGACGGACGTTTTAGTAACTATGGTAAAATGGTAAGGGACTTTAATGAAAAAAACAAGTTGGATATTTATTTTTATATTTTTTTTTGTTGCGACTACAGCAAGCATGTCTTTTGGTATGGAAGATGTTGCTAGAACGTTGGAGTGGGGTTTTTTAGAGGATGAGTTTTATGATTTGCAAAAAATTCATCGCTGTTTAGATAAAGATGATACAAAGCCATTATGTCGTTCTAGGAATATATTGGTGTGTGCTGAAAAAGATCTGGTTATCATTTTTGATAAGCATAAAGGATGTATAGATGGTACCTACACACATCCTGGGGTTTGTAAAGCTTATGTAAGCCAGGATGACTCTATTGTGGTAAGTATGTCAAAAGATGGAAAAATTACAACCTTTGATGGGATTAATAAAGCAATATTAAATAGACTGGATTATGGGAAGATTATTTTAGATGTGTTTATAAGTCCTAACTCTCAATTTGTAGCAGTACTGTTTTGTGACAATAAAATGTCTGTCTATAATATTAAAAATATGCGTCAAAGAAAAGCACTTAACCATGTTGGGAGCGTAGAATATCTTGCTTTTAGCAAAGATAGCAGGTTTTTGGTTACTTGTTCTAAATATCAAACGCGAATGGGTGGAATTAATATACCAAAACAAGATATTAAGGTTATTGATTTACAACAATCATTTCAGGTATGTTGTAAAAAAAGTTTGCACACAGATAAAGAAATAGGGATGACGTTTGATAGCCACTTTTTGTTTATTAAAGAAAACAAAGGGCAGCGATCCTTGGGGTGGGCCTTAATAGCTTATGATTTAGAAAAGCAAGAGCAAGAGCCGGTATTATGTGAAAATTTTGATGATGAACCAATAAGTATAATTCTTAAAGAAAATAGGTACATGTTGGTTAGTGTAAAGGATAAGCAATATGATTTGCTTTTAAAACAAGAGGTTGAAGGCCCACAGCAAGTATTTGTTTTTGATGTGAAACATAGAAAACAAATACTAGATACTTCCTTTTTGGGTGCCGTGAAGGATTTTTATGTTTTGCCTGATAATAAGATTGTGTTGTTTGCGTTAAATGATGATATAAGTTCAGCAGATGAGTTTTTTAATAATACTCGCCGTCATCTAGTTGAGCCAATGTCTCTGACAAGAAGCAATGGTAATTTATTTGATTATCAAGAAACATGGGAAAATGAAAGTTTTTTTGAGCAGGACAAATTTATCTCTTATGCATTGGGCGTTTTTGACGGAAACAAGCTTTTAACCGTTAATAAGGTGTATTATGAGCTGGCTCGAGCGCCTCGATTATGGGGCGGCATGTTGTTTGTGCTTTTAAAAAATAATCAGGTAATGCTTTTTGATAACAAGCAGGGAGCTCTTTTATTTAATTTTGTATTTAACTTTGATCAAAAAGAAATATCAAAAGTGCATTTAAGTTTGGATAAAAATAATTTTGCATTTTTGCTTAGAGATAGGACTATTAAAGTTTATAATAAGACCGAGTATGTAGCAAAAGCAAAACTTAATCTCAAAAAGGCTTCTAATTTAAAATATTTTTTAATGTCTGATAGTGGTTATCTCATAGTACAAGAGAAGGAAAACTATTGTATTTTTAATTCTTCAGGAAAAAAAATATGTACGATTCCTGTAGTAGCTGTAGGTAAATTTTTGAAATTTGATGTGTTATACGGTGATTTGCTTGTAGAATTTAGGTATGGTAATCTAGAAACAAAAAAGTTTTACATTTCATATAAAAAAGGTATTGAATCATGTGATACCTCATGCTTGACTCTACCCTATAAAGATAGATTTAAGATGTTTTACTTTAAAGATGGCTATGTGAGGGTATTTGATAGCAACAGCGGTAAAAAAATATTTAGTTGTAAGCTGAAAGAGAAACCATTCAACTTTTTTCTTGATCATCAAGATAGATATATAGCTTTCTATTTAAAAAAAACTAACAGGTTGGGAGTATTTGATTTAGAGTTTTCTAAATGGATACTGCAACTAGAAGCTTTCAGTGAGGTTAGAGCTATTGCTTCAGATAATACTAATACGTATATGGCTATTTATATGCAAAAAGGATTTGTTTATGTTCGTTCTTTTAAAGAACAAAGAAATGTCTTAAAATTTTTCTCACCTCATTGTCCCAGGGATATGATATTTCATATATCAAAAAATCAGTTGGAAATTCGTTTTGATCATGGGCATAAAAGATTTTTTGATTTACAAACAAAGATTGAAGTATTTAAAGATCGCAAAAAAAGACGCAGAGATGGTTTGCTAGGAGGAGCCTCGGTTTCGCAATATTTTAACCGTAGGACCGAAGAGTCCTGCGGGATGAAAAAGCAAGATAGAAGGGTTGATAATTTAGTTTGTCGGCAAGTTGGAGGTGAACAATCCTCAATAAAGAGCACAAGAGAAGGCAAAAGAGGGGCGAGTCAATACCCTTGCGATCCTCGCGTAGGTAGTAAGAGAAAACGCCTTGGGAAGATTCAAAAAAGAAGCAAAAAAAGAAAGTTTCGTTTATGAAAAAATGTAGCCGTAGTATGAGAAGTATTATATAACAAAGGTATTTTTAATTATTATAAAATTTGGAGGTGATCCTTATGAGTAAAAAAACAGTATTTTCACTAGTTTCATTTGTATTATTGTTGAGTGTGGGTAGTACCTCGGCAATGCAATTACATGTATCGGGTGATTGGCGTGTGGACAAAGAAAATGATACTATTGTTATTCGCCAAGAAGAAACACAAAAAGCTTCATATAAACATGAATCGGCAGATATGGCTTGCATAAGCGCTACGGGTAGCTTTGCTGCAACTGCTTCATCTAAAGATGGAAGCGTGAAAATGGTTAAATTGAAAAACGGTAAGCGTAAATCATATACGCATAAAGCTGGAATAACATGTATTGGTTTTAAAAAAGCCAATAACTCTTGTTTATTTGCGTCTGTCTCAGAAAGCAATGGCCAGGTTATCGTACATAGACTTGCTGATAAAATGGCAAGAAGCATTTTTGAAATATGTATTAAATCAGATCCTGAGTATGCAAAGCAAAGGCGTTTATTGCGAGAAGTTTCGCCATCCTTTGGAAAGCAAGGTAATATATCGAAAAAAGAGCAAAGCATAGATATTTCTTTGTGTACGAATGGTACAAAAGATTATATTACAATTGTGCGTGAGACTACAGGAAAAGGTTCTTTTGATTTTTATGTATATGATTTGCAAGATCAACAAGCAAAAGTTGTGGCTTCTCAAGTCGCAAAACCTTTAAGAACTATTGTTAAAGATAATTATTTGCTGTCTCATCTAAATAATGGAGCAATTTACATTTATGATTTAGGAAAGAGTGAATGTATAAAGAAAATAAACTGTTCTGGTATTGTTACTGACTTTATAATGGATGCTAAAAAAGAAAAGCTTATTGTTGAGTGTAGAACCGAAAAAGGTCTGTCTATTATTGGATATTATAAAGAAAAATGCGTTTTTGCTTACGTATATAAAACTTTGATTCAAAAAAAAGCGTTTATACAAGATAGATACCTTGTGATGTTTCTGAAAAATGGTAATCGATGTTCTGTAGAGATTCATGATATGTGTAGTGGAAAAGAGTTGTTTAATATTCCTCTAAATATATCTTCTTTTTCTGACATAGATCAACTTTTTGTGACAAAAAAACAAAATGGCCTTGTGGTACAACTTCGTAATGGAGATATATTCTGTTTTGATAGAACGAATAAAGTAATATTGCGCAAAAAGAGTCATGATCTAAGATTCGGTAGTCAAGATAGAATACAAAATAGCCTAGTGTTAGATGGTTATGTGGTATTAATTAACTTATCAGGAATGGTAACTATTTTTGATGCGCACCAAGAGAGGTTATTTCAACAAAACATTGAGTTTGTAAATAATATTGTTGGATGTTCAGTTTCTTTATTTTCAAAAGAAACTGGAATGGTTAAGGTAATTACACTTTCATTTTCTAATTCTGATGTGCAGAAGTTTTATATAGATGAAACAGGAGAAGCAATAAAATCTTACAATAAAGAAACCGTTAGGCTTACAGGTTCCCCTGAATGTCACCATCTTGCTAATGATACGATTAAACTATTTGATCGGGGATCAAAGAAAGAGCTTATAAGCGTCGAGTCTTCTTCAAGGCCAATATCAGTTTATATTGATAAGAAAGAACAACGATATGTTTTATTTTGTTTCTTCTATGCTTATACCTGTGGGTGTAGTTATAATTTTCAAATTTTTGATCTAAACACCGGAAAAAAAATAATAGATGAAGACACCGGGGGGCATGAGGCCAAGTATCTTACAATAAATGAAGACAAAGCAACGTTAACCGTTTTCTTGGAAGATAGTGCTAACCGTGGCTCAACCACATTATCCTCACAAACCTTTGAGTTGGATGGTTGTTTTGATGAAAAATTGGACGATGATAGCGATAGCAGCGATGAAGACGAAGACGATGATGAAAATGATGAAGGCCGTGACGACGAAAAAAATAAAAACATCTCGGGTAAAAAAAGAAAAAGAGATGAAGATGATATGTCTTTCAAAAAGAAATTTGATGGCGGACAACCGGATAGGAAGAAATTAAAACGTGATTACTAAATAAATAATGAATGAGGAACTAGATGAATAAAAAACTATATGTCATGACTTCATGTTTATTATTGTTGGGTATTGGTAGCATTTTTGGTATGAATACGGTACAGACAAAATGTCTTTATCAAAATAATGACTTGAGAGTAGATAAGACCAGTACTCATATTAAAGTATATAATACCAAGGAGCATAATAATATATGTTTGTGTACATACAAACATGAGCAGGCAGATATGGCATGTGTAAGTCGTGATAATGTATGGGTTGCCTCATCTTCCTTTGCAGATGGAACTGTTCATATTGTTAATATACAAAATGGAACATCTAATATATATAGTCATGACACAGGGGTAACGTGTATCAGCTTTAAGAAAAATAGCCCTTGTTTATTTGCTTCTGGTTCAAAAGATGGGGAAATTAAAGTTTGCAATTTAGATCAGTCTTCGTTTAATGTGGTTTCTTATCGACATACCGTAGATACGCCTTTGAACGAAAAAACAGTAAGTATAAGTCGCATATGCTTTAGTGAAAAAATGTATAGTTATGTTATCGCTTCTGTCTCAGCTAATGGACAGATTAAAGTGTATGATCTTGTAAATTCTGTTCATGTGCCACTATTTGAAACACGGTTAAAACCAGATGTTGCACATATAAGGCAAAAGCAACTAGAGAAAGAACTTTTTTCTTGTTCCGCGCAAAACATATACGAGAAAAAGCAAAATATTAGTATTTCTTTGTTGTCTAGCGGGTGGAAAGAGTATCTTTCTATTGTACATGAAACGATAGGGAAAGGTTCTTTTAATTTTGAGGTATATGAAATAGATACTGTGAAAAAAGCAAAAGAAAATGTTCATTGCTCGTTTCAGGCAAAACCTTTAAGAACTATTGTTAAAGGTAATCATTTACTTGTTCAGCTATATGATGAATCAGTTTATATTTTTGATTTAGATAAAAGGCAGGAGTGTATATTTAAAAAGAACTGTCCTAGTGTTGTTACTGATTTTATAATAAATGAAAAAAAAGAAAATATTGTCCTTGAATGTCAAAATGAACAGATAGGTATTGTTGGATATCATAAAGGAAAACGGGTTATTGCTTTCAAGAGCCCTATTCCAATTCAAAAAAAAGGATTTATACAAAATAGATACTTTTTTGCATCATCCCTGAAAGATCAAACGAAAGCTGGCGTAGCTATCTATGATATGCATAATGGAAAATTGCTATTTTCTTTTACTCTACCATTTTCTTGTTTTGATATCGATCATTTTTTTGTGACAAGTGACCAAAAATACTTTTTGATAACGTTGGATAATGGCATTATACAAGGTTTTGATAGCAACGGCAAAGAAATATTGCGCAAAAAAATGCGTGATCTCGGCATGACGGTTGGGGGAAAAATTGTAAATGGTTTTATTTCAGATCGGTATGTTGCATTGGTCGGCTCAGACGAAGTAGTGACTGTTTTTGATCGTCAGAAAAAAAAGAAAGTGTTTCAATGGTGCATGCAATCTGAAGGTAGTATTTGTAGTTGTAATGTTACTGATTTTAAAAAGAATTTATCTATCGTTATATTGATTAAGTTTGTGCTTTCTAATGGGACAACAAAGATTTTTTACGTTGCCCCAAGAGCTGTGACATCGTCTTGTTATATTGCTCCTCCTGTTCAAAAGAGGTATGAAATGCATTATTTTGCAAATAATACTGTAAAGGTGTTTGATGTTCAATTAAAGAGAGAGGTGATAAGTATTTCATCCAAAGAGGCTGCAAAATCATTATTTATTGATGAAAAACATCGGTTTGCAATGTTTAATTTTGATACAGGGATTATGATATACGATATAAATAGTAAAAAATGCAAATTATCTAGAGCATCTGATATACCCGCAGAATCATTTTATACAAATAAAAAAAGGATAACTATTGTACTTGCTAATAAGAAATTTTTGTCTTTTAAGACTCAAACTGGGCCTTGGGTTCAAGTTAGTAATGAGAGCTTTGAATATGAATATCGAGATGAAAGTAGTAGCGAAAGCTCAGATGATGAAGACCAGGATGAAAGTAGTAGCGAAGATGATTTTGATGGTAAAAACGAATCATCAGCAGCTTCAATGAAGGAAGATGATCGAGAAGATTCATTAGGTTATTCTCTTGATCAGTCTTTGGGTTTTTCATTACAAAGTGATTCAATGAGAGAAGATTTTTCTCCTGCAAAACGTTTGGATGATGGAAAACGTGACGACTTTTCAACGGTGCATAAGGTGTCGAATAATATGACTCGAACTAAAGAGGTGTCTGTTTTTGATGGTGGCTTTTCAGTAGAGAATAAGTTGCCAAATAATATGACTCGAGCTAAAGTGTTGTCTATCTTTGATGGTAGCTCAGCAGAAGAAAGAAAATTTAAGATCAATATTGGATTACAACAAGAAACCACTTGTGGATCAAACCTTTTAGAGCACGAGGAAATTAACATAAAAATCAATGATCATGTTATATATGATTTTGAACGACGAAGAATTGTAAGGCATGAAAAAGATGCAAAAAGAACTGGCAAAAAAAGAAACCGTGATAAAGATAATGCAGGAAAGAAAAAAAAGAAAAGAAAATTAACGATATAAAGGTTGGAGGAATTGTGAAAAAAAGAATGATGTTTTCAGTTTCATTAGTGTTGTTATTGCATATAAGTTCCGTTTCTTTTGGGATGGATAAGGCGATATCGCCCGGTGCAATTTCAGACATTTCTGGTTTATCAGATTTTTCCTTTTTTTTCGATGAGATGGAAAAATATGATAAAGTAACAGCTGGAGAAGAACTGTATAGGCTAAATGATTTGTTTGTCTATAAGGACGGTAACAATGTTCGGGTTACTGATATAGAAAAAGTTGAAGAAAAGTGTGTACATAAACATCCGACGGCAGATATGGCCTTTTTGAGTAATAATGGTATTGTGGTTGCTTCTGCATCTTCAGTTGACGGTACTATATATATAAAAAATCTGAAAAATGGAACAAGCTTTGAGTATAACCATGAGGCCGGGATAACTTCTATGTGTTTTAACCAAGAAGGTACATTTTTTGCTTCTGGCTCACAAGATGGAAGTGTTGTTATAGTAGATGTAAACAATCCGAAAAATGCTTTTGAATGTCTTAATAATGGAGCTATCCGCAATATGTGTTTTAGTAAAAATGGGGGAAGTCTCCTTGCTTTCACATCTGCCAATGGTACCGTAAAGGTATATGATTATCAAACTGGAAATTGTGTGTGGAAAAAGCTTTTAAAGGCGAATGCCAAAATTACAACACAAAATCGAAGGTTACGAGAGATTTCTCCGGAATTGATGCAAAGTAGGGATCACACAGAACAACGTATAGACATATCTTTTATTTTTGGTAATGGCAAACATTATTTGTCTATTGTTAAAAATACCATAGGGAATAACAAATTTGATTTGATTATTGTTGATCCAAAAAAGAATCTGCTTATATTTGGTAAAGTTTATAACGAGAAACCGATCAGGTGTATGGTTAAGAATAATCTTCTCTTGGTTAGTTTTGGTAGCAAGTGTGTTTGCATAAATGATTTGAAAACAAAGAAAAAGATATTTTCTGGCCTATCGTCTGGAATTGTTATTGATTTCTTCGTAAGCCTAGATAAGCAAAGTGTGATTTTAGAAGAGTATACTATTGAGGAAACAAAAGAAAACAGTGGCCTAGATGATTTTTACAAAAATAGGATATATATTTTAGAAGGTTTTTACAACGAGATATTTATGTTTGATCAACCATTTGATTCTGCTATGCATAAAAAGGAAATGTTGGATAATAAATATTTTATTGGTTATTCACAAAAAAATGAATTATATGTATGGGATATGCAAAGACAAAAGGTTAATAAGATTGATGAAGGGAATATAATAAATTGTGACTCCTTTTTATATGTTCGACCAAGGGATTTTAATATACATAAAGATATATCTGAGATTGTTGTAGCAAAAGACGAAGCTGGCCTTGCTATCAAACTTAACAGCGGAATGATTAGGGTCTTTGATGCAAGAGGTATGCAATTAGTATCCTTTGCCACAGCATTACCATCACCATCCACTTGTAAATCAATAGAAAAATGTATGATGTATGGAAAATATGTTTTATTACAGGTTAAAGAAGGTTCCAACAAAAAAATATATCTTTTTAATTATTTTGATGATGCAAATGGCAAAAAAATATTTGAGAAAACGGTAGGACCTAATGATCCTCTTGCATCATGTTATAGCTTTGAAGTTTCTTGTTTTAATCGGCCTGGTGGCAAGGGTCAATTAGTTGCTTTTTCATGTGTTAAGCATATCAAAAAAAGATTTTATATTATTAATGATGAAATATGCATAGAGTCTCATGAGGATTCAATCATGATTTTACCAGATTTAATGTGTCTTTCTGGTTCTCAAAAAAGATTTAAAAAGTTTAATCTTAAAGACAATACAGTGAAAGTCTTTGAGCTTAAGGGCAAGCAGGAAGCACTTGATATTGGCTCTTTTGTAAAAGCAACGGATTTAGACTTAGATAAGAAAGAGCAATTCTTAACTGTATACTTTGAAGATAAAACCGAAAGATATTTTGATCTATACAATGGTGGAAAAGAGACACAAGAAAAACCGGTCTCCCCTGTTGGAAATAAAAAAAGTAAAAAAAGAAAACGAATAGATAGTTTTATGCCAGAAGAAGATACAGATGAATCAAATCGCAAAAAGAAAAAACGGAAAAAAAAGCTATAAAAAAAATAATATGAATATAAAAACGCCTTCGTTCTTGTAACGAAGGCGTTTTTTGTTACAATAAAAGGGCAAAGAATGTTGAAATTCATTTCTTTGTTTTTTTTTTATTTTTTGTCTGTTTTAAATAAAGGCTTTATCAAATGAAGAAAATAGGACATTACCTCGTTATAGTAACAATGCTTACGGCTCATTCTGTATATAGTATGGAAAAAGTGGTGCGATTTGCGTCTTTGTATAACGATGCAATAAAAATATTTCAAGTGCATGAAATTTGCCCTGGCAAAATGCAGATTGTTAAAGAGCGAGAAATAGCTATACAAACAAATGCACGTGGCTCATTTGCCGTTGACAAAAAAAATGAGATGTTTTTTTATGCAAGAGGTTATTGTATAGATGTTTTTAAAAAGAATGATAACAATACCTTTGTATGCATGCAAACATTAGACATAGAGTTAGCGAAAAAAGAGTCAGCGAAAAAACGTGGCGCCACTGTTTCTTCATTAACGTTTGATGAACAAAATAATGTATTAATTTCTTCTGATATGTCAGGTGAAATAAAGGTGTGGAGAGCAAATTCTAAAGGGTTTTTTTCATGTGTTCAAAGCATTGTCCCATTGCGTGACCATGGACACGACGGGACGGCAGATGTTTTATCCTGCGATGGTATACTTTTTTCGGGGTTTCGTGGTGGGGATATAAAAATATGGAACATGAATTCAATAACAGGAATGTTTGAATATGTGCAAGAGATATCTGGTTATGCGTTTGTCGCCTGTCCAAAACATGGACTACTTGCTTCTGCGTTTGATCCCACCTGGGAGGATGATTACAACAAACGGCATCTATGGCAAAAAGATTCTGAGAGTTTTAACTATAAGGCAGAGCTTCGTACACCGTTTGATGTTACTGCTTTTGCGATTGATGATCAAGATATCCTTCTTTTTTCGGGCTATTATGGTGGTTTAATAACCGTAGATCAGATAAATAAAGATGATATTGCTGCTACCAAATGCATGCAAAAAATCGATATTGAATCTGGAGGACATACGAGTGATATTTCTACATTAATCTTTGATGAAAAAACAAAATTGTTATTTTCTAGATCGTATGATGGTTTACTAAATATCTGGAAAAAAGATAAGGCAGGACAATTTGCCCGTGTAGCAAAAGAAAAGAACACAGGACCACTTGCTATGCTTAATATGCATAAAGATGAAAGTATAGAACAAAAAGATAAGAAGGAACGCATTAGGTTTATTGCAGAGAGCATGGAAGATAATACATTATTTGCAAAGAGCAGTAAACTAAAAATAATGATAGTAGAAGGTTCTTTCTTTAATCAAAAGAAATCACTTTTTATTCCCCGGGTATGTATACAATAATTAACGTGAGCTCGATCTAAGAAGATTAATATAAATGTTGAGTAATGGTTAAAAGAATAAAGCATTTATCTGAAAAAAATTATTAATTCTCCGTTCGCCCTGAGCTTGTCGAAGGGTA
>Ga0180433_10000380_pt1 | contig 76126 bp, 60 predicted proteins | sample SS_ome_8_FD_132980 | JGI IMG/M metagenome (GOLD analysis project Ga0180433, IMG submission 132980) | Hypersaline lake sediment archaeal communities from the Salton Sea, California, USA - SS_1_D_1 metaG | ecosystem: Environmental > Aquatic > Non-marine Saline and Alkaline > Hypersaline >...
AATGAAAGTAAAAACAAACAAAAATATTTCAGTTGTCATTTTTTTAAAAAGTATGCATATCCTTGAGATCAAAACAAATAAATGAACATCGCCATTTTTTTATGAATAGGTCAGGTTATTATTCATCCTCTCAAAGCATTTGCGCTGGCCTGGGATATTTTTTCAAAATCTTGTGTTTCAAGTTTCCAATCAAAGATATCCATATCTTCGCTGAGGTGATCTTTTGAACTGGATTTGGGGATCACAATGAGATTATTTTCCCTGAGCCACTTCAAACTGACTTGAGCTCCTGACTTTCCGTATTTTTTTCCGATTTGGGTCAAAAGCTCATCATCCACGATCTCTCCGGTGTCCAGAGGGCTGTAAGCGGTGACCCTTATTCCATTTTTCCGACAAAATTGGATAGCGGTTTCAGGATAATGGTAGGGATGGATTTTTATCTGATTGTTGCATACAGGTATATTTGACACTCTGACAGCTTTTCGAGTTCCTTCAATACTGAAATTGCTGATGCCCACACTGCGGACTCTCTTTTGCTTCACCAATTCCTCCATGGCCCCCATGGTTTCTTCAATCGGGACAGTAGGATTGGGCCGGTGTATCAGGTAAAGGTCCATATAGTCTGTGCCCAGCCAGTCCAGGGATTCTCTGCAGGATTGAATCAGGTCATGTTTGTGGAGCTTGGAATCATCCACTTTGGAAGTTATGAATATATAGGATCGGTCAAAACCTTTAATGGCTTTTCCGATGCGCTCTTCATTCAGGTAGTCGTCTGAAGTATCAATATGGTTGTAGCCCATTTCCAGGGCCCATTTCACTGCTTTTTCGCACCGCTTTCCGGTCAGCTGCCAGGTGCCCAGGCCCAGGACTGGCATCAAATATCCGGTTTTGAGTTTGTAGGTTGGAATTTTCATGAGTTCTCCTTTTTTTGATTTAAAACCACCGAAAAATATTAAATCCCAGACGAAAGTCTCCTTTGCTTAATTGAAGATCTCCTCCGGGAACAAACTGGGATGTCACGATTCCGGTGGTGTTGACGGCAAACAATTGAAAAACATGTCCTCCTACCTTTAATTCTCCCCCCAGCCCCCATCCCCAGGCCGTATTTTGATATCCGGACAAAACAGGAATCCATTCCACCAGCAGCGAGAAATTATCCCATATCATAACTCTTCCCCCGGTTCCCAGATAAAATGTTCCCTGGGAAGACGGATCCGAGGGATCCGTGTTGAAGGTATATCCCGGCACCAGAAGCAAGCTTAAGGAATCGTTTGCACGAAAAGCCAAACTGGTATGCAAGTTGTATCTGAGGTTTTGCCAGCGAAAAACGGATTTCTTGGGAACAGATAAAGTGATAAAATTAATGCTGGCTCCTGCTGCTACGGAAAGAGGGAGTCCCTTTATCTTTCCTTCATTCAAAATATTCCACCCCAAAGACGATTCGAATTCTTTGGAAACATTGGCTCGTGCCAGAGTCAGATTGAGGTTATCTGTAAGTCCATATCCCATACTGATTAATACAGAGGCAGGGCCATCCAAACCGTAAAAAACATCATATCCCTGTTTCACTGAAGGAAAAAACCGATGGGAAATCCGAAACAGCCATTGGTTCTTTCCTATGGAACGGTTGGTGGGAAGATTGACGATTCGGGTTCCCCAAAAAATGGGCTTTTTGACCTCTTTTTTTTTTCTCAGCTTTTTTTTTATTTCTTTCCCCTTGAGGCTGTAGATCCAATCCTGGATAATCTGGATGTCATCTGAGGAGAGGGGAGGAGAATAAGCAGGCATGATGGTTCCCTTGATGTTTGGATTTCCTTTTATTTTCATGAGCAGATAACTTTCCTCAGGGTTTTCTGTATCCACCAGATTTAAAGATGGGATTTCCTGACTGGGGACATTCAAGACAGAATCAAGGAAATTCTCTCTTTCCAGGTTCATTCCTTTGGGGGGATAATTTCCTTGGTGACATCCGGAAACACTGCAGTTTTTATCCAGAATAGGGTATATTTCTCCCAATTTGTTATCACTAACCTCTTGAAAAGCCAGTGAGAAAATGAACACCAATCCTATGAGCAGTACCCCCGGGATCTTTTTCCAACTCCTTTTCACAAAACTCTCCTTATGTTTTGCGGTTATGATATCCCGATATTTTTTGTTCCTTACCTTCTTCAATACCATTTGGAAATATCATAGTCATGGGTGTGATTTTGAACTTCTGAATCTGTAACCGTCACCGTCTGCCCATCTTTCACATTCTGGAGCTGCTGTTGAGTCATGGAAAAAGTATGGGTATGGCCGCTTGAAGTTGATGTAGACATGGATATTCCGCCGGAAGGAGGATTTTCTATGGTTGATCGCTGGATAGTGACGGAGTGGACATGACCTTGTGCCGTGGAAGAACTGAAAGTTTGCTCGTTGGCATTAGGTTCCTCCGGTGATGTGGGTGAAGAACATTTTACTCCCAAAAGAGCAGTTCCTCCTCCTAAGGTCCCCATGAGGATTGTTTTGATAAATTCTTTACGGGTCATTTTATTCTCCTATAATTAGTAATAAGGCTCATTGCTTTTTAAATCTGCAAATTTTATGCCATAAACTCTTTCTCTGGTATTGACAGAATTACTGAATCAGGGGAGTTTTTTGTCTTACCTAACAGGACAATATCCTGTGATAGGAAACGAATTTTAAAAAAATTATGATGGTTAAGAACTCAGAAAAAAGAAGAACAGGGAAAGAATAAAGTTTGGCATAATTTTTGCTCTTTATTTTAGTGGATATTTCAATATCAACAAAGGAGGAATTGGATGAAAAAAATTGTCTATTTACTGATGACAGGAGCGGTTGTTTTTATGGTATTGGCTTTCACATCAACGGTAGAGGAAAAAATGCCGGCTGCGGACGGAGAGGAATTCTGGTCTTATATTTCAGAGACCAGTCCCTACCAGCAGTGGATGGCATGGCCAGGGAAGTCAGATATGTATCCAGGCCAGAGTCCGCATGGAGCATACTTGAAACTTTATGTCAACCAGAAGGCTTATGATGCCATCCAGGAAGGCAAAAAGACCATGCCCAACGGAGCTATAGTGATAAAGGAGAATTATGGGAAGGATCAGGATACCTTGATGGCCATTACACCCATGTATAAAGTGGATGGTTATAATCCGGATGCTGGGGATTGGTTTTGGGCTAAATATGGTCCAGAGGGAAAAATCATGGCTTCAGGAAAAGTTCAAGGATGTATTGACTGTCACAAAAATAAGAAAGATCAGGACTGGCTGTTTACGGAGGTCAAATAGATCATAAGTTTTGAGGATTTTTATGACGATCCAGATCAAAAGAGCCTATGACAAACCGGAAAAATCCGATGGATTCCGAGTCCTGGTGGATGGGGTGTGAACTCGGGGGGTTTCCAAAGAAAAAGCAGATCTTGATGAATGGCTTGAGAGTATTGCTCCCAGCACCAAACTCAGAAAATGGTTTAGTCAGGATCCCAATAAATGGGTTGAATTTAAAAAGAAACATTTTAATGAGATCAAAAACCATTCCGAATAGTTGGATTTCCTCATGGAAAGAGAGAAAAAAGGAAAAGTAACCCTGGTCTATTCTGCCAATGACGAAAAACACAACAACGCCGCAGCCCTTAAGGAGTTTCTCAGTAAGGATTAAAAAATTTTAGACATTATTTATAGATTTAAAACCTGCTAATCTCTGAATTAAGCATCATGAGGCCGCTTTGTGCGGCCTCTCTAATAAACCATTTTATTCTATTTTGATATCTTTAGAGCTCTTCCAGAGACCGTGAATGTTGCAGTAGCTGGCCGCATAAATAGTCCCCGGTTTATCTGTTTTAAAACTCAGTGTGGTTTGATGATGGGTGTAAACTGTGCTGGTATCAGGCCCTTGGGTGGATTCTCCGTGAGCTGTGAATTCTGTTTTACCTATCTGATAAGAGAATTTTTCTCCCTCGGGGAGAAAGTAGACGTCGATCCAGCGAATATGGTGTTCGGTTTTGTTGGGATGGGCTACTTCTTTACCCAAAGTCACTTTCACATCAAAAAACTCTCCCTTAGTGACCGTATCAGGAGCTTCAATCACAGGGACATGTTTTTCGGTTTTCCAATCTGCAGATTGATACAAATCTTTAAAATCAGTCATTTTTGACCTCCTTTATGGCATTAAATATTTGATGTCTTAATCATTATGACATCTTCAAATAATATTTTCATCTGAAAACCATTTTTTTGAGGTGTCCTCGATCATGTAAAAGGACACCTGCCTGATAAATTTTGTTTTACTTCATGAACCTGGTTTATCCACGATCCGCACACTGCTGGCTTGAGGACCCTTCTCTCCCATTTCTTTTACGAAATTTACTCCGGTCCCCACCTCCATTCGGTCGAAGTCATCACGCAGAACACTGTGGCGGTGAAAAAATATCTCCTGTCCTTCAACTGTTTTGAGAAACCCGTATCCTTCTTCAGGAAACAGCTTTTCCACTACAGCACTGACTTCCTGCTGAGGATGGCTTTTCACTTGATGCCGCTGTTTGGCCTCTAGTTTTTTCACTCTTCTCTGTGCGGCTTTAAACGCATCCTTCAGCACAGATTCCAGGGGCTTGTGCATATCTTCATCACCGGGATTGCGGGTGACCACAATTTCAGGACTTTTAGGAGCCAGTATCTGGAGGCGGACTCGATAGGGATTGCCTGATTCCTGGTATTCTTGAGGCTTTTCCACAGCCACACGGCAGCGGATCAAGTTGTTATGTACTTTGTCCAATTTTGCAGCCTCTTCATGGATGAGTTTTTCCAATTTGGGGGTTCTTTCCACCTCTCTAAAAGTAATTTCTAAAGGTTGTTCCAATTTTATTCCTCCTCCTTTTTATTTGATGGTCCTTTCTCTTCACGCTGGATGGAGCAGGTAGTGGATATCCAGCCGGCAAATCCTCCCAAGATGACGCATAACTGATCCCATCCAAGACGTTTCAGCAAGCTGGCAGCAACCATGGAGCGCAGACCACTTCCGCAGAATATGTAGACCCTCTGATCTTTGGGAACCTCAGACATGTGCTGAGGCAGTTGGGTGAGACGGATATGGTTGGCCCCAGGAATTTGACCTGCCTGGTCCAGTTCTTCTTGACTGCGAACATCAAGTATCCATGCCTTGTCTCCTTGGTCTAGCATGTGACAAAATTCTTGGACAATCAGAGTGTCCACTCGTTCACTGGTCATTCCCTGAGAAAGCCAGGAATGCATTCCTCCTGATAAGAATCCGGAAATGCGGTCAAAGCCCATTCGAACCAAAAGTCTTACTTGTTCTGATGGATTATTGGTCTCATTAACCAGTAAAATAGGCCGGTCATACGAGAGAAACCAACCTGCGAAGCTCGCGATTCCTCCCTCCCAGAGAGAAAGAGAACCAGGAACATAGGCGGAACTGAAGCTGAGTTCTGTTCGAGTGTCCACAACTTGATTCTCTTTTTTCTTTTCTGAAAATTCTGGGGGAGAGAGAGGGGAGGGAGAAGGACGGATTCCCAGTAAAGGCGGACCTTGGACATTCCATTTTTCCATGTATTTGAAGTAAAGGGGCTGTTCTAATTTTTGAGCCACTAAAGAAACAAAAGAATCCTTGTCTGCTGCCTGAAGTTTGGGGTTGAGTTTTCGCTCCAGCCCTATAGTGGTCCAGGTCCGTGGGGCTATGGAGGAGCCGCAAACTGATCCTGCTCCATGAGCGGGACAGACAAAAATATCATCTCCAAGAGGGAGGATTTTGTTGAAGACAGAATCATACAGCATCCCTGCCATTTCCTTGGCTTTTTCTATCCCCATCAAATCCACCCGGCCCACATCGCCAGCAAACAGCGTGTCTCCACAAAATATTATCCAGGGATTTCCATTGGGATCTCGGAGAAGATAGCTCATGCTTCCAGGAGTATGTCCCGGTGTGTGAATGGCTTCCAGTTTCAATTTTCCTATCTTCCATTTCTGTCCTTCTTCCACACCTTGTCCGTACTGGTAATCTAGATGATTGTCCGCATGCCAGATCTGGGCATTGGTGCGGGAGGCCAATTCTTTGGAACCAATAAGATAATCTTCATTTCGGTGAGTTTCCAAGATATGAGTTATTTGAGTTCCTATTTGAGTGGATTTCTGGATATAGATATCACAGTCTCGGCGGGGATCAATAATTACCACTTGATCTTCGTCGCTGATGAGATAAGAAAAGTGAGATAATCCCTTTGATTCGATTCGTTCAAAAATCATCCCCAACTCCTGGCGTTTTTTATACGACTGTTTTCCATGATAAGTAGAGATTAAATAAACTTATTTGGTGGTTTCATCGATGCCGATCACCCCGCAGGCGACTCGGGGACCGGCATTTCCTGTGGGTTGGGAAGTCAAGTCGTCTTCTCCTTGATGAATGATTACCGCCAGACCAATGATGGAGTGAATACCAGAAAAAGAGATTTGGCGATCCACGCGCTGGTAATGGGCTTTTCCTTCCGAATCAGCCATGAGATTTCCCAGGTCTCCTACGTGCCGCTTTTTGTCTGTAGGGGCTCCATGAGGCATGTCTTCAGGATTGAAATGTCCTCCTGCTGAAGTGGCATCCAGAGCACTGCAGTCCCCGTATTCATGGATATGAAACCCATGCTTTCCCGGAGACAGACCTCGGACATCCGCAATGATTTCAATGCCGTCTGCCACTTTTGTAAAGGTTACAGTTCCCTGAACATTGCTATCTTCTGTAGGATGAAGTACGGCGATGGCTTTTGTGACGATCCTTCCTAATTCTACCGGAACAATCTTTTCCACAGATTCTTTTTTCTCACAGTCCATACCACTGATCATGATCAGAAACAGGGAACCCAATAGAACAGATTTGTGATATTTCATCGAACACTCCTTATTTTTAAAATTAATAATACCAACCATCCACTAAAATTTATGCAATAAATATGCCAATATTGTTTTGAATAAGATTTCCCATGGTTTTAAAATGTCTTTAAGCAGGAAAAATTTAGTTTTCAAAAAATCAAATCTTTTTTTTACTTCAACACAGGAATGTTTCCTATTTGATAGGACAAATATTTATTGATTTTCAATTTTCCACTCTGATTTCCCCAAAAATCCAAAGAGCTTTCTGGCACATTGTTTGCTCTTCTATTGGCGGATAAAAAATAGACTTAAAAAAAGATCCTTTTTTTCTTACAGCTTGAGATGTTGGGATATTATGATTTTGCTGTGAAGGATGTTTAGTGATAGAATAGACCTAATAAGTGAAACTATGTCTAATGTCCTAATAATAGATGATGACAAGTTAGTTTGTGATTCTATTGCTCATGTAGTAAAAGGCTCTGGACACACTCCTTTTCGTGCTTTTACTTTAAAGGAAGGATTGGAAAAAGCCCGGAAACAAGACTTTCAGGTGGTTTTTCTGGATGTGCGCATGCCCGATGGATCAGGTCTCAATGTTGTGGATGAGATTAAAGAAATGTCTTCTTCTCCTGAAGTGATCATCATCACTGGATTTGGGGAACCCGATGGAGCTGAAATTTCCATAAAAAAAGGAGTCTGGGATTATATAGAAAAACCCCTATCAACTCGAGAGATTAAGCTTCCCTTAACCAGAGCTCTTCAATACTATGAAGAAAAAAAGAGAGCCTCTTCCTCAGTAAATTTGAAAAGAAAAGGGATTGTGGGGGAGAGCGCACAGATTTCCTCCTGTTTGGATATCATTGCTCAAGCTGCCGTAAGTGATGCCAATATTCTTATAAGCGGGGAGACAGGGACTGGAAAAGAACTGTTTGCTTGGGCAGTTCATCATAACAGTTCCCGTGCCGATCACAATTTTGTGGTGGTGGACTGCACGGTTCTGCCTGAGAACTTGGTGGAGAGTGTTCTTTTTGGCCATCGAAAAGGAGCCTTTACTGGGGCTGACCGGACACAGGAAGGATTGATCAAACAGGCAGATAAAGGAACATTATTTCTGGATGAGGTGGGTGAGCTTCCTCTTTCAGTTCAGAAATCTTTTCTCAGAGTTTTGCAGGAACGAAAATTCCGGCCCGTTGGATTGAAGAAAGAGATGAAAAGTGACTTTCGCTTGGTAGCAGCCACTAATCGAGATCTAGACCAGATGGTTAAGCAGGGAAAATTTAGGGAAGATCTCCTGCACAGGTTGAGAACTCTGGTTATTGAACTCCCCCCCCTTCGGGAGATTCCTGAGGATTTGGAGGAATTGGTCATATACTATACTCGAAAATTGTGCAATCAGTACCAGATGGACTTGAAGGGATTTTCCCTTGGATTTTGGGATGTTCTCCGTTCCTATAACTGGCCGGGAAATACCAGGGAATTGATTCAAGCTCTGGAAAGAGCCATTATTGCTGCCCAGAACGAGCCCACACTTTATGCAAAGCACCTCCCCCATCATATTCGTATCCGGGTAGTCCGTAATTCTGTCGGGAAAAAATCATCCCATAAAAAAGAGAACTTGTATTTTCCGGCTGATTCATCGAAGGAATTGAAAGAGCTTCAGAAAGTGCGTAAGTCTGCTATAGACGAAGTTGAAAAACAATACTTGAATAAACTGATGGCTCTCACCAAAGGGGATATCAAAAAGTCCTGTAAAATATCCGGACTTTCTCGGTCGCGTTTGTATTCTTTATTGAAAAAGCACCAGGTATCGCCTTCTCGTTAGGATTTCATTCTTTCCCAAGAATACTGAAAAACAGGAAATGTCCTTTTTTATAACACTCATCCTGTTGGCGCATAAATACGTTCTTTTTTATGGTTCTCAAATTTTTTTCCTCCAGAGGAAATTTCTATCCCTATTTTTATTTACCCCTAAATGTTAATTTGGCATGTTTTTTGATTATATTAAAAGTGATGGATATGAATGTTTGGCTGAATAACAAGTGGAGAAAGATATGATTCTATTTTTCTGTTCACTTGAGCACAAAGAAAAAGAAAAAGAAATTTTTAGGATTCTGGAAGAGCTTCTACCGTCTGATCAAATAGAAGTTCATTGCTCTGTGAGGAGTTTGTTTCAAAAGCTTAAAAAACCCATGAAGGACAAGCCCATTGTAGTGGTATTGATCCATCAAAGAAAAGAACTTTTGGAAATCACTTCTATTAGAGAACAATTCTTTCAGGTCTATCTTGTCCTTATTCTTCCTGATGCCCAAAAAGAGACCATATCTTTAAGCCACAACCTACGCCCGAATTACTTGACCTATATGCACAGCGATCTCAATGAATTGAAAGCAGTTCTCGAAAAAATATTAAAAAGAAGTTGACGGCAATCCATCACTGAATAAATAAGATCTGAGTAAAATCATTCATGTATATTAGAAAGGAGGAAAAGTGAAAAAAGCATCGAGTATTAAAGAGCTTAAAGTGGAAGATTTGTCCTGGGTGCTTGATCCAAAAAAAATTGACTTTGATAACAGTGATGGATGCGAACCATGTGAGGAAATCATCGGACAGGACCGGGCACTCAAAGCAATCCAAACTGGATTGGATATCAGAAGTCTGGGTTATAATATATTTATCACCGGACTCACTGGAACCGGTCGCTTGACCACTATAAAAAAACTCTTGGAGGATTTGAAGAAAAAACAGCAAACACCGGATGATATTCTGTATGTCCACAATTTCCGAAGTCCCAATAAACCCAAACTGATTGTTCTCCCAGCAAAAAAGGGAAGAGAGTTTCGTGAAGATATGAATCAAATGATCGATATGCTTAAGAACAACATTCCCGATCTTCTTAAAAGTGAATATTACACTCAAAAGAGAGAAAGCATTGTTGAGGAAATGAAAAAAAGACAAAAGAGTATTCTCAAAGAGTTTGAAAATGAAGTGGCTGATGAGGGTTTTACGGTGGTTCAGGTCCAGATGGGGCTCTTGGCAAAACCAGATTTGGTCCCCGTGATTGATGACAAGCCAATCTCTTTTTCTGACCTGGAAGCAAAAGTAAGAAAGGGAGAGTTTCCCAAAGAAAAACTGGAAGAGTTAAAGGAAAAACACGCTGAATTAACAGACAAACTGGAAGATATATTCAAAAAAATAAAAGATATTGAGGAAGAGACGCGAAAAAAGCTGAAAGAATGGGATAAAGAAGCCATCACTCCCATTATCAAGGGAGCCATTGATGAGATGAAGTCCAAATATCATCATGAAAAGCTCTCTTCATACCTTGATGAGGTAGAAAAAGATCTGGTTAGACGGATCTATATCTTCAAGGAACAAAAAAAGGATAGCCAAAAAATGATGACGATGACGGATCCTTTCCTGCGTTATAAAGTAAATCTGGTCATAGATAATTCTGAAACAGAAGGAGCCCCTATTATCATTGAGAACAATCCCAATTATCCCAATCTTTTTGGGTCCATTGAATTGAGTCCTTCCCAATTCGGAGGGGTCCAAACTGATTTCACCAATATCAAGGGGGGTTCTTTTCTCAATGCCAACGGAGGATATCTGATACTTAATGCTTTGGATGTTCTTCGCGAGCCCGGAGTTTGGACGACTCTGAAGCGCTCATTAAGATACCAAACATTTGAGATCCAGAATTATGCCTCTCTGTACCTTTTTTCCAACACTCGGATCAAACCCGAAAAAATCAAAATCGATGTGAATGTGGTTATGATCGGGGATTCCTATATCTACAGCCTGCTCTATTTTATGGATCCAGATTTTAAAAAAATTTTTAAAGTCAAGTCAGAATTTGATTCTGAAGCCAACAAAAAAGAGGACATCATCAACAAATACATCAGCTTCATAAAAAAAATCACAGACGAGGATGAGCTGCTGGCTTTTGATAGAGGAGCCATGGCTAAAGTGGTTGAATATGCCACACGACTGGCGGGAAGAAAAAGAAAAATTTCCACCCGTTTTCATCTTCTTGCGGATTTGATCCGGGAATCCAGTTACTGGGCCAAAAAGAGTGAAAAAGAGAGGGTCAGCCGTAATCATGTGGAAAAAGCTCTGGAGTACCGGTTGGAAAGAGTCAATTTGATTGAGGACAAAGTCCAAGAGCTGATTGAGGAAGGAACCATTATGATCGACACAAAGGGCCATAAGGTGGGACAGGTCAATGGACTGTCAGTTTATCCCATGGGAGAGTTTATGTTCGGAAAGCCCACCCGAATCACTGCTCGAACCGCTGTAGGCAGAGGAGGGGTAATTAATATTGAAAGAGAAGCAGACCTGAGCGGCCGCACTCATAACAAGGGGGTTCTCATTCTATCGGGATATTTGAGAGGTAAATACTGCCAGAACAAACCTTTTGCGCTTTCAGCCAGCCTTGCCTTTGAACAGTCCTATTCTGGGGTAGAAGGAGACAGCGCTTCTTCCACTGAAATCTATGCCATTCTATCCAGCCTTTCCCAGCAACCTCTCCGACAGGATATTGCTGTAACCGGTTCTGTGAATCAGAATGGAGAAATACAGGCCATCGGAGCGGTCAATGAAAAGATCGAGGGGTTTTTTGAGGTTTGTAAAGCCAAAGGATTAACTGGGGACCAAGGAGTGATTATCCCCAAACAGAATACTCAGAATTTGATGCTCAAGCCCCATGTGATTGGAGCAGTTAAGCAGGGAAAGTTCCACATTTATCCCGTGGACACCATTGACCAGGGAGCAGAAATCTTGACCGGCTTGAAGGCTGGAGAACTCAAAGAAGACGGGAGTTTTGAAGAGGAAACTTTGAATTATTTGGTTGACCAGGAACTCCAGCGGTTAGCCCGCAGTTGGAAAGATTTTATATCAAAAGGAAAAGCAAAACAGCAGTAAAAATTAAAAAAATAAAATGCATTTGATTTTTGACGGAACCAGGCAGATAATTTTGGGTCTATCTAAATCAAGGTGAGTCTTTTTAACTCGTTTCGCTGTTTGGCTTTTAATTTCTTTAATCGACGTCGGGCCACTCGAAAAGTGCTCTTCATCACCGATTCCAAGGGTTTGTGCATCTCCTCATTAGCGTGAAACCGGGTCACCACAATTTCCGGGCTTTTGGGAGCGAGTATCTCCAGCCGAATTCGATAGGGATTCCCTGATTTTTGATGTTGTTGGGGTTTTTCCACAGCAATGGAACAGTAGACTAGATCTTTATATACTCTTTCCAGCTTGGTTGTTTCTTTATAGATGATATTTTCCAATCCCAAAGTTTTATCCACGTTTCGAAATGTGATCCCTATAGGTTTTTGCAATTTTTTCTCCCTAATATATTTGTCAATATTTTCAGCAAAATTTATGCCAGGTTTTTTGATTCTTTAAAATGAGATCAATGATGTATATTTTCATCCTTATCCAGACTTTATTTTAGATATTTCAAAAAACACAACTTGATTCATGAATTCCTGTTCCGCGGGAAATGGTCTTATTTCACAGAACAATCAGAATGGATTGGGCACATGAGTTTGTTCCTTTTTTATCTCAACAAAATCATCAAATATGACTTTATGTTTGTCTTGTTCTGTGATGAGCCGGCATTGGATCTTATCTGAATCCCTGGTACGGGATTGGATGGATTCCCTCTCACTTTTATTTTTCCCACTAAGAGATGGTATAATAAAATCTATAAGTTGCTTATATCAGAGGAAATCCTTTAGGTTAAAGAAATTAGAGGAATGAAATAATGTTTTGTTTGCCTTTGATTTTAAAGTGTAAAAATGCTATGAAATTGAAAAAAAGGATTTATGAAAAAAAACATTGATCCCATTACTTCTGAAGTTATTTTAAGTTCTTTTCAGACCATTTCAGATGAAATGAGCACAGCCCTGGTCCGATCCGCTTATTCCACCAATATCAAAGAGAGAAAAGACTGTTCTTGTGCTATTTTTGACAAACAGGGAAAACTGTTGGTGTTGGCTGAGAATATTCCTATTCACCTGGGTTCTATGCAGGGGTTGATGACTCAAATCGGAGAAAATTTAGATGAATGGAAATTTGAAGCTGGGGATGTATTGATCGCCAATGATCCCTATTTGGGAGGGGGATCTCATCTGCCGGATATGACTTTGGTCACACCTGTTTTTATGGAGAAAAATCTGGTTGGATTTGCCGCCAATATTGCTCACTGGACTGATGTGGGAGGACGTTCCCCTGGAGTGGGAACAGCCGGTGATTCAACGGAGATTTTTCAGGAGGGATTGCGCATCCCTCCCTCCAGATTGATAAAAGGTGGGGAATTCCAACAAGACATGCTGGACCTTCTGCTCTCCAACATGCGGAACAGAGAGGAAAGAGAAGGAGACCTCAGGGCACAGATTGCATCCTTGAAACTGGGGGAGAGAAGATTGCTAGAAGTATATAATATGTACGGAAAAAATAAAGTAGAGAAAGTCATAGAAAATATATACCAATACAGCCAGCATTGGTTGGAAGAGTCCTTATCTAAGATTCATCAGGGGACCTATGCTTTTGAGGATGTGATGGACGATGATGGAAAGGATAAAAAGAACATAAGGATAAAAGTTGCGGTTAAAATATCTCACAAGCCATCTCCCTCCATTGAATTTGATTTTTCTGGGACAGATGATCAAGCTTCAGGGGGAATCAATATGGTATGGCAGGCTCTTCTGGCCACGGTTTATTATTCGGTTAAAGCTGTTATTGCTCCTAAAATCCATATGAACCATGGATTTATGAGGGCTATTCAAATCAAGGCACCTCAGGGAACCTTGGTTAATGCGGATGAGCCCGCAGCTGTAGGAGGAAGAACAGATACAGCTCAGAGAGTGGTGGATGTGATTATGGGAGCTTTGTCCCAGGTAGTGCCTGAAAAAGTGATTGCAGCTTCTAACGGAGCCACCACAGCCATTATATTTGGAGGGACCAAAGCTTTGTCCGGAGAAGATTTTGTATATGTAGAGGCTCTGGGTGGCGGAATGGGTTCGCGAAAAGAAAAAGATGGTCAGGACGGAGTTCAAGTCAACATAACAAATACCTCAAACCTTCCCATAGAAGCCCTGGAAATGGAATATCCTCTTCGGATTTTGAAATATGAGCTGGTGGCTGATTCCGGAGGTGCCGGAAAACACAGAGGAGGACTGGGGATTCGAAGGAATATCCAGGCATTGGTCCCTTTAATATTTTCAGCCCACTCGGACCGTCATAGAATTTCTCCTTGGGGGCTTTTTGGAGGAAAATCCGGAGGAAAAGGGAGCTTTATGCTCCATAGGAAATCAAAAGGAAAACAAACATTGAGGTCCAAAGCGTCGGGAATATCCATAAAAAAACATGATGTGCTGAGTTTTAAAACAGCTGGAGGAGGAGGTTATGGTTCCCCATATAGCAGAAAAATCGTTAGGGTGAAGAATGATTATCTCAACGGAAAAGTCACTAGAGCTAAAGCCCTCTCTGAATATGGTGTGGTGATGACTAAAAAAGGGGAGATAGTGACCCAAGCTACCCATAATTTAAGAAACAAGAAAAAAGGAAAAAGGAAAAAATAAAAATGCGGGCTGCCATTGATATTGGAGGCACTTTTACAGACACCATCATATATGACGAGGAGAAAGAAATATTTTGGAAAACAAAAGTACCTTCCTCTTCTCAAAAACCCGAAAAACCATTCATAGCAGGACTTATGAAAACCCTGAAAGCTGCTGAAAAAGAAATATCTGATGTAAAAATTATTATCCATGGGACCACTTTGGTGACCAATTCCCTACTTGAAAGGAAGACCTCAAAAGTAGGTTTGATGGTTACCCAGGGTTTTAAGGATATTTTAGAAATAGGAAGGCAGCAGCGTCCTGACTTGTATGACTTGATGAAGGATAAGAAAAAACCACTTGTGCCCAGACATTTGATAAAAGAGGTGAAAGAGAGAATAACAGCCCAAAAGCAGGTTTTGATCCCTTTAGATAAAAAGGATGTCAAGAGAAAAATAAAAGAACTTGATGATAAGGATATTAAAGCTTTGGCTGTAGTGCTCCTTTTTTCTTTTCATAAACCCGAGCATGAAAGAGAAGTCAAAAAAATCGCTCAAAAAATATTAGGGAGCAAACATGTTTATATATCGAGTGAGGTATCTCCTGAATTTCGTGAGTATGAACGGGCATCTACTACTGTGATTGCTGCCTCAGTAGCCCCTAAAGTGACCCTTTATTTGGAGGGGATTCAACAAAAGTTGAAGGAAACAGGGTATGAATCCAAAAATTTGGCTCTCATGCACTCAGGAGGAGGAATATCAAGCCCAGAACAAGCACAATACCAGCCCCATACTATGATAGAATCAGGTCCTGCTGCGGGTCTGATCGGAGCTTCCAACCTAGCTCAAATGTTGAAAATGAATAAAGTCATTGCGTTGGATATGGGAGGCACAACAGCCAAAGCTGGTATGATACTAAATGGAGAGCTTGTCTATACACCAGAATATGAAGTAGGAGGGGAGCTTCATTTCTCAGGGAGACAGGAAGGAAGCGGATATACGGTGAGAACTCCTATGATTGATGTGATTGAGTGCGGAGCCGGAGCAGGAAGTATTGCTTGGGTAGATAAAGGAGGTCACATAAAAGTGGGTCCTCAGAGCGCCGGAGCTGTCCCCGGACCAGCCTGCTATGGAAAGGGAGGAAAAGAACCCACTGTGGCGGACGCACATCTGATTCTGGGAAGACTTTCAGAAAGATTTTTTCTGGGTGGGGATATGAAGCTTGAGAAAAAACGAGCCATTCAAGCTGTTTCAAAAAAACTGTGCAAGCCCCTAGATATATCTGAAAAAGAAGCTGCATCAGGAATCACATCGATTGCCAATGCCAGCATGCTCAGAATACTTCGGCTTTTATCTATTTCCAAAGGTTATGACCCGAGAGAATTCACTTTAATAGCTTATGGAGGAGCAGGCCCTCTTCACGCCGCTGAATTGGCAGAAGAAATGTCTATATCTAGAGTGGTCATTCCTAGAATGGCTGGACTTTTCTCAAGCCTGGGATTACTCTTTACAGATATGAGTGCAGACTTTTCCGGAACCGTTATGGTTACTTTAGAAAAAAACAGAAAAAAGATCAATAAAGCTTTATCCTCTCTCAAGAAAAAAGCTGAGAAATGGTTTGAAGGACATCATGTTTCAGAAAAGAGTCGAAAAATCATAACCAGCGCTGACATGAGATTGGTCAGACAGAATTATGAATTAAATATTCGGCTTCCTGAGGGTATATTGTCGGAATCAGATATAAAAAAAGTCAGGTCAAAATTTCATGATAAACATGAAAAAACATATGGACATAAAGCTCCTGAAGAAGAAATTCAAGTTGTAAACCTAAGGATGAGGGCTTTAGAAATAAGAAAGAAACCCCGATTTAAAGAGTTTGAAAAAGCTTCCAAAAACAAAATCCCTGAAGAAGAAACGAGAAAAGTCTGGTTTAAAGACAGGGAAAGGAAATGTCGGATTTATAAAAGGGAAAAGATGAAATTTGGGCATATGATCAAGGGTCCTGCCATCATCACTGAGAAGGAATCAACCACCGTAATTGGACCGGAATGGAAAGCTGAGCTGGGAAGACTGGGAAATATCATATTGAATAAAATAAATAAAGTGAGCTCATTTGATTCAGCACAAAAGGCAAAAAATTATGAAAGAAAAAAAAGCATCTCACAAAAAAGAAATCATCGATCAAACCGCTGATACCTCTGTAACAAGTTTGGTCACAGATAAGCCAAAAAAGGCACACTTATTTTTTCTGTCTGGTCCCTTAAGAGGACAGTTATTTCCGCTTTCAGAAGGAACCATATTATTAGGGCGAGGCCAAGAATCTGACATAACCATAAAGGACGAGCGGGTTTCTCGAAAACACCTGAAATTAGAAATTAAAAAAGAAAAGGTAATCATAGAAGATCTGAAGAGTACTAATGGAACGTTTATTAACGGTGAAAAAATCAACAGAGAAACTTTAAAGATGAACGATAAGGTTTATATGAGTCCCAGCACTGTTTTTAAGTTTTATTTGGCTGATGAGGATGAGAAGACAGCTATAGATGAGTTATATGAATTGGGTGTTAATGATCCTTTAATAGGAATTTATAACAAGAGTTATTTTATAGAACGTTTGAAGGAAGAGATGAGCTATTCTAAAAGGTATAAAACGTCTTTATCTTTGATCATGATCGACATTGATCATTTTAAAAAAATAAACGATAATTACGGACACTTAATCGGGGATCATGTTCTGATAAAAGTGGCTGAATCTATAAAATCAATATGCCGAACTACAGATATATTTGCCCGTTATGGAGGAGAAGAATTCTCCATAATCCTTAGGAATACTGATGAGAAAGGAGCTTTCGTTTTTGCAGAGAGAGTTCGCAAAAAAATTGAGGAAACAACCATTATTTCAGGGGAAAATAAAATCAAAATAACCATCAGCCTGGGAATTTCCAGTATTCAGGCTGACGTGAAATATGAAGAATACAAACAATTCATACACATGGCTGATCGCTGTTTGTATCATTCCAAAAAGCAGGGCAGAAACCAAGTCACCAAAGCTTCAGATATAATATAAGAATAGAAAAAAATTCTTGACATGGAAATATAATTATAGTTATATCAACCAATAGGTTAAACCAAACGGTTGGTTAAAATGAAAAAACAACAGATTTCAGCAAAACAAAGGATTTTAAAAAGTGCGGTTAAAGAGTTCGCTGAAAACGGTTTTTGGGGAGCTCGTGCCAGCCGAATTGCCAAGGGAGCAGGAATAAACAAAGCCATGATTTTCTATTATTTTTCATCAAAAGAAAATCTATACCGCGTTATCATTGAAAACACGGTTAAAGAACTTATTGGTGATGTCCAGAAGGTTATGGAAAAAACAGATGATCCTGAAATATTATTTGAAGTCCTACCTGAGGTCTATATTAAATTTTTCAGCAAAAATCAATTTTTGGCAAAAATCATTATTCATGATTTGGTGCAGAATCCTGATCACATTTCAAGAATTATTGGAAATATATTCAGGCAAAGTCCTCACAAGCCTCAAAAAAGATTAAAAAAAATGGTTCAAAAATGGCATGAAAAAAATATTCTCGCCGAATCAGATCCGGTTCATGTTATTTTGAACATCATTCCTCCTTCACTTTTTTGTTTTATCGGTCTTCCCATGGTAGAGGCTGTTTTGGAAAGGAAAATCAAAATCAATGATAAATTTATCGATAAAAGGATAAAAAGTGTGGTTAATCTTATAAAAAAAGGGATGTTAAAATGAAAAAAATTTTACCTTTTTCGTCAATTTTTCTTTTTTTGTTTCTCGCCATGAATGCTCATAAACAAATCAGTTTGGAACAAGCTATTAAACATGGGTTAGAGATGAGCGGATCTTATAAAAATAAATTTCTTTCTGAGAAAACAGCTGAACTCAGGGTGGAACAATCCTTTAAAAATAAATTATTCCGCCTGGGCTTTAATGCAAATTATCTGTATAAGTCTGAAACAATGACTATTGAATTTCCTGGAGTGGAAATACCTGAAATCATTTCAGTTCCCGGGCAGAGCTTTGAAGCAGGTGTCCACCATAATTATGATTTATCTCTGGACCTTCATCAGCCTCTGTTTACAGGGGGTGTGCTAAACAATATGATGGAAATGGAAAAGGTCCGAAAAGCATTGGAATCCAATCAAAGGAAACTCGAAAAAAATTCCATAGTGGAGCTCATTAAATCCACTTTTTTTGACTATCATATACTTAAAAGCAGAAAAAAAGCTGTTTTGAGTCTCCAAAAATCTCTCAAACTTCACAGTCAAAAATTAACCAATCTTTTTGAGGAAGGATTAGTCAAAAAAACAGATCTATTGGAAACAAAAAAAAGTCTGGAACAGACAGAAATGGATGTTATTGGATTAGATCAGGCGATAGAGAAAGTCAGAATTGATTTTCATCAAATGTGTGGTCATTATCCCGAGGAAATCAAAAGGGGATATCAAGAAGAGGAGAGGAGTAAAGACCAGGCATTAGAATATTTTAAAATGAGCCATCCTGTGCTGAAGACATTGCAACACCAGAGAGATATTCTCGAGCTGCAAAAAAAAATTGCAGAGGGGAAGTACCTCCCAAGTATAAATGGATTCGCTGAACTGCATTATGGGAAACCCGGAATAGATTTTTTTGAAAAGGAATGGTCTCTTTACTTTCAAGGTGGAGTGACTTTAACCATTCCTGTTTTTGACTGGAATAGATGCTCTGGAGAAAAAAGGATACTGGACCTGAATATACAAAAATTGGAAAATCAAAAAAATGATTTCATAAAAGAGATCGTCAACACTTTGGATCAGCTTTATTCCACAAAAAAGTGGTTGAATCAAAAAAAGGATAGCATTGAAAATATGATCGAATACTCTAAGGAGGATGCTGAGCTAAAAGAGGGCCTGTATAAAGAAAAACAAATTTCTAATAAGGATTACTTGGCAGCGCTTCAAGGCAAGAGAAAATATGATGCCATGATGGACGAGATAATTCTGCAAATTGAGAAAATCAAAATAAGGATAAATACCTTAATAAGCCGAACAAAGGAGTATTGATTATGAAAGATAAAATCGTAATGACATTAATAATTCTCATTTTGCTATTTTCAGGCCAATGTGCTGTGCAAGAATCAGAATTCATAAAAGCTGCTGGGGTGGTAGATGGGGATGTTATCACTGTGAAAACTTTAGTAGGAGGAACAGTGAATGAATGTAATATCAGAGAGGGAGCTGAGGTGAATAAGAATGATGTTTTGATGGAAGTGGACAATGAAAAGCTAATAACCCAGATGCAGGGATTGGACATCAAAGAAAAAGAAATCTGGGTCAATAGGAAAAAATTGGAAAACCAAAAAAATTTACTCAATTCAAAGCTTGATTACTGGGAAGTTCAGGTCACTCGTCTGAAAAGACTTGCTCAAAAGGAATCGGTTTCAAAAGATGAATTGAAGAGAGCAGAACTGAAACTCAAGGAGGTAGAGACTTCTCTATTTGAGGCCAAACAGTCTTTAAATGAACTTTCTATCCGAAATGATAGCATCAAAAATCAAAAAGAACAAATAAGACTGCAGATCAAGGATCATACTATAATCTCTCCTATCACAGGATATATTCTGGAGAGATTTGTCTCACAACAGGAGACAGTCTTTCCAGGTTCTCCCATTGCTGATATCCTGGATTTGGACAGTCTTTTTATTGAGACGTTTTTGGAAGAAAGAGAGTTAAGTCAATTGGAGTTAGGGCAGGAGGTATTTATTTATTTGGATGGAGAATCCACTGAATTCAGGGGAGAGATTATAAACTTTGGAAGGGAAGCGGAATTTTCACCGAAATACATTATTTCTGAAAAAGAAAGAGAGTCGCTTCTCTATAAGGTGAAAATCCGGATAAAGGAGTACCTGGAAAAATTTAAATTAGGGATGCCGGTTACCGTCATTTTTCATGAATAGATAATTTTAAGATGCTGAGCGTTAAAAATCTCAACAAATCTTTTGGGCCCATCAAAGCAGTCAATGGAGTCTCATTCTCAGCTGCCAGAGGAAATATTACCATCATAGCTGGTGCTGATGGGGCAGGCAAGTCCACTGTTTTTAGGATGATTCTTGGCCTTGTCAAGAAGGATTCAGGAGGGATATTCATTGAAGGCAATCCCATAAAAGGAAATTTTTCTAAGGTGACACGTATCACAGGGCATATGCCTGAGCATTTTTCTCTTTATTCAGACCTCACTGTAGAAGAAAACATGGATTTTTTTGCTGATTTACAACAGGTCGAGTCCCAAAGAAAAAAAGAATTGAAGCATCGGCTTTTGCATAGAACGGGAATGCTTGATTTTAGGAAAAGGCGGGCTGGGGCTCTTTCTGGGGGGATGAAACAAAAATTAGCTTTATCCACTATACTTTTATCTTCGCCAGAAATACTGATATTGGATGAACCTACTACTGGAGTGGATCCTCTTTCCAGAATTGAATTTTTTAATATCATGGAAGATTTAAAAGAGGAGAAGAAGACCATTATAATGGCTACTCCTTATCTAGATGAAGCGGAGAAAGGAGACTATATCATATTCATAAAAAAAGGACTCAGCATAAAACAGGGCCCTATAGAATTAATGAAACATGATTTTCCAGCCCGAATGTTCCGAATTCTTCCTAAGGGAAATATATTTGAAGTGGTCAATGTACTGAATTCCTATAAAGAAATCAGAGATAATTTTTATATAAGAGGGCGTTATATCAAATGCTTGTGCAGAGGAACTCCGGAATTTCTATCCCGAATCAACGTCTATGAAGTCAAAGAAGAAAAACCTACCCTCGAAGATGTTTATCTTTATTATGAGAGAGGATTTGAGAATGACTGACCAAAACATTCAAACCTCTAATCACAAACACATTGAAGCCATAAACCTTACGAAAAAGTTTGGTGATTTTACAGCGGTGGATAAAATCAATTTTGATATCAAAAGAGGGGAAATCATGGGATTTTTGGGTCCGAATGGAGCGGGCAAGACGACTACCATCAAAATGATGACCGGGCTTTTTCAGATTACTTCTGGTGATATATGGATCAAAGGTCATGAAGTCAAAAAAGATATCAATCAAATCAAGAAGTTTATTGGATATATGTCTCAAAAATTTTCTCTTTATCCTTTATTGAATGCCTATGAAAACATTGAGTTTTGGGGAGGGATATCAGGGCTATCCAGAAAAGTCATCAAGGAAAAAAAGGCATTGATATCCAAGGCAATCTCCAGAGAAATTCTTTTGCAGCAGGTCAAAGATGTTCCTCCTGGTATAAAGCAGCGAATAGCCCTTTTTTCATGCCTGATATCAGATCCAGAAATCATTTTGCTGGATGAGCCCACATCTGGGGTGGATCCAGAGATAAGAAGAAATTTTTGGACAAAAATTTATGAATTGAAAAAGCAGGGAAAGACTATCCTTGTTACCACTCATAATCTGGATGAGGCTGAGTATGCAGACCGAATACTTATCATCCATCAAGGTAAGATTGTGTTAAGGGGAGAACCTTCTGAGCTGATGAAAGCTGGAGAAACAGATTCTATGGAAAAACTTTTTGAAAAGGCTGTGACTGATTATGAAACGAATTAACGCGGTGGTATTGAAAGAAACACTCCATATTTTAAGAGACCCCAAAAGTCTGGTTATCCTATTTTTGCTTCCTGTGGTTATGATTCTGGTATTAGGGTATTCACTTTCTTTTGATTTGGACCATATTGAGACCGTCATTATTGACTATTCACAGAGCAAACTTTCTCGATCATTGGTCCAAAAGTTTTCGCATAATAAATATTATTCAGTAACTCAGATGTACAGAGGAAAAAAGAGTCGAACTCCAGAAGAAACAGCAGAAGGAATGCTGAGATCCGGAAAGATAAAGCAGTTCATCATCATTCCCCATGACTTTTCAAGCCGGATAAAAAAAAGTCTGACTTCTCAAATCGGAGTGGTCATTGATGGAAGCGATTCCAATATTGCCAATATCGTCCATCAGTATAATGAAATGCTGGCTTTTGATTTCATTTCAGAACTTAGGGATATCAAAGATATTCTTCGAATAAGCACAAAATTGTATTTTAATCCGGAAAATAAGAGCGCTTTTTATATTATTCCTGGACTAGTGGCTGTGATTATGATCATGATATCTGCTCTTCTGACTTCTTTGAGTGTAGCCAGAGAAAAGGAAATCAGGTCTATCGAACTCCTCTTTATATCCCCCCTTAGGTCTCATGAAATTGTTCTAGGAAAAACAACTCCGTATATCTTTATTGCCTTGATCGAGGGAGCCTTGATTTTGGGATTTGCCCGGTCCATGTTCCATGTCCCTTTTCAAGGTAGTCTTTGGATTTTGTTGGTTTTTTCTCTTGTATATATTGTGACCGGCTTATCTTTGGGTATCACTATTTCAACCATAGCTGCCTCCCAAAAAGTGGCTATGATCGCCACTCTTCTGATCACTCTACTTCCTTCCATCCTTCTTTCTGGCTTCATTTTTCCCCTAGATTCTCTATCTCCCATATTGAGGGGGGTTTCTTATATTGTCCCAGCCACTTATTTTCTGGAGGTCATACGTGGTCTTATCCTTAAAGGCGCAAGCCTGAAACACTTTGCTTCCCAAGGATTGATTCTAGTGGGATTCAGCCTTTTGTTTTTAAGTATTGCTTCTATCAGGTTTAGTCAGCAGAGAAAGGCAGGAAAATGAGAATTTTTTATCTTTTCAAAAAAGAGCTCATAGAGATTTTAAGGCAAAGAGAAATGCTGGTTCTCATATTTATCGCTCCCATACTTCAGACCATTGTGCTGGGATATGTGGTTACCACTGATGTGGAAAATATACCTGTCCAAGTGGTGAATCTTTCTGAAAGCCAGCATGCTTACAGAATCGCAAACCGGATCAATCATTCTTCACTGTTTGACGTTAAAAAAATTTCTCATCTTCCTGAAGATTATATCTCTATATTCAAAAAAGGTTCAGTGAAAGCAGTTATTGTTCTGAGGGATAGATTTGATGAAAAAAAGAAGGATCTGAATTATCCTGAGGTCCAGATCCTTATGGACGGGATAGACGCTAACACAGCGGGGATCGCAGCAGGTTATTTCAACGGGATGGTCAGGCACTACATTATGACCGATATCCAGAAAAAAGGTTTTGAATTACCTCTGGAGAACAAGACGGTCATCAGGTTTAATCCAAATCTTGAAAGCATTAATTATATGGGACCTGGAATTGTAGCTCTTCTTTTAACCATTATTTCCATATTTTTGACTTCCATTGCCATTGTTAGGGAAAAAGAACAGCAGACCATGGACACTCTTTTGATTTCCCGACTCACTCCCATAGAAATATACACGGGAAAAGCACTTCCCATGGCATTACTGGGACTTATCGAGATGGGGATAGGAATTTTAGTAGTGATTTTGGTTTTTGACATATCCATAAGGGGAAATCTGTATTATCTTCTTTTAGCTGCCACCATATTTTTGTTTGCCAATCTTTCATATGCTCTCCTTATATCTACCTTGTGTACCAGTCAGCAGCAGGCTTTATTCTTTTCTTGGTTCTCTATGGTCCTGTTTCTTCTGCTTTCAGGCTTGTTCACTCCTGTGGAGAATATTCCATCAGCATTCCGCTGGTTGGCAGATATAAATCCTCTTCGTTATTTGATCCGGATTATCCGTGAGATCTTCTTAAAAGGGAATGATATCACTTATTTTTTTCATGATTTATTGATCATGTCAGGAATTACTGTGGTGATCTTGTCTCTGTCACTTTTTAATTTCAATCGTATGGTCTCCAAATAAAATGAAATTCAGATGTGGCTGTCGCTCCCTTCAAATTTATAACGCCATTCTTCCTACTCATTTTTGGCTGCTGTGCAACTCCGCCGTCCGTGGAATAGACAGTAAAATGTAAAATGAGAAATGTAAAATACAGAGAAAAGCATTTAAAATATTACCTTTCGCATTTAACTTTTTTCCTTTCTCTGTATTATGTATATTCAGCAACACCTAAGTTGATTATTTTTTGATTTTGGAGAGGAATTCTTCTGTATTGATGATGTATCTTTTATGAGAGCCCTGTCCTATGATACCCTGACTGTCATAAGCAGTGACAGAGAACAATAGAGAGCGGTCTTTTTTTTCCACCAGAAAAGCCTCAGCATACACCTCTTCTCCAGATTGGGTGGGTCTTAAGTGCTCTACATCCACTTTCGTACCCACTGTGGTCCAACCATCTGGGAGATAGGATTGGATAGCTTCCAGAGCCGTGTTTTCCATCAAAGCGATCATCATAGGAGTGGCTAAAACTTCAACACTTCCAGACCCCAAAAATTTGGCTGTGTGTTCTTTTTCAACAAATAGAGTTTGCCTTTTAAATATATCGTCTGGAATATCAAAATCCATTTTTAATTCTCCTGTATTTATCGGGACAATTCATAAACAAACATGATAGGAACACTATAGCAAATCTGACCCTTTACTTAAAATATCTTTTTATCCTATAGATGTGGCCAGCCATAGAAAAAAAATGATCACTCCAACCAGTATCCAGCTACCTCCAAAACCAAAATAGTCCATTTTATTAAATTTTAAAATTTCCCAGTTTGATCCTGGCCATATTTTCTGTTTTTCAAATTTTTCTGGATTTCTGTAGGATTCTTCTAGAGCCTTTTTTTCTTGTTCTGGTGTTTTTTGTACAGGAGTATGCAACTTGGCAAAAAATCGGTTCTGATGTTTTTTGGGAACAGGTTTGGTGAGAAAAGAGATTATAAAAAGCAGGGCAAAAGGAAATGCTGCGTCAAAAAAGAATCTCACTGCCACTAGCTGAGCTTTGCTGAAATGAGAAAAATTGATGCCGCACAGATTCAACATCCAGATTTCTGCATGAAATCTTCCTAATCCTAGTTTTGGGGAGTCAGGGTCATTGGGATCGGAGCGGGCCACATCCTCAAAAAATATTCCTGTGGGCTCAATAATATGGGATTTTGTTATTTCTTCACCCACTTGGTTAGCTCTTCCTTTTTCCACATCTTCCCTCAAGGCTGAAGTGGTCACGGTTATCACACGGGATTTGGTTTGTTTTAAAAACGGCTCATAATGACGGGCCCATTCCATGGATTGAAAAAGGTTGGGCAGAACAGCATAAATGAGGATACATAAGAAGACTTGAATGATTACTGCTGTTTTGGAGAGTCTTCTCCATATAAATCCAAGCCATATAGCCGCTCCATAAATGGCAGGGATGGAAATCATGTATTTAAAAAGCACCAGAAGATTATCCACAAACAAAGCTACCCAAATACTTCCTAGGAGAATAAACGCTATGGTGAGTTTGCTGATCACAAGATAATGTTTTTCGTTTTTGTGAGGAAACAGCGGTTGGTATAGGTTTCTGATGAATAAGGCAGCATAGGAGACTGAACCCGCATCCAGAGTGGACATATTAGCAGCCAGTATTCCCACCAGCATCAACCCTACAGCTCCAGGAAAAAGAAGATCTTTGGTCATAAATCCCCAGATAAGGTCTGGGTCGTGGAGCTTTCCTGCGTAAAGACCGATAGCCAAAAGTCCGGCCAGCGCCCAGAATATCATGATAAACCTTTTAAAAAACATACCTCCGATCATTCCAAATCTCGCTGTGTTTTCATCCTTTGCAGACCCAGCTGTGGCCATACCTGGAGCCACAGCAATGATGGATACCAGGTTAGCGAGAATCATAGCCAGGATTGTGTACCAGGCATATTCGCTCATGGTAACAGAACCAAACAGCTCAAACATGTAGTCTGGTACAGATGCGTGAAGTCCTGAAAATCCTCCTATTCTGGTCAAACCAACGGGGATGAGAATAAAGGAAAATGTAATGATTAGGACTCCTTGTATGGCATCAGTAATAGCTGCGGCTCTAAATCCCCCCAGCATAGTGTAGATTCCAACAATAAAGGCATAGGAAAAATAAAAAACTATAGGGTTGATATAAGATATAAAAGAGTGCAGTTCACCTCTTTTGTTTTTTTCATTCAGTACTTCATATCTTGCTTTGTTCTCCGGGCTGAGCCCTTCATCAAGACTGGATTTTAGTTCCTGGTATTCCTTAAACTCCTGAATGCTTATTTGTTCGGCTCGAGAGCATTTTTCTATGGGTTTTGGGGTCATAGCCATCATTGTTTTTCCTGCTACCATGTATCCCACTCCACCACCCAAAAAAGCCATGAGAATTATAAATACAGCATAGCTTCCCCCAAGGAACTTGCTCTTAAACCGTTGTGTAAAAAAATCTCCGATGGTAGTGAGTCGGACTCGGCGAAAAAAAAATGTGGTGAACCAGTAAAAAGGAGTAAGAAAAAGCACCAAATACTGGATCCACATCCCACCAATGCCTTGACGGTAGATCTCTCTAGATACAGCTACAGCTTGGTCAGCATTGGTAGAGCATCCGAAGTTAAGAAAGAATTGATAAAATTTTCCCAGCTTGCGGCCTGCCAGGTAAAAGTCTCCGGTACTTTGGGTCAATTCTCCGGCTTTTTTCCCAAGCCAAAGGATGATGAGGATATATAGGAAGATGAGAATAATGTCTATTATATGGAGACCAAAGACATGCATTTCCACAATCATTTTTATCAAAAACAGACCTTGTTGTCGAACACTATTTAAAAAAAATATAATAATCGCAGGTCACCGGAGAATAACATTGACCGATGGACCAGGCTTTGGTATAAGCAGGAAGAAAGACGATGAGAAAAGAAACAGTTGTAGTAAAAACCAACAAGAAAGAATTTGATGAATTTTATCCCCTTATCCATTCTTTCTTACAAAAAGCCAAAATGAAGATAGTGATAGATGGAGAAAGCATAACAGGATACCGAACTTCTGATGCCAACTCAATTTGGATTAGGGACTTCAGTGATATGATGAGAGCTGTAAAATATTTTGAGACCGACCTCAAAACCACTGTACAGCATTTTGCAGATACTCAGGCAAAAAGTGGTCGTATCTTTGACTACTTCACTGTTTTTCCAGAGAAACTTCCTTGCGAGAAGGAGAACTGGACTAAGTATGTGAGGGTCCCCGTAGAAGCAGATGTGGAATATCGATTTGTAAAAGCTGTGTTTCTGGCTTGGCAGTCTACAGGAGATGACCTATGGTTAGAACGAATTTATCCCTGTATGGAAAAAGCCTTGTCTTATGTGATCCATCATCCCTGGAAATGGGATCAAAAACATCATCTTGTAAAAAGACCATACACTATAGATACCTGGGATTTTGCTTATACCGCAGGAGCTCATGACTGGCTTCAGTTCCAAATCAATGACCAATCCTTTTGGGGGTTCATGCATGGAGATAACAGCGGTTATTACCAGGCTTTCAAAATCATGACTTTCATCAATGATTATTTTGGAAATGAGGACCAGAAAAAGAAATGGAAAAAACGGTCCCAACAGATCAAAAAAAGTATGAATGAGATATGCTGGAATGGAAAATTTTATACTCATTTTATCAAATTGACTCCTGTTGAGATAAATGGGGTAAATGAGAAAAGACAGTTGAGCCTAAGCAATCCTATGAATATAAATAGGGGAGCAGCAGGTCATCAAAAATCAGTATCCATCATAAAGGAGTATCAAAAGCGTTGGCAAAACACCCATGCCTTTGCCGAGTGGTTTTCTATCGATCCTCCTTTTCCTGGTGGGATATTTGGCGATGAAAAAATAAGAGCTGGTGCCTATGTTAACGGAGGTATCATGCCCCTGGTAGGAGGAGAGCTTTCCAAGGCTGCCTTGGAACATGGATTTGAGGAATACGGAGTGGATGTCTTGATTAGATATTTTGATATGGTCTCATCAACAGGAGAGACTTATCTTTGGTATTTCCCAGATGGTTCGCCTCCCACCCCAGAGAAAAGCACCAGCCCTGAAGCGTCATCTTCAGATGCTTGGGGTTCGAGTGCTATGCTTTATGCTTTTATAGAAGGATTGTGCGGAATAAAGGATCGTTCCAAACGGTTTGAAAAAGTACAAATATCACCGAGATGGAATGCCGCAGGAGTGGAAAAAGCTGAGGTATGTGTGGGGTATGCTGCTTCTGAAAAGTTCGTCAGATACACTTTTGTCCAGCGGAACAAAGATATTTTGTTGGATGTGAGTTGCGCGGCAGACGAAATTTATTTTCATGTTCTTCTTCCAGAAAAGTTGAGGGTGAAATGGGTTAAAACAGATGGGAAATATTTGGATTTTAAAGAAAGCGCTGTAGAAAAAAGCCATTATGTGGATTTTAAAATAGACAAACAAGGAATATTTTCAGTAAACATTGAATTAACCGGGAATAAATGACAAGAATGGATTTCTTGTTTGATGTTTAGATATACGAAAAAGTCAAACAAAGATGGAGATGTTTCTCTTTTGAATTTATTGACTTTAAAAATTACTTTATATTAACATTAGTATCAGTATCAAAACCATTTGAGATTAATAGTCATGGCAGGGGATAAAAAGAAAAATCAAAATAAGTCAGATCACAATTTTCCTGATTCTCAAACCGCCACTCTAAATACACCTGTGTATGAATTGAAAAGAGGGATGAAATTCGCAGGACGTTATGAGGTGATTGAGGAGTTGGGAAGAGGAGGGATGGGAAAAGTCTACCGGGTGGAAGATACCAAAATACAAGAAGAAATTGCGCTTAAGTTGCTGAAGCCGGAAATCTCAATAGATAAAAATCATATCGAGCGGTTCAGCAATGAAATAAAACTGGCGCGGAAAATTTCGCACAGAAATGTATGCCGCATGTATCATTTCGGGGAAGAAAAAGGGCTTTACTATATAACCATGGAATATGTGCATGGAGAAGATTTGAAGAGCACCATGAAGAGAGTAGGCATCTTAAATGCCGGAAAAGCGATTTTTATTGCCAAGCAGATCGGAGAAGGTCTTTGGGAAGCCCATAATCTGGGCATCATTCACCGAGATTTAAAACCACAAAATATCATGATCGACAAACAGGGAAATGTCCGAATTATGGATTTCGGAGTGGCCCGGTTTGTTAAGGGGAAGGGAATTACTGATGCCGGAACCGTGATCGGGACTCCCGAATATATGTCTCCTGAACAGGCTTCGGCAAAAGATGTTGACCGACGCACAGACCTGTATTCGTTAGGGGTGATCTTGTATGAGATGATAACCGGACAGCCTCCGTTTTCAGGAGAAACCGCTTTGAGTGTTGCCATCAAACATAAAAGCGAAAAACCCAAACCTCCCAAAGAAATCAATGCACAGATCCCGGATGACCTGAACCATCTTATTCTCAAATGCTTGGAAAAGGACAAACAAAGAAGATACCAAGATGTGCATGAGCTCCTTGCTGAGTTAAAGAAAATCGAAGAGGGAATTCCTACCACAGAGAGAGTGATGCCTAAAACCAGGCCTTTTACTTCTAAGGAGATCACGGTCAAGTTTAATCTGAGGAAAGTTCTGGTTACTGTCTCCCTAATTGTTTTAGCGGGAATCATAGGATTGGCTTCATGGAAATGGATCTTTGAAAAAGAAACAGATAAAGAGCTCCCTATAAAAAGCACCTTTACGGATGAAAGCATCAAAAAAATTAATTCCTTTGCTTTGGGAGAGAAATTACTCCAAAAAAACAAACTCGGACAAGCTTTGGAACAATTTCAAAAAGTGCTGGAAGAGAATCCCGGAGACATTGAAGCATGTTTAAACACAGCGTTTGTATTAAAAAAGCAGGGGAAAACCGAGGAAGCTGTTTCTCATTACAAAAGAGCTGTAGAAATCGATCCTTCTGATCCCAGACCTTATAAACATCTCGCTTCCTTGTATGAACGAAATAATGATTTGATAAAGGCTCGTTCGTTTTACCAAAAATATTTGGAAATCGCTCCCCGGAATGAGGAATACACACAGGTTGAAGAGCTTATAAAAGAGCTGGAGGGAAGAATAAGGGCTGAAGAGCCTGTTATAAAAAAAGACAAGAAAAGCAAGCCCCAAAAACAAATTGAGAAACCTACCAAAGAAAAGCAGGTTCCTGAAGCCAGGGCCCACAAAAAAGCCCAGCCTAAAGAAGAAAAAAGCCCTGAGAGTCAGGACATCAAGAAACCCCAGGAGATTAGGGAGAAAACACAACCTCAAGTTTCAGATAAAATCGAGGCTGGCATAAATGAATTTGAAAAAGAAAATTATGAAAAAAGCCTTTTGATTCTGAATGAGGTTTTGGAAGTCGATCCGGATAATCCAAAAGCAAAGGAATATAGAGTTTTATCAGAAAATAAAATAGCCCAACAAGATATAAAACATATAGTGAATGAATATCAAAATTCATTACAAAACAATTCTCTGGTTTCGTTCTATCAAAAAAACAGCACTCAGGAGTTATACCAAGAAATAAAGAAAGATGCTGAATGGATCATCCAGGCTTATGATGAATTGCAGTCTTTTATTTCTGAGGTGACCATTGAATTCAAAGAAGAAACATACAGAGCTGAAGCGAATATATCCCTTATCATTACAGGTGTTTCCAAAAAAGACGGGATCAAGCAGTCTTTATTTGAAGGAATTTACAGTTGGCAGATGAAAAAGCATAACAGCCAGTGGAAGATAACAAAGGTTAGTTCCCATCCCACTAATAAATAGAAAGAAATGAAAAAAGGAGGCACCATGAAAACCAAATCCGTGGTAATGAGCCTGTTCATTCTGTTCATCCTGGGTGCTCTGTTTTCCAATATTTTATTCGCACAGGCAGATAAAATTCGAGTAGTAGTGAAAAATTCGAGCATTAGAATAGAGCCCAATGTGCAGAGTAAGATCATAGATTCCCCGCCTTTAGGAGCTGTTTTTGAAGTGATCCAAAAAACGGGTGTTTGGTATCAAATAAAGCTCAGTTCCAAAAACCATGAGGTCGAAGACGGATATGTGCATGAGATGTTTATTGAAGAATTAAAAGCAAAAGAAGAACCTCCCAGGATTAACAAGGCGAAAGAAATAATTGATATAGGTGAAGCTGAACTTGAAAGTAGAGCTAAAGAGCATAAAGAACAAAAACAAGCACAAAAAATTGAACCCAAATCTGAAAAAGAAAAAGAGCAACCTGAAGAGTCTGAAGGTAGTGTTTCAGAGCCAGAAAGGGATGAAAATGAGATTAAAAATATAGTCAATAAATACACAGAAGCTTTACAGAACAAAGGCCTTCTTTTATTTTATGAACAGAACAGTACTCCTGAATATTTTACTGAAATCAGAGAAGATGCGTTGTGGTTAACTCAGACTTATGACAGAATCAACTGCTGTGTTTCAGATGTTTCGATTCAATCTAAGAACAGGGAAATTGCTGAGGTCAACATATCACTCATTATCACAGGCCTTCCAAGAATAGGGGGGGATAGGAAACTGTTGTTTGAAGGGATATACCAATGGCGCATGATCAAACAGAATCTCCAGTGGAAAATAGCAGAAGCCCGTTCCCAGGATTATCATTGAACCCTCTGTTTCCCTATATCAGCTAATGCAGATAAACAGGATAATCCGCATGTTTAACATTGATGATTCGTTCAAGAAATTCTGTGCCGTCCAATCCCTTAATGGCTGAAGCTGCCTCAGCTATGTTTGACATTTCAACATACCCGTATCCGGTTCCCTGTATCATGTCAATGCTCTTGATTCTTCCGTATTTGGAAAACAATTTTCTGAGATTCTCTTTATCCGCCAGGCAGTATAGATTTCCGATATAAAGTTTTTTCCCAGGCATTATTATTCTCCTTTCATTCTAAGGCTTTCTAAGTCACACCTCAAACATCTTCTGGCCTCCTTGACTGCTGACTCTTGGGTGAGACTATGTTCCACTTCATTAAAGTTTTTTATTCGTTCTTCTGCTGGCAGTTTAGGAATTTCAGGACGGGTTCGATCCAGATCCAGCTCCTCAGCACTGACATCAACAGCCGGGACTTCCAATTTACATGTAGTGGGTAGATAGTCCCGGGACAAGCTGTTTCCTCTTAAATATCGGTGTATGGATTCAGCAGCGCTTTTTCCTGCTTTCATCGCCTCCAGAACAGTGGCAGGACCTGAAACAACATCTCCTCCAGCAAATATTCCTGGTTTGTTAGTGGACATGGTTTCAGGGTTAACTTCTAAGGTGTTCCATTTGGATACTTTCAATCCTGTGTTGCCTTTCAAAAAAGAAAGGTCGGGTTTTTGTCCAATAGCAGGGATAAGGGTGTCCACTTTAATATCAAATTCGCTTCCTTTTATGGGTTCAGGCCGTCTTCTCCCTGATTTATCAAATTGACCTAGTGTCATTTTCTGACAGGTGATTTTATCAAGTCTGCCGTTTTTGGAATGAGCTTTTATAGGAATGGTCAAAAATTGGATTTTTATTCCTTCATCCATTGCTTCCTCTATTTCTTCCACATTAGCCGGCATTTCATTCCTTTTTCTTCTGTAGAGAATCCTCACATTTGCTCCCAAACGCAAAGCTGTTCGAGCTGCGTCCAATGCCGTATTTCCCCCTCCTATAACGGCCACTTTTTTGCCAATATTTGATGTTCCTTTGAGGTTGTATTCCTTGAGAAATTTAATGGGATCTATCACTCCTTCTTTATCTTCACCTTGGATACTGAGTTGGATATTTTTGGGAGCTCCTGAGGCAATAAATACAGATTGATATCCCTGTTTGAAAAGATCATCTAAGGAAAGATCTTTCCCGATACGGGTGTTAGTCTCGAGATTGATTCCTATGTCAAAAATAGCATCTATTTCATAAGAGAGGACAGACTTTGGAAGCCTGTATTCTGGAATCCCCCATGCCAGCATGCCCCCAGGAATGGATTCTGATTCAAAAATAGTCACCTCATATCCTTTTTTGCCTAGTTCCCACCCCGCCATCAGTCCAGCAGGACCTGAGCCTACTACTGCTACATTCTCATATTGCTTTTTTACAGGTTTGAACTTGTGTTTTTTCCCATTATTGCCTGCATAATCCGTCAAAAAGCGCTTCAAGGATCTTATGGCAATGGGTTTATCAAAAAGACCTGCTTTGCATTTTGATTCACAGGGATGATGGCAGATTCTGGAACAAACACTGGGCAGAGGATTGACCCAATAATTGACATTCAAAGCTTCATCAAAATTTTCTTGGGCAATAAGCGCGACATAAGAACTTGCTTCTGTACCAATAGGACAGGTGTGGTGACAAGGAGCTGATACCAATTGATGGCAAACTCCTGCGGGGCAGCGTTTGTATTTGATGTGAGCTATGTATTCGTCTTTGAAATAGCGGTAAGTGGTGAGAAATGGATTGGGAGCTGTTTTGCCTAATCCGCACAACGATGAATCTTTGATGGCCCAGGCTAGATCTTCTAATTCATCAAGCACATTCATATCTGCAGTGCCATTTTTGATGCTTTTCAGGTATTCGATCATTTTAGGAATTCCTTCACGGCAGGGGGTGCACTTCCCACAGGATTCATCTTTTATAAAAGACAGGAAAAAGTGAGCCAGATCCACCATACAAGTGCTTTCATCTGTGACCACCATTCCTCCTGATCCCATCATAGCTCCTGCCTCAGTCAAGCTTTCATAGTCAATGGGTAGATTCAAGAGGTCAGCAGGTATGCATCCTCCGGAGGGTCCTCCAATTTGAACGGCTTTGAACTTTTTGTCATCAGCTATTCCCCCGCAGATATCAAATATGATTTCACCCAAGGTTGTTCCCATGGGAACTTCCACTAGTCCGGTATTTTTCACTTTTCCCACCACAGAAAAGACTTTTGTTCCTTTGCTGGATTCGGTTCCGATGGATGAGAACCAGTCCGCGCCACGGTTGATTATGACAGGGACATTAGCCCACGTCTCAACATTATTGATATTAGTGGGTTTTCCCCAAAGACCACTCTGTGCAGGGAAAGGAGGCTTTGGCCGAGGTTCGCTGAGCCGCCCCTCGATAGAGGCGATCAAAGATGTTTCTTCTCCACACACAAAAGCTCCCGCACCTCGGACAATTCTGACATCAAAATTGAATCCGGTTCCCAAAATATCTGTTCCTAAAAGACCGTATTCTTTCGCTTGTTTGATCGCTGTTTTCATTCTTTTCAAAGCAATAGGATATTCATTGCGTATATAAACAATTCCTTGTTGAGCTCCGGTGGCTCTGGCACCAATCAGCATTCCTTCAAGCACGGAATGGGGATCTGATTCAATGATACTGCGGTCCATGTAAGCTCCAGGATCTCCTTCGTCTGCATTACAGATGATATATTTTTTATCTCCTTCAGCCTGCTTTACCAACTCCCACTTCAATCCCGTAGGAAATCCTGCACCTCCTCTGCCTCTTAAACCGGATTTTTTGATTGCTTTGATGATTCCATCTGGAGTCATTTGTGTCAGAGCTTTGGTGAGGCCCATGTATCCATCTCTGGCTATGTAATCTTTTATTTTTTCAGCATCGATAAGTCCTCTGTTTCTCAGAACGATCAAGATCTGCTTTTTAAAGAAATCCAATTCACTCATCCTGGGGATACGGCTTTCTTCTGAAGGGGGGATGAACATCATTTTTTTCACAGGACGGCCTTTTAAGAAGTGCTCTTCTACAAGGAAAGGAATATCTTGGACTTTTAAATGATTGTAATAAATATTATCGGGCTTAACGCTCAGAAGAGGTCCGGTATCACAGAATCCATTGCATCCGGAAGTAGTGACTTTGATTTCTTTGTCCAATCCCTTTTTCATTAGTTCTTTTTCAAGGGCTTTTTTAACTCCAAATGAATTGTTGGAAACACAGGCTGAGCCTCCACATACCACAAGATTCATTCGATAATGTTTTTTATCCATTGTCTTCTCCTTTTAAATAGACCTTTCGCTTCCTGTTCCCAGTGCATATTCTTGGACGGGATTTTGATTCATAATATGTTCCTTGAAGATTCTACTTGCTTTATCGGGATTCAGGTCAATATATTTGACCGGGATCTGATCAGCGAATTCAACAGTGGCCATCGGTTCATGACTGCAAAGACCAGCGCACCCAGAAGTCGTGATATAAATATTCTCAGCATTGTTTTTTTCGATTTCTTCCATAAATGCACTCATGATATCTCGGGCTCCAGCAGCAATGCCACAGGTTCCCATGTGAACAGTTACCTTGACATTAAAAGGACCATCCTTGCTTACCAGGCCTTTTTGTTTCTCCTTTTCGCGTATTTTATTTAACTCATCAATGGTGAGTTTAGCCATATTTCCTCCTTTCTATTGTTAAAGATTTAAAAGAGCTGATATCGTGAGGATGAAAAAGAGCTTAGATTTATACCCCATCATAATAATTAATACCACAGATAATATATTAACTATAAATTAAAATGTCAAGTAATTTAATAAAAAAGTATGAATCATTAAAAGAAATAAGAAACACCGATCAAAGCAAAGGATGTTTTTTTAAATCTGCCTTTAGTTAAAATGAGAAAAAAATCTTTTGATATTGAATAAAAAAATTATTTGTGGTATTAATTTGTTAGACAAACAAAGGTAAAAAATAAAGGTAAATCGTGGCTTTTACTCTTAAAGACTTAGGCACAAATATCCGGAGTATCCGAAAATCAAAAAAAAGTATCCTGAAAGAACAAAAACCTATGATGCAGAAAGAACTGGCTGAAAAAGCAAAGATTCCTGCCCCCAGTTTGTGTAATATAGAAAAAGGAAAATATAAAAATCCTACCTGGGAAATACTAAATAAGATTGCTCATGCCTTAGAGTGTGATATATCTGATTTATTTATTTCCGATAAAACGAAAAATTCTCCCTCCCACATTGCCTTAAGCGAAATGATAGAAATAGTCATAGAAGAGAGGCTGGAGAGTATTCTCAAAGAAAAAACAAGAAAGTGATGTTAATCATGTATAGGAAATATGACGGAAAACTCGGTTCCTCGCTTTTTTTTGAGCTTGAGAATTCCCTGAAGATGAGATGTGATATCATTGACAATTTCCAATCCTCTTGAATTCGGGTTTTTATAGTCAAGGTTTTTTGGAAATCCGATTCCGTTATCTATGACTTTGAGACAATATTTTTTATCATCTTGTTTGGAGAAATACACCGATATATTTCCTTTTTTTGATTCGGGAAACGCATGCTTGATGGAATTAGACACCAGTTCACTGACCAACAGCCCACATAAAGTTGCAGTTTTGACATCCAGGTAAATATCATTGATTTTAATGAAAGGTTTGATTTGGTTCTTATTGATTTTGTAAGATTCCAATAATCTATCAATGATAGATGTGATATATTTTGAAAAATTGACTTTTGGGGTTTTTTGACTATTGAATTTTTCACTAAAAACCGATTCTAAACCTTGAAATAGTTCCTGATCGTTTTTTTTGGAAATGAAGTTTCTTGGTTTGTTGAAATCAAGCTGCATACTAAGAAGCCTGTATACAAGAGATAAATTGTGTTTGATCCGATTATGAAATTCCTCAATGAGGAGATCCTTTTCCTTTATCTTTGTTTCCATTCGTGATTCAATTTTTTTCTGTTTTGTGATGTCTCGGACTACGCAGATAAAATAATCATTGTTTTTGACTTTTTTGAAATTTAAGATCATTTGCACAGGGAATCTGCTGTAATCCTTTTTTACTCCCACCACTTCTATCCATTCACTGGTTATATCTTCTTTTCTCGATGAGAAAAGTTGTTTGATCCTGTTTTTGTATATGTTTTTTGTTCCTTCTGATAAAATAAATTCTAGGGATTTTCCTCTGGCCTCGTTTTGAGTATATCCAAAAATATATTCTGCTCCTTTGTTCCAGAAGAATATTTCCCCTTTTCTGTTGGCAAGAATAATCCCTTCATGGATATCTTCAGCAAGTTCACGCCATTCTTTTTCAGATTCTTTTAGGCTTTTAAAAATTTTTTTATTGAAAAGGGCGATCTCAACAGCGGCTCTTAACTCATTCTCATGGTATGGCTTTATAATGTATCCCATAGGCTCCACTTTCTTGGCCCTTTGGATAAACTTATCATCTCCATAAGCTGTAAGAAACACAACAGGTATATCTGATTCTTCTTTGATCAATTCTGCGGCTTTGATTCCGTCTATTTTTCCTGGCATAACAATATCCATGAGTATGAGAGCTGGTTTGTAATCTTTTGCTTTCTGAACAGCTTCCTGTCCAGAAGAAGCGCTTGAAACCACTTCATAACCCATAGAAGTTAGCCGTTCTTCTAATTGAGTGGTTATGGTTGCTTCGTCATCCACTACCATGATGCTTGTCATGATTGACCTCCTGTGAATAAGCAGGAAATTCTATATTAAACTCTGTGTATTTCTTTCTGATCATTTCAAGTTTACCTTTAAGCTGTTTTTGGACCAGGTTTCTTACCAGTTTCATACCCAGACTTTGGGTTTCATATATATTAATCCCATTCTGAATACCCACTCCGTCGTCTCTTACTGTTAAGAATACATATCCAGCCAAAATTTTCATCGTTACTTCAATGGTGCCTTGCTTTCTCTTTTTGAAAGCATGTTTGAAAGCATTTGAAATCAATTCGTTAAGCACCAGGGCACAGGGGATAGCCTGAGTTAGAGGAAGATTCACATCTAAAATATTCAAGTGGTAGGATATTTTTTTTTCCTGGGCATAAACAGCCTGAAGATATTTAATCAGCTCTATGATATGGTCGCGCATTTTGATTTGGTCGAATCTTTCGCTTTGATAAAGTTGGGAATGAATGAAGGCCATCGTTTGAATTTTTGACTGAGCATCTTTGATGAGGTGTCTGGCATGAGGATTATTGATTCGCATGCTGCTCATATCAAGAATGCTTGATATGACCTGAAGATTATTTTTGACTCTATGATGGATTTCCTGGAGCAAATATTCTTTTTCTTTAATCGATTTTTTGAGCTGTTTTTGTGCTACCCTGTGGTCAGTCACATCCCGTATGGTAGCCACAAATCTTTTTTGGACTTCATTTTTTCCATTGATCACAATGGTGCTTATCTCACCTATGAAATGCTCTCCGTTTTTTTTGACAAGAGTATGTTCCAGTTTTTTTGTGATGCCCTCTTTTAATGCTTTATTCAGGTATATGATGGCTTTTGCCTTAGATTTAGGGGCAACAATATCTAAAAAACTTTTTCCTATGAGCTCTTGTTTATCTTTATATCCGCAAAGATCTATGGTTTGTCGTGAAGCATTGATAATGGTTCCGCTCAGGTCTGTTATAATAACAGCATCAGGAGAAATGTGGACAAGTTGGTCAAAACCTCTGTCGCTGTAAAGCATTTCACTTTTTAATTTTTTTTCAATAGTTTTGCTTTTCCCCAAGATGATTCTATAATAATAATCAATTATAAGTAAAAAAAAAATATAATTCAATGGATATTGTAAAAACGGAGGAACCATGCCTGATCAGTCCTCACAGGGGATGTCTCATCCCCTCCTCTTTCACTCTTTAGATAAAAAAATTGATGGCAAAGATAGTGTGGATTCCTGGAGGGACTATGAAGCAAAAAGAAATACAGGGAAAGCAAAAGATGAAAGCCTTGAAAATAGGGATAGATAATTACGGGATTCTTCCCTTAGAACTGAGTCCGCTGGAAACTTTAAAATGGGCTATGAAAAACGGAGCAGATGGAGTTCAGTTCTCTGGGTTGAATTTGAAAGAAAAACAAGAAATTGATCATTCCTATTTAAAGAAACTTTCAGATTATGCTTTAAGAAACGATCTTTATGTTGAGTGGGGTGGAGCTCAACATATTCCTTTAGTTATGAAATCATGGGAAAAAAAAGATATTTTTTCCATCAATAAAAAGGTCATCCAGGAAGCTTCGATTCTCGGAACCAAAATTGTGAGATCCTGTTCTGGAGGTCTGATGAGATGGAATCCCAAAAATCCATCTACAGAAGAGATTTTGCATTTGACTTCATTAGCTTTAAAGGAGCAGAAAAATCTGTGTGAGGACTATGGGATTACTTTGGCCCTTGAAACTCATTTCGAATTCACAACATTTGAACTGATTGAGCTGTTTGATATGTGTGATGCCCTGCCAGGAGGATACTTAGGGATATGTCTGGATACCATGAATTTACTCACCATGATGGAAGAACCAGTTCGAGCTGTGGAAAGGATACTCCCTTGGGTGGTGGCTACTCATATAAAGGACGGAGGAATCACCCTCAATCCTAAAGGCTTGATGTCCTTTCCCTGTGAGATTGGAAGGGGAGTGATTGATTTAGAAAAAATAATCACTCTTCTATCATCCCTTCCCCATGAGGTGAATCTTTCTATTGAAGACCATGGAGGAAGTTTTGTCATACCTGTTTTTGATAAGACATTTATAAAAGGTTTTCCACATCTGACTCGAGATGAATTTATAGAGCTCATGAATCTGGTGGAAAAGACAAGTGATCGTATAGATCATCGAAGTTTGGAGGTGACATCAAGAGAAAAATGGCCTGAGTTATGCGAAAACAGAATAAAAAAAGATCTTTCAGTTCTAAAAAAAATTAGAGATGATTTAAAAATGACTTAACTCAGGGCTTGTTTGAAATCAGAGATGATATCTTCTGGATTTTCTATTCCCACAGATATTCTTATTAATGAATCTGATATTCCTGAGTTTATTTTATCTTCTGGAGAGAGACCTCTATGAGAAGTCATCACAGGTCTTGTAACAAGAGTTTCCACTCCACCCAGACTGGGAGCGATGAAAGCCAGCTTTATTTGGCTCATGAATTTCTCAGCTGCTTTGGTTCCTCCATTGAGTTCAAAGCTGATCATCCCTCCGTATCCATCCAGCATTTCTTTGGCTAGATCATGTTGGGGATGACTTTCCAGACCAGGATAATTGACTTTCCGGACTTTTTCATGAGATTCCAGGAATTCTGCAATATTCAAGGCATTGAAGTTTTGAGCGCGGACTCTGAGAGCCAGAGTTTTTATCCCTCTGTAAAGAAGAAAGCAAACATGAGGGTCCATGGATCCTCCTAAATGGGTTAAATTTTGGGTTATTTGTTTTATCAGATCAGCTTTTCCAATAACAGCTCCTCCTACTATGTCAGAATGTCCGTTCAAATACTTTGTACAAGAATGTAATGAGATATCAAAATCTTGTTCAGGGGGGCGGAAGTTAACAGGAGAGGCGAAAGTATTGTCTATAATTGAAATCAGGCTGTGTTCTTGGGCAAATTTCACAATGGATTTGAGGTCAGGGACCTGAAGCAAGGGATTGGTGATGGTTTCCACATATATGGCTCGTGTTTCTGGTCTTATTTTAGGTTCCCAAGTATCCGGCTTATTCCCGTTGATGAGGTCATGATTGATCTTTAATTTATTTAAAATATTGGTGATGAAACCTTGGGTTCCTCCATAGAGACAGTCTAATGCTAAAAAATGGTCTCCAGGAGAAAGAATTGTTAGCATAGTAGCAGATATGGCTGCCAGACCACTTGCGGTCACCAATGATGATTCCGCATTTTCAAGAGAAGCGAGTTTTTTATGAAGCGCCTTATGGTTGGGAGTGTTGCTGAGTCTGATGTATTTCAATTCAGAATTTTCATCCTTTCCCTTGTATTCATATGTAGAGCTCTGGAAAATAGGGATGCACACCGCTCCTTTAATAGGTGGTTCGGGATCTCCTGCATGAATGATTTTGGTTTCAATGTTTTCAAATTTATCCTTCATGGCCATATCTCCTTACTGTGATGATAAAGTATGTAATAAATCTATATCACAACCTTTAAAGAACCTCAAATAGAATCATATTTCATCTTTCCAATAAAAAGCATATTTGCTAGATTGTATAAAGAGGAAAAAAAGATATGCTTCAGGTAAAAGACATTTATTACTCTATCGGCGATTTAGTGCTGCTGAAAGGAGTGGAGTGGGCTCTTCCCAGAGGAAAAAGGAATGCCTTGGTGGGGCCCAACGGGTCTGGGAAGACCACATTACTGAGGATCATGATGGGAGAAATAGAGCCTGATAGAGGATGTATTCTAAAACCAAAAAAATATAATATTGGATACCTTCCCCAGGAGGAAATAGATGTAGGAGGAGGAGGAGAAGTACTCCTGGATTCAGTGATGAAATCATGTGAGGAGATCCATGCCCTGGATCGAAAGATATCAGAATTGCATGATATCTTAGATTCCAACCCCAAACAAAATGACAGGTTATTAGAGAAGCTGGGTGAGGTTGAACAGAGATATGAAGCTTTAGGAGGGTATAATCTGGAAAGCCGGGCTAAAGCTGTGCTTTCAGGGCTTGGTTTTGAAGAAAAAGATTTGAATAAGCGTTTATCCGAGTTCAGCGGGGGATGGCGAATGCGAGTTCATCTTGCCCGGATACTTCTTCAAAAACCTGACCTGTTACTGCTGGATGAACCCACCAATCATTTGGACTTGCCCTCCTTAGAGTGGTTGGAGCAGTATTTGCTCGATTTTTCAGGGACTATAGTGATTGTATCTCATGATCGTTTTTTTATCGATCGGTTGGTCCAAAATATTTATGAATTAAATCACGGTCAACTGGAATATTATGCAGGAAACTATAGTTATTATGAAAAGGAAAAGAAAAAAAGAGAACAATTATTAGAAGAAAAATGGGAAAATCAAAAGTCAGAAATAGCAAAACAGGAAGAATTTATCCAAAAGTTCCGTTACAAAAAAAGCAGGGCTGCTCAGGTCCAGAGCCGGATAAAACAATTAGAGAAAAAAGAAAGAATCAAAAAGCCCCTCAGCGCGCAAAAAATGAGCTTTCATTTGGAAGTGGGAGTGAAAAGCTATAAGGATGTTTTGGTGTTAAAGGATATTGGCTTTAAATATGATGAAGAATGGGTTCTTGAGGGTCTTAATCTGCATATATGCCGGGGAGATAGGATTGCTTTGGTCGGTAAGAACGGGGCAGGAAAAACCACTTTAACTCGTCTTATTGCAGGAAAGCTAAAACCACAAAAAGGATGTATTGAATTCGGCAAAAGGACTCATATTGGGTATTATGCCCAACACCAAGCTTTTGATTTGAATGCGAACGCAAGTATTTTTGAAGAAGTAGCTGATTCAGTATCTACAGACAACATCCCTAAAATAAGAGAAGCTCTGGGACTTTTCCAATTTACTGGAGACGATGTCCACAAAAAGATAGGGGTACTCTCTGGCGGCGAAAAAGCAAGGGTTTCTCTGGTAAAAATACTCCTATCCAAAGTTAATTTTTTAGTCATGGATGAACCGACGAATCATTTGGATATGATGTCTTTAGAGGCTTTAGAGGAAGCCTTAAAAACATATAATGGAACATTGATGGTTATTTCTCATGATCGATTTTTCTTGGATAAGCTGGTCACCCGAGTAATAGAGATAAAAAATAAAAAGATTAATGAGTATATTGGAAATTATTCTTATTATTTGGAAAAAAGGATCAGCGGATCAGTATCAAGTCAATGCTCAGCTCTCAGGCAAGATAAATCATTGAATGGAAAGGGAAGAAAATCAAAAGAGCAAAAAAGAAAAGAAGCTGAAAAAAGACAGATAATAAGTAAAGAAAGAAAAAAGCTAGAGAGAGAAATAAATGGTATAGAAGAGGGGATTGAACATCTGGAAAGCCGTAAAAAAGAAATAGAGAATATTTTCTGTTTTAAAGAAACACATAAAAACGGCCAATATGTGGCTTCCCTTCAAAAAGAGTTGGGTGAAATCGAGAAAGATCTGGAGGAATACTACCATATTTGGGAGGAAAAAAGGACCAGTCTGGAAGAACTATTAAAGTCATGCTAGGAAAGAGCCGTGTGAATATCGATGAGATAAAACACAATGAGGTTAAAAATAAAACCTGTTGCAATCAAGAAGTATTTGAGTATGGTTTTATTCTCAAGTTTTTTTCTGATATACAGAAATAAATGAAAAACAGCAAAGATTTCAAGAGCAAAAGGAATAAATCCGAAATAACCAAAAAGCGGCATTTGAAAGATGCGGATAAAGTCAAAATAGGGGATGGAATAATCCCATTTTGTCCCTGAATAAAAATTCAAAAATTCCCAGACAAAACCAGCTGTAAGTCCAGCCAGACACCAGCTCCAAAAAATCCTCCATTGGTTGTTTTCCATTTTTCTCAGAAGTGAAGGGTTGTTCGTCTTGTAGCTGATGGGTTCTAGGATAAATATAAAGCAAAGCCACACCAGGGGGAAAAAATACTGTGGAAAAACAATGGGAAGGATCAGAAATATGATGCCTATAACAAAAAAAGTATTAAGAAGGAACGACGGTATTCTTACTTTGAACAGAGAGAGCTCTTTCTTTGGAAGAAGGCCTTGGAAAAATTCAGAAAGTTCTATTAGAGCAGGAACGACTGTGGCAAAGGCGATGAAATATCCCACCCATCTTTCTAGGGTATTCTCAGGAAGGTTGAGATACATCCAATTTTCCAAGGAGATGTTGATGAGTTCAAACATTAGCCAAACCGATACAGAAAAGAAGGAGACCTGGACAAATAAAGGAGCAGAACGAAAAAGAAAAGAAGTGCGATTGAGCCTGAAGTTGACTCCGTCCATAATAAGGATAAAAGACCACCACCCAAAGCTGTAAAACCAGGTCTCCATAAAGGGGATTCTTAAAAAGAGCAAAAAGCTGGAGACGACTAAAATGAAAAGGCCAATATAAGGAAGATTGAAAAATATTTTCTTTTTCATATTGAAACTATTCTATCATATTCATGATAAGCCATTAAGTATCAACTTCAAGTAACCTAACTTATCCAGGGTAAGCATTGTTTAAAAGGAAAGAATGATAATTGACTAACATAAAAGGCAGTGATAGGATTTAATGTTATTTGAGAGAAAAAAACAGGAGGTAATCAATTGATATGAGGATGGGTAAATTTAGTTTTATTTTCGTTTTATGCCTTTTGTTTTGGTTTATGTGCTCGGGAGAGAATGAGGTTGAAAAAAATCAAAGTATCCATAAGAAACAGACTGCTTATAAATTTTTCCAACCTGAAATCAATTTTAAAGGAAAGATCTTGTTCCAATCCGATTATGATGGGGACAATGAAATCTACATGATCTCCATGGAGGGATTTAAAAAAATAACCAATAATTCTTTCCAGGATGAATATCCTGTTTGGTCACCTGATGGCAAAAAAATTGCATTCTCAGCAAATCCCGATGGAAATTATGATATTTTTGTTATGAGCGCCAATGGATCAAATATTCAACAGGTTACCTCCTCTTCCAGAAAAGAAGAAACACCGGCTTGGTTCCCTGATAACCAAACCATAGCCTATGCAAGAGATATGGGGGGGACCTTTAGAAGCAGGAATTTTCTTTTTATGATTGATATTCATTCCAAAAAAAGCAAAAAAATAATTCCAGATTACAGAAGAACACATTCCATTCCTTGGGTTTCTCCAGGCGGCTCTTTGATCACTTTCACAGGAAAAAGAACCCTAGGTTGGGATGTGGCTATATATGACTTAAAGAATAAGCAAACAGAATTTCTTGAAGAGGGGGGAAAAAGCTGTAGAGGGCGGTTTTCACCCGATGGGAAAAAAATAGCTTATGTCTGTTCCAAAGCGGATGGAAAAGGAGACATATGGCTTATGAATCCAGATGGTAGCCAGAAAACAAGACTAACCAAAAGGGATGATACCTATGACTATTTCCCTTCCTGGTCTCCAGATGGACGGTTTATTGTATTTAATTCTTCTTTGGAGCACGATCATATTGGAAAACTTTGTGTTGTTAAGGTCAAAACTAGAGAAGTTTATTTTCTTTTTGATTCCCCAGGAAACGATGTGTATCCAGACTGGAATTAAAATGCAGGAAAAACTTTATTGATTAAAGAATCACAGCTTGTTATAAACAGCATATGAAGAAAGAGCTAATTTTTATTTCCTTGATGACCTGCTTTTGTTTTTTATATCTGTCCCTTATCGGAGAAGAAAAAAATAAGGTGATTAAAGGGCAGATGGCTTCTCCTATCATTAATGACCAGGGAGAACTTCAATTTATTTACAGGGATGGGGATAGCACCATGAGCCTGGCTACCCAGAATATTACAGGGGAGAGGAAAAAAACACAGAAAATTATGCAGCGCCAAGGAGTTTGTTCTCCGGTCATTAACAGGGATAAGAATAACCAAATAAATGTCCTCTGGGTAGAGAATGACAGGAAAAGTTCGGCTGTTTTTTTAGGGAATCTAAAGGATTCCAAATTGTCTGAATTCAGTATGATATACAAAGGCAAGGGATATTTATATTCTCCTGATTTTTGTTTTGACTTGTCTGGAGATTTATGGGCTGTCTGGGTTATTCATTTCAATTCAAAGAACTCCTTGATGGTGAAGAATAAAAATATGAATAAGAACTGGACCATCAATTCCTATCATGATTCTGAAGCCCAAGGACCCAAGATATTAGTGGATAAAAGCAACAAGATATGGCTGTTCTGGACAGGAATTGATAGAGGAAGAGAGAGTCTTTTTTATAGTTTTTTTAACGGAATTGTTTGGTCAGTACCAAAGAGAATTAACAAAAATGAGAAATATCCTCATGTACTTTTACAAGCTGAAATTGGCCCTGAAGGACTGCCGTGGTTGGTGTGGTCTGCCTATGATGGAGAAGATTATGAGATATATTTGCGTTATTGGAACAAAAACGGATGGAGCTCCAAAGAACAAATAACAAATAATCTGTCCAATGACATTTTTCCTGATATAGATTTTGTATGGGGAAGTATTCCTATCCTTGTTTGGAGTCAGTATTCAAAAAAAGAAAATAGAATTATCTGCAGATACAAAAACAAAAACCAGTGGACAGAAGAGATAGAGCTTATAAAAGGATATGAAGAATTAATTAGGTCGACGCAAATCGTCACTGATCAGGGACAGATAGGATTGGTTTGGGAAGCCCGAGGGATTTTAAATTCAAAAATATTATATTTGAGTGACTTACATGAAAATCTGAGAGATCCCAAAGAAAAAACAGCAAATGAAATAATCATTAATCCGTCACTCAGAGATAATGTATACATTGGATTTGGAGACAGTATCACATACGGATATATTGACTCGTTACCCGCTCCTGATAAAGGATATGTGCCTCGTTTGGAAGAAAAATTGACATCAATCTATGGAGATACAGAAGTAATCAATGAAGGAAATCCAAGTGAAATAACCCTCGGGGGGTTGGATAGAATCAGTGATGTTATTTCTGAACATGAGGGAAGATATCTTTTCTTGATGGAAGGAACCAATGATGTGATAACAAACAGCATCACTATGGATACAACAGCTTTTAATTTGCAAGAAATGGCAAAGAAATGCCTTGATTTTGGAGTGCTTCCCTTACTCGCTACCATTATTCCCAGATGTGACCAATGGGGATCCATGCCTTATTTCAAAGAAAGGTTGTATGATTTGAATGACAAAATAAGGGAGATCCCTGGTCCATTGAAAATTCCATTCATAGATATGTTTAATAATTTTTACTATTATCAGGAGGTAGGACTGGACTGGAAAGATCTTCTAAGCAATGATGGGCTTCATCCTAATGAACAGGGATATGAATTCATGACAGATAAATGGCTTGAAGAGATAAAGATCTTTCCCTTTCCTCCCACCATTATAGAAGGAAAAAGAACTTATGATGAGATCCTTTTTAATTCAGAATTAAGAAATTTGATCATATGGCGGGAAAGTCCCAAATTATCTTATGAAAAAATTTTTAAAGGATACAGAATTTATAGAAAGATGGTTTCTGAACCTTTGAGTGAATTTCGTGAAATTGCCTTTCTTCCTATTGCTGTAATGGTAAATTATACACAGTATTTTGATAACCAAATAAAGTTGGGACAAAATTATTGTTATGTGGTGTCTCTAGTGAGGCAAGATGAGGTGGAAGGACCATGTTCAAACATGCTGGTGATAGGCTCTGTAGAATGAAAAGAGCAGTGTATTTGTTTCTTATGGTAATAAACCTTGGTATTTTTGTGAGTCCTTTTGGAAAACCAGGATTTGCCCAAACCTACAAAGAGGATTCCTCTGAAAAAATAGATATCACAAATCAGAAAAATTCCATGGTTGGTTTAACCGCAGGGAGTTTGAGCATTGCTTCACAAAGATTTAAGGATTTCTTTAAAAAAGCTGGTATTGTTCCTGGCATGGAAGCATCTCATATTTTTTCTTCCCATAATCATACTTTTTTAGGGTTTTCACTTGAAATAAAAAGGATTTCCAGAACAGGGAAATCAACCATTACCAGCAGAAATACATTTTTTTCATTAATACCCATATCATTGACCGGGAAATTTTTGATGGGCAATAATGAAATCAGTCCCTACTTGGGGGCTGGGATCGATCTCTATCTGTACAAAGAAAAAAGTGGTATGGGCAATACATCTGGAGCCACTACAGGGTTTCATATAGAAGGGGGGGTTTATTATCATTCGCCTTTGTTTGAATTTATTAAAATAAAAGCAGCACTTAGGTTTTCTAGAGCGGTGGCAAATGAGAACAACATTAAAGTGAACCTCGGCGGATTGGAATTTGGCGTGGGTATTCTATACTGCTTTGATATTTAAAAAGGATAAAAGAGGAGGGAATGAAGACAGAAGATAATCCTGATAAAGAAAGCCAATTGAGATTATATAAAGTCCTCTCGTCAAAGATAGCCCAAAAACCAGACTCTGCTTCTTTATATGCCCATTTAGGCTCTGTTTGCTTAGAACTTGGTTACAGGGAAGAAGCTTTCAAGAATCTAAAGAAAGCTCTGGAGTTAGATCCTGATTTGGAAGAGGTGGCTCATAAATTAAAGAAAAACTTTAAAGAACATGAACTCATGTTAGTGAGATTTCCTCACAAGAAGAGGGTCCTATTCTGGAAAGATTTAGGAACCATGTTTTCCTATCCTCTGGCAAAAAGAGGCACAACAGTTATATTAGCGGGTGCGGCCCTGTTTGCTGTGTTGAGTTCTGTACCTGTTTTTGGAGGTCTGCTTTGTTTGGTGTTTGTTTATCCCTATTTGATAGCTTATATGCTGAATATAATCAGGTATGTCGGAGACGGAGAGGAACAAATGCCGGGTTGGCCTGAAGTTTCTGATTTGTGGGAATCTATTTTATTGCCTGCTTTCCGTGTCTTCTTTGCTTCTGCCATATGTTATCTGCCTGTTGTGATTTTGTTTATCATTGCGGTAAGATTTTCTATCCCTTTTGCTTCTTTATCTTTCTTGTTTGTTATCTTTTTTGTTTTAGGAACCATTTATTACCCCATAGCTCTGATCTCTGTGGCCCTGTTTGAAAATGGATTAGCTCCATTAAATATTCCAGTGTTGATTAAAGCTATTGTTAAGATGAAATGGGATTATTTTCTAGCAATATTATCCATGTTTATTGTCCAAATCATCGCTTTCTTTGTGAATCAAATATTTCAGCTTCAAATTCCTATTGTGGGGGTATTTATTTTTTGGGTGGTGACTATATATTTTGTAACATTGCAGATGTATATATTGGGAAATATTTATTATGTTCATGAAGATGATTTGGATTGGTTTTAATGCTAACATTTTATTTTTATAAAGATCCTCTTTCTGTTTCAAAAATTTTTTTAAGGAGGAGAAAAATGCAAGTTTTGAAAAGGTTATCGTTCTTTGTTTTCACTAGTATTTTGTTTTTTTTGATTATAACACCATCTGAATTGCATTCTGATGAAAAGCAGCTTCATACGCGGGAGATGAATATGATGACATGGCAAGAGTTTCAAAATCTTGTTCCGGAAAAAATTGAAACTGTTCTGCTGCCGGTAGGGTCTATAGAACCTCACGGAGTTATTCCCAGCGGTACAGATAGCCTAGCCCCTAAAGCCATGAGCCTGGAGATCGCCTCAGAATTAAATGCGCTCATTGCTCCTACTCTTAATTATGGTGTGACCCCGAGTATGAAAGCTTATCCAGGGGCTGTAACAATCAGTAGCAGCGCCTATGTACTGTTCCTAAAAGATATATTAAAGAGCCTGGCAGATCAAAAATTTATAAACACTATTATTTTAAACGGACATGGAGGGAATACAGAATGCTTGCAGCAGGCAAGTTCTGAGATTTCAAATGAAAAAAAAGTAAGGGTTCTGGTGGTGAATTGGTGGAGCTTGGCTGCTGATGAAACGCAGGAAATTTTTGGGGAAAATGGAGGACATGCCGGGAACAATGAAACGGCTTACATTCAAGCTGTTTTTCCTGAATATATCCGACCTGAGCAGTATCACCAAGATATGGCCACAGTGAATGCGAAAAATAACTCCTGGTTTGCAGTCCCTGTACCCTCCGCTATTCTGCTTTATGAGAAAGGCCAGGGTTATCCCACATTTGATATGAGTCAGGCTAAAGAGTATTTTGATAAAGTCAACCAAAAGGTGACAGCACTTATAAAGGATGTGATCAGAAAGTGGGATATGGCTCAGTTATACCGCAAATAATGTGCTGCCCAATAATGATTAATATCCAGTTCTACAGTTTTATGAAACTCAGCCTCTGCCTTATCAAGCCCACCTTTCCCCAAATAACCGAGGCCCAATAGATAACGAATATCTGCCTTTTGTTTGGACGGGGATTGAAGGGAGCCAAATTTGATAAAAAACTCGGAAAGGTCCCCTTCTTCCAGACTTTTTTTTGATTCTTTAACAAGATAGTCCAACTTTTTCTCTGCCTTTTTGGCTTCTCCTAGTTCTTTTAGAGAGCAGGCTTGGTAATAGTTAAGGTCAGAAAAATCTTGAACTTTTTGAGAGGCTGCCTTTTTGAAGTAAAAATGGGCCTTTGGTGTTTCTCCCTTTTTTTTATAGACTTGGCCTATGAAGTAATGAATCTGAACTTCTCTTCCTCCCAAATAAGGTCTTCCCACTTCTTGGTTTAAAGGATATTGAAGTGCTTTTTTATATTCTGTTAAAGCTCTTTCATATTCTTCTGATAAAAAGAATTCATACCCTTTGAGCAAATGAGCATCCACATGAAGGTTGTGTATTCTTCCTCCGCCTTCCCATACGTGAAAATGATGGGTATCCATTATATGGATAGCTTTTTCATACTTATTGAGTTGTATGAGAAGCGATATTTCCCTTATGAGAGCATCGCTGTTCTTCTTCACTGTATTATGGTGGGAGGTAAGAAGAGAAAGCCTGAATTCAGGACTTTTTTTGGCCAGCTCATAGATTTGATCTAACTCTAGGAAAAGACGGGCATGTTTTTTGGTCAAATCAAGAGCCGCTTTCATGCTTTCAACAGCTTTTTGGATGTCTTTTATAATTCTGAGATAGGCCAGACCTAAATTTCGGTGGACCATGAAGGATCGGCTGTTCATTTCTCGTGATTTCTCCCAGAATAGAATGGCTTTTTGGGGTTGGTCTTCAAACAAACAATTACCCAAATAATAAGCAGCTTTTGAATCTTTATGATTATTTTTGAGGGCATGAGTCAGAACTTCTATGGTTTCTGATCTAAAAGGAAAGCAGTATTTGGATGAAAGCTGAGCTGCTTTTTGATAAAGATGAAGGCTTTTTTGAGCATTCTCTTTTTTCTTCATATAATATCCAAGGTAATAATAGGGCAGGGGAGATGAGGAATCTATTTCAGTATACCTTTGCAAAATGTCAATCGCTTCCAAGTAAAATCCACAATTTCCGTAATCTGAGGCGAGTTCAAGATAAGATTGTTTGGAGTGACGCATGAGTTTTTTTAAGTCATTCAAAACAGATTGGGCTATTCTCTGTTTGTTCTGTTCTAAGGTGATAAGATAGAGTTCATTTTTGGCCCAAAAGTTAAGAGGATTTGACTTCAATAATTTTAAACATAAATCTTCAGCCTCTTGGAGTTGTCCTGTTTTTCTCAGTATAATGGTTTTGAGATTTAGTTTTTTTGCAGAATTTTCTGTGGAGGACAAATGGCCGGATAGATATTTCAAGGCTTTTGAAAAATTTTTTTGAATACAACAGATTTCTGCGAGTTGATAGGTGCCGGCTGTACGCCAGGCATGATCCCAGATTGATTTGCCAAAAGCTTGTTTGGCTTCTGAAAGTTTGCCCTTATTTCTTAAAACCACTCCCAAATAGTAATAAGCCTTCGCATTTCTAGGATTTGTATGATTCTCCGTAACCCTTTTGACAGCTCTTCTAAGACATTTTTCAGCTTGTGGATATCGGGCTGCCTTAATATGAATGATTCCCAAAGCTGTGTTGGTGCGTGAATCATAGGGATCTCGCTTCAGGGCTTCTCTATAGTATTGGTAAGGATCCATCCTTGGATTATGAGATTGTTCCAGTCTGGAGCCTGCTAAATAGAGCTCTTCAATGGTTTTGATTTTATCTGGTGGAGGAGGGGGATTGACAGGCAAAGGCATGGAATTTTTTGGGAATGATTGAGGAGAATAACTGATCAATTCATGGGAATCTGTGAACACTTTGATCTCCATAGAGTTTCTTTTGATTCCAGAGGGAAGCAAGACTTTGTATATATAGGGATAGCCAGGACCTATGTCCGCACAATGTTCGTAAAGAACTTTTTCTCCAGATGAGAGATTGATTTTAACATCCTTTTGATATTGAGTGAGATTGATCCCAATTTTTACTTTATCTTTATCAGGAAATTCAAGGTTTAAAGCCCCTTCTAAGTTGGCTGTTTTGACTCCTCCTATTTTTTGGAGAGGGTACCAATACTGCTTGACAATTCTTTTTTCATAAGGAGATATCCATGAGTAATCAGGTTGATTGTCTGAATAAGCGCCTACCATTAATTCGATATAAGGTCCATCTTTTTCAGTGAGTATTTTCTCCCACATCTTTCCTTTTTCTCCAGTGCCCCAATTCCATAATTTCTTTCCAGGAACAGTGTGAGGATTAGCCCAATGAATGATACCGGCTTGTTTTCCATGGTCATAACCTGCCAGAAAATCGCCTTGGCTTTTCCAAGCAAAAAATGAGGTAGGAGCAGGATGATTTTTCCACCAGCTAATGTCTACTCCTCTGGAATAATCGACTCGATGATAAAATTCTGTAGATACTGGCCAGTGAGTGAATTGGTTCTTGCCATGATAGGTGGCATACTGGGTATCAGGGGGAAATATTACTTGATAGTCCTTGTTGGCATGAACAGCTACATTGGCCCAGTAAAGGAAAGAATGAACCACAGGAGTTCTATTGATGAGCTTTATTGTGGCTTCAATATAAGATCTATCAGGGTATAAAGTAAGCCCTATAACCCATTTCATCCGATGCCTTAATTCCAACTCCCCGATCCATATGGTTTTGCTTCCGTCAACATTTTCAGTAAGGGTATGATCAACTGGCATGAACGCGGTGGGTCTGTGATGATGGGGAAAATCCCATTCAATCCCTCCAGATGTCCACGCACCCAGCATTCCAATAAGAGCTGGTTTGATCACAGACTGGCGGTATATGATGTCATAATGATTGGTTTTATCTAGAGCCGAGAAAAGCTTACCTCCCAGTTCAGGAAGAACGCACAATTTAATGTATTTGTTTTCTAGATAAAGAGCTTTCCATGTTTTTATTTCCCGGATATCAGTTAGAGTATCCAATAAAGGATATGGGTATACTCTTCCTTGAGCTCCTTGATAAGCTCTTCCGTTGTAGAAAATAGGAAATATATCTGGTTCACCGATGAGGTAGGTAGGAATTTTAATATTCTCTTCCCAGGCCTTAACCTTTTCTTTGCCATACAAGCAGTGGTCATTATGGAGGGGAAACCAAAACAATCCCACACAAAAAGATAGAAAAGTCAATATGAAAAAATTCTTTGGATTATTTTTTATCTTTAACCACATCATGGACCTCATTTTTATGTTTCCATACCCATATGTAATAATTCTTTCTTTTTAAAAAAGAGGCAGCGTTTTCGTCTATAATGATTTTGGCCTGTTTGTGGAACTGTAGTATAGAGGCCGGACAAGAGGATGTGATAGGACCTTCCACAGCATTGGCTATGGCTTTTGCTTTTTGCTTCCCTGAAGCGGCCAGTATGATTTCTCTTGATTCCATGATCGTGCCGATTCCCATAGTTATGGCAAAACGAGGTCCTTTTTCAAGACCAAAGTTATTTTTTAAGGTGGTTTTAGTTAGAGTTTTTACCCTTGTCTTGGCCTGGAGGGAGGAGGAAGGCTCATTGAATCCAATGTGACCTTCTCTTCCTATCCCTAGGATTTGGAGATCGATACCTCCCGAATTTTTAATCTTATCTTCAAATTCTTTGCAGGCTTTATCGATGTTTACTGGTTTGGAAGGGGGAATGTGGATATTTTTTGGGTTTATGTTTACTTTGGAGAAAAGATTTTTTTCCATATAAGAATGGAAAGTTATAGGGTCATGGGCATCAAAACCAATGTATTCATCCAGATTAAAAGTTTTGACTTGACTAAAATCCATGTTTCCCTTCTGATAGGCACGGACCAAGTTTTGATAGATTCCCAGCATGGTCCTTCCTGTAGCCAGCCCCAGAACTAAACCTGGTTTTTTTTGAACAGCAGATACAATCCTGCTGCAAACCTCCTGGCTGATCTGTTCGTAAGAGGGGAGAATAATGACTTCCACTTATAAATGCTCCTTTATTTCAGAATAAAGTGAATCAATCTGCTCCTTGTTTTTTCCTTCAATGATGATTCTCATGACAGGTTCTGTGTTAGATGGTCTGACATGGATCCAATATTCAGGGTATTCGATTCTTAATCCATCTTCAGTATTGATCTGTCCTTGTTTGAATTTAGATTTAATAAGGTTGAATATTCGTTTTCTATCACTGAAATTGGCCTTAACTTTTTCTTTAATCATTCTATAGAGGGGCAGTTCTTGTTTGAGGTAAGATATGTTTTTTTTGGAGACAGCCATATATTCAAGGATCAAGGCCATTCCTGTAAAGCTATCTCTGCAGGCGTGGATGTCTGTGGCAATAATTCCTCCGTTTCCTTCCCCCCCTATTTTAGCTCCTGCTTCCAGCATTTTCCTTGAAACATTGATTTCTCCCACTTTTGTTCTGATAAGCTCTACTCCTGCTTTTCTTGATATGTCTTGAATCACCCGGGACGTAGAGAGATTAACCACCACCGGTGTTTTTTTTCTGGAAGACAAATAATGATTGACAGCTAAAGCCAGTGTATATTCTTCTCCGATAGGATTTGCTTTTTCATCCACCACAGCTAATCGATCAGCGTCAGCATCCTGAGCGAATCCAATATCAGCTCCATACTTTTTCACAGATTCACATAATTTTTGGATGTTTTGAGGCAAGGGTTCGGGATTTCTGGGAAAACCATTGGATAACCGGCTGTTGATACAGATCACTTCAGCTCCCAATTTTTCCAAAAAATTTTTAACATAAGGGGATGCAGCTCCTCCGCAGGGGTCCACAATCACTTTGGGCTTCCTTTTTCTGATGGCTTCTCTATTGATAAATTTAAAAATTTTATTCTCATGGATTTTGAATGGATAATTCTCTTTTTTTATGATTCCGGATTTATGGACTCTTTTAAACCTTCCCTGATAATAAAAATCTAACAATTCCTCAGCTTCATAGGGATTGAGAAAAAAGCCCCCTTTCTTAATAAGTTTTAAGGCATTCCATTCCACAGGGTTGTGAGAGGCGGTGATACAGATCCCTCCCTTTAATTTTTTTGCCTTCACGTAAAATTGAAGAGAGGGAATGGGTAGTATTCCCATATCAACGGGAGTGGCCCCGCATGAAAGCAGTCCAGAAAAAACCGCGTATTTGAGCATATTTCCGGAAGGACGGGTATCCTGAGCCACACCAATTTCTCCCTCTCCTATAAAACTGGTAAAAGCTTCGGAAAACTTCAGGATCAACTGAGGAGTCAGGCTTTGACCTACGATGCCCCTAATTCCTGAAATGCTTATTTTTAAGTCAGATGCTCTCAAGTTCTTATCCTTTCTATAATTTCGTCTTCAATAGAGGATATGGCTTCAGCATCTTTTCCCTCTATCATTATTCTCAAGATAAATTCGGTAAGAGAAGGTCTTATGATAAACCATGCTTTTTTTCTATTTATCCTGATCCCATCCGTATAATCAGGGTGTTCTTTGGCGTATTTTTCTTCAAGATGATCCATGACCCTGTATATTTTTACAGGAGGTATCTCTATTTTGATTTTTTTTCTCGTAAGACTAGGAAAGGGTGAGATGATTTCAGATAATTTTCTTCCTTCTCTGGCCATAAGATCAAGAATCAGAGTCAAAGCCAGCAGAGAGTCATAACCTGGGGAAAAAGGCAGAAAGGCAAAGCTCCCGCTTCCTTCTCCTCCTGCTTTGGCTCCTTCAGCAAGCATGGTGTGGGTGACCGAAGACTGACCGACTTTGGTTCTGATGACTTTTAAATCCAATTCATCAGCTGCCCAGTCTACCAGAGAAGAAGTAGCTACTGTGGATACTACTTTTTTTATTTTTTCTTTGAGTGAAATTAAGCAGAGAGGGAGGGTCATTTCTTCGCTAAGTCCTATCCCTTTTTCTGAAACCAGAGAGATCCGGCTTCCATCTGAATTCAATAGAAAACCAAGGTCTGAATCTGTGGCTTTAACCACAGCCTCTGCCTGGGATGAATTTTCTATAGAGGGTTCTGGGGAATGAGAAAAAGGCTTATCGATATCATCATTGATTGAGATTATATTTAGTCCAAAGAACTCACTGTATGGTTTGAGGAAAGGAGACACGGCTCCATTGCAAGGATCAGCTATTATTTTAAAGTGAGCATTTTTTATTTCTCTGAAATGGACAACTTTTGACAGCGCTTTTAAGTAAAAGTGGAAAGGAAAAGTACTTTCTTTAATTTTCCCCAATTTATTCCAGGGAGCTTTTTCAAATGTTCCTGATTCATAAACATTAAACACTTCAGGCCCCTGGGAAGCTTCGAGATAATGACCCTCACAATCTAATAAAAGAATGGCATTCCACGGACAAGGATTGTGTCCGGCTGAGACCGATAAACCTCCGGAATAACTATTTTTGTTTAAAAAAAACTGGAGAAATGGAGTAGGAAGTCTTCCAAGGTCAATACAATCCATTCCAGAAGCACTTACTGAAGAGATAGATGACATAGCGAGCATTCGGCTCGATTCTCTGCCGTCTCTGCACAGGACAATGGTTCCTTTTTCTAAATAAGAGGAAAAGGCTGCTGCAAACTTGGAAGCGTTTTCAACATTCAGAGCGCTGGGGACCTTTCCCCTTATGCCAGAAACAGATACTCTTAGTCGGTCTGCCAATTTTAAACTCCTGTAATTTTTATTCCTTTTTCATACACATCATTCACTTCAAAAGAGTGGTTGAGAACAAGAAAATCAGCATCCTCTCCGGTTTGGATCTTCTTAGATGGGAGATTAAAAAACTTTAGGCTGTTCAGGCAGGCTAAAGGAATGATTTTTTCTGGTTTGATTCCGAGCTGAAAAAGAATCTTGGCTTGTTCAGGGATTGAGGTAGCTCCACCGGCAAGGATATGATCTTTAGAAGTGATTTTGCGACCTGTTTGGTCGATTTCTATATGGTGAAACTTTTTTGTTTTGGAAAAAGCTGCAGGCACCATATCTGATGTGATGCAAAAGCTCGGGCCTTTAATTTTGAGAAGAAGGCGAAAGAATTCCATTGAGTTGTGTATTCCATCAGCTATAAATTCAAGATGGAGATCTTCAAGAAGAAGCCCTGCTCCGGTGAGTCCGATTTCTCTGTGGTGAAGTCCGCTCATGGCATTAGGGTAATGAGTCATATGTTTGAGGCCAAGTTGATACAGTTTAAAAAATTCTTTAAAATCAGATTGGCTGTGCCCGGCAGAAGGGATCTTATTCATCTCCAGGGCTTTTTGAACAAAAATATCTGATCTTTTTATCTCAGGAGCAAAAGTATATACTTTAAAGCCTTCTATACCCAACCACTCTTCAATATTTTGTACCGAGGGAAAAAGTATATTTCTCTCGTCCTGAACTCCTTTTTTAGCCGGATTGATAAAAGGACCTTCAACCCTTAAAAAAGGGAAAATACTGTGAGTTTTTTTTGTCTTATATTTCTTAAATTCTGTTGATATTTTTTCTAATTTAGGGAGAGAAGAACAGCTTATAGTGGGGACAGCATAGAAAATGCCTGAACTCTTAAGCTTCTTCTCTAAAGGGGTAAATTCTCCCTCTTTAAAGTCATAACCCCACCCTCCATGGATGTGCGGTTCTGTGAAGGGAGGAATAATATAAGCGGCTTCATGCGGTCTGCTGATCAGGCCTTTTCCTATTTTTCCATTCGTTATGTGGAATTCAGAATAAGAGAATTTTCCTTGGTTCCAGACCTGGCCCTTAAAGCTTTTCATGGAATTATTTTTTTTATTGATATTTTCTGACATAGAACTCTCTTTTTATTATTCTCTAATAAACATAAATTTTATTCAAATTTTTTATTCCAATTTGCCTCCCACTTTTAATAAAATAAATATAGATATGTCAAATCATCGCCCCTTTGATTTTAAAACGAGTGAAGAACTTTTAAAAGAATCGGAGAATTATGGATACAGGCTTCCGTTCAGTAATGATATAAACCCATTGTTTGAAAAAATATCCATAGGAGACCGTGAAGTTCCCAATCGACTTGTAGTTCAGCCTATGGAAGGATTTGATGCATACCTCAATGGTGCTCCTAGCAAGTGGACCAGTAGAAGATATCTTCGTTATGCAGAGGGGGGGAGTGGGCTTATCTGGTTTGAAGCCACTTCTGTGACCAATGAATCCAGATCGAATCCACGTCAGCTCTATATTCATAATGAAAACATGGATGCTTTTAAATCACTTGTTGAACAAGTCCGTTCTGCGGCTGCCCATAAATTTGGGATTTCTCATAGAATTTATTGTGTTCTCCAGCTCACTCATTCTGGAAGATACAGCAGACCCAGCAAGGGATTCAAACCCAAGGTAGCTCAGTTTAATCCATTTTTAGACAGAGATTCCAGCCAAATTGAGATTATCAATGATAAAGATCTTGATTCTTTACAGGATGAATTTTTAGAAGCAGCCCGGTTAGCTTTTTATTCAGGATTTGATGCTGTTGATATCAAGTGCTGTCATGGATATCTTTTGAATGAGCTGCTGGGTGCTTATTCCCGAGAAAACAGTCGATATGGCGGAGGATTTGAAAATCGGACTCGTTTTATCACCCAAGTTACTCAAAATTTCGAAGCCAACATAAAAGGGCTTGATATTTCCTCCAGGATAAGTGCGTTTGATGGAATCCCTTTTCCCTATGGATTTGGATTTGCCAAGGAAACGAGCTTAGATATAGATATTACTGAAATCACAGTACTTATAAGAAGATTGTTAATCCTGGGAGCGGTATTGTTTAATATCACAGCAGGAAATCCCTACTATAAACCCCATCTCAGCAGACCTTTTGATAGGCCTGCAGGAGGTTCCACTACTCCTGAAGAAGATCCTTTAGTCGGAGTGATCCGTTTGATAAAAATTGTTTCAAATCTTCAAAAAGAATTTCCATCTGTACCTTTTGTGGGGACCGGTTATTCGTGGCTGCGTCAGTTTTTTCCTTATGTGGGAGCTGGAGTTATCAAACAAAAAAAAGCATCCTTTATAGGACTGGGAAGAAGTTCTTTGGCTTATCCTGAGGCACCTTTAGACCTTATGGAAAAGGGAGAAATAGACAAAAATAAGGTTTGTATTACATGTTCCCGGTGTACTGAGCTGATGCGCCATCAAAAAAAAACAGGTTGTGTCATGCAGGATAGCTCTGTGTATGGAGAAGAGTATAAAAAAATAAGAACATCCTAATAAACCTGGATAATTCACAAGTCGAGGTTGCCGCAGATGCAAGACCCAGGGCATGAAGTTATGGTCCTTCACTACGAATGCCCTGTAACAAAGCAGATGCAGTGAGATCGGCTTGCCTCAATGGGTGAAAAATGGCGATTAAAATAAAAAATATAGACAGAAAAAATGTTCAAGTCACAGTTCAAAAAAAATATTGTATATCGCTGAAAATAAATTAATAATGAATGCATCGCCATTTTTTCATGAATAGGTCAGGTAAATAGAGGAGTTGCAGAGAAATGAAAAAAAGCGTGGTAACAATTAAGGGGAATGATATTTCCTGCTATTCTCTCAATACATTGGTAGTGGGAAGCGGTGTTGCCGGATTAAATTCAGCTTTATGTCTCTATGAAAATGGAATCAAAGATATAGCTGTGGTGACAGAACATTGGGATGGGGGGACATCCAATAAAGCTGGCTCTGATAAACAGACCTATTATAAGATGTCCCTTTCAGGTGATATTCCAGATTCTCCACAAAAGATGGCTCAGGACCTCTTTATGGGGAAGTGTATGCATGGAGATGTGGCTCTTTGTGAAGCGGCAAACTCAGTGAGATGTTTTTTCAATTTGGTGAATATGGGTGTTCCGTTTCCTTATGATAAATATGGATCATATGTGGGATACCGAACAGATAATGATCCTTTAGGGAGAGCGACATCAGCCGGACCTCTCACCTCCCACTTAATGTTTGAATGTTTGGCAAAAGAAATAAAAAAGAGAGGGATTAAAATTTTTAATCATCATAGAGTGGTTGCGCTTTTGGATAATAAGGAGAGCGGAAGCAAACAGGTCATGGGAGCCGTAGCATTCAATAAAGATCAGCTTGATTATGAATCAAAAGGATTGGTGGTATTCAATGCTGTGAATGTGATTTTAGGTACTGGAGGACCTGCAGGTATGTATGAAACCTCAGTTTATCCTAAGACTCAAAAGGGGGCAACCGGGATGGCTTTTGAAATAGGAGCCTTAGGTCAAAACTTGACTGAATCCCAGTTTGGTTTGGCTTCTATTGAGTTTAGATGGAATTTGTCCGGAACCTTTCAGCAGGTAATTCCCAGATATTTATCTGTGGATAAATATGGAAAAAACGAAAGAGAATTTTTAAAAGATTTTTTTCCAGATATAGGCCGGTTGGCCAATGCTATCTTTTTAAAGGGATATGAATGGCCTTTTGATGTGAAAAAAGTCCAGAACTACGGATCATCATTGATAGATATCCTTGTCTTTAGAGAGATCAATCAAAAGAGAAGAAGGGTTTTTTTGGATTACACCCAAAATATTTCAAGAGACGGAAAAAAAAGAGAATTTGATTTCTCCCTTTTGGATAAACAGGCTTATACCTATTTGAAGAAGTCCAAGGCTTTATTCGGGTCTCCAGTCCAGAGATTGAAAAAGATGAATGAGCCGGCTTATAGTGTATTTAAGAATCACGGAATAGACCTTCAAAAACAACCCCTGGAGATCGCTATTTGTTCTCAGCATAATAATGGCGGATTGAAAGGAAACATCTGGTGGGAATCAAATATCAGCCATCTTTTCCCAGTAGGAGAAGTCTGCGGCACCCATGGAGTGCGTCGACCAGGCGGTTCGTCTTTAAATTCATGTCAAGTGGGAGGATTGAGATCAGCTCAATTTATTTCACAAAAGTATTTTTATGATCCCCCAAAAATAGAGAATTTTTTTCCAAAAATAGAGGACAAGGTATCAGAAATAATCAATTTTACTAAGAGAATCTTATCAAAAACTCGGTCTGATGGGTTTTCTTTAAATCGGATTTTACGTGAGATAAAAAACAGGATGTCTTCTTATGGGGCCATCATTAGGGATAAAGATATTATATTAGATGAAAAAACAAAAGCTTGGTCACTCTATCATCGGATCAAAAAAGAGATGACTGTTGATTACCCAAAGGATCTCCCTAAAGCCTTCAGATGCCTTGATATATGTCTCACCCATGCTGTTTATCTGGAGGCTATATATGAATACTTAGAAAAAGGAGGGAAAAGCAGGGGATCTTATATGATTGCAGACCCAGGAGGAAAAAATCCTTGTGAAGGCTTAGAAGACAAATGGAAATATGCAAGCAGTCAAGAAAAATCTTTTACAAACAGAAAGATTTTGGAACTGGGTTTGAATAAGAAAAAATCAGTAACTAAGAGATGGGTTGATGTGAGGCCGATTCCAATGCCAGACAACTGGTTTGAAAATATATGGAAGGACTTTAGGAAAGACAAAACAATAAAATAGGAGATAAAAATTGAACAAAAGAAAAGTGGCTTTGATCACAGGAGCATCCAGGGGAATAGGCCGCGGCATTGCTTTAGAATTAGCCAAATGTGGATATGATATAGCTGGGAACGCCACATGTTTATCTTCATCAGATAAAAAAACAGGGCTTTTAGAAGTCAAACAAAAAGTTAAAGAATTCCAAGTCGATTTTTTCCCTGTTCAAGGTGACATCTCAGAATTAGGATTCCATCATAAGCTAATTGATGATGTTGTTTGTCAGTTCAGCACTATAGATGTTTTGGTCAACAATGCAGGGGTAGCTCCAGAGAAAAGAGAAGATGTTCTTGATACATCTCCTGAAAGCTTTGATAAGGTATTATCAGTCAATATGCGCAGTGCTTTTTTCCTCACGCAAAAAATAGCCCGGCTTATGATTAAGCAAAAACAAAAGTCACGGGATTACAAGCCTTATATTGTGTTTATTTCTTCGATTTCTGCGGAATTTTCCTCTCCTTCCAGAGCTGAATACTGTATGTCCAAGGCAGCACTGAGTCAGGCAGCCACTATTTTCGCACATCGCTTGGCAGAATATGGAATCAATGTTTATGAAGTACGTCCAGGTATTATTGAAACGGATATGACAAAAGAGGTCAAAAAGAAATATGATAGGATGATTGAGGAAGGAGTGGTTCCTCAGAAAAGATGGGGGCTTCCCCAAGACGTGGGAAAAGCTGTGGCAGCTCTTGTTGGGGGAAATTTTGATTATTCCACAGGAGCTGTGTTAGAAGTGAGTGGAGGAATGAATATAAAAAGGCTTTAAATTTTATCAAACGGAGTTAATTCATGAATAAATCAAAAATAATATTCAATTTGCTCAAGAAAAATCAATTGGTGGCATTATTGAATCCAAAAAACGATCAGGAATGCTTAAGAGCTTATGAAATTTTAGATGAACAAGGAATTGTCTTGGAGATAGCTCTTCGATCAGAACATGCTTTGAGAGGAATAAAACAAGTTTTGGATAGATATCCGGACGCGCTTGTTCTTGCGGGAACAGTTATGACCAAGGTACAAGCCGAAAAAGTCATTGATTTGGGTGTGGCCGGTGTTGTTTCCGCTGACTATATTCCCGGTGTGGTTGATGTTTGTGTAAAGAGAGATATCATGTGTATTCCAGGGGGGCTTTCAGATTCGGGAAAGCAATTAGTCCAGAAAGCGGAACAATATGAATGTACATTAGACCAGCTCAGACAAAATTATCCTTATCAATGGGTATATAAATTATTCCCTGCATTTTCTGGTAGCATGAATAATACAGAGCTCAAAAAAGCTTGGGGTGGACCTTATAAACAATTGACCGTGTTTTATACTGGCGGCATCAAATTAGATAACCTGGAACATTCCTTTATGACAGACCCAGATGGAATATTCTGTGCTTCTGCTCTTTCCAAGAGTATTCAGGATCCTGAAAAAATGAAAAAAGAGATCAAAGAGTGGAAGGATGTGTTGAGCCAAGGAAAGAAAAAGCCAAAAAAAGAAAAGAAAGTTTTTTTTAAACCGACTCCAATACCTAAAGTGGTCACTTTTGGAGAGCTTATGTTAAGACTTTCCCCAGAAAAGGGGATTCGTTTGGAAAATACAAGTGAAATGAAGGTTCATTTTGGAGGTTCAGAAGCAAATGTAGCTGTTTGTTTAGCTAGGTTAGGGATTAAAGCAGATTTTGTTTCTGCTTTGCCCCAAAACGATATTGGAGACAATGCTGTAAACACATTAAAAAATTTTGGTGTGAATACACGGTTTATCAAAAGGAGTGGAGAACGACTTGGTATTTATTATTTGGAACATGGCTCTGGTCCCAGATCCTCTAAGGTCATATATGATAGAAAAAGCTCATCTTTTTCACAAATATCTCCGGAGGATATTGATTGGGATGCAGTCTTAAAAGATGCTCACTGGTTTCATTGGACAGGAATTACACCTGCCCTAAGTGATTCTGTCAAGAGATGTCTCCATAAAGGCCTTAAAAAGGCAAAAGAATTCGGGATTAAGGTGAGTGTGGATATTAACTACAGAAAAAAACTCTGGTGTAAAAAAAAGGCCAATAGAGTTATGACCGAACTCATGAAATACACTGATATCATCATAGGCAATGAAGAAGACTCCACATGTGTTTTTGGCTTAAAACCAGGTAAAAGCAATGTGTCAAAAGGGGAGTTGAATATCAATGGATACAAACACATGATGAAAACGCTTGCCAGCCGTTTTGATTGTGAGAGAGTGGCTGTCACACTGAGAGAAAGCATTTCTGCCACTGAAAATAACTGGTCAGCATGTGTTTATAATGGAAAAGATTTTATTTTAGGGCCTAAATATAAAGTATGGATAACAGATCGAGTGGGATCAGGAGATGCCTTTGCCGCTGGGTTCATATATGGAATTCTTAAAGGAGATTCAGACAAGAAAGCCCTTGAATTTGGGATTGCTTCAGCTGTGTTTAAGCATACTGTTTACGGAGATTTTAATATTGTTTCAGAAGAAGAGATAAAAAGGCTTTCTCAAGGTGATACCCACGGTCGGGTCCAACGATAAATTGTTTCTTTAGTTTTTTTGCATCCCGAAAACATCAGTGAAAAGCCTTTGGTCATATTATTGTAAGATAAAATCAAGTCCTCCAAGAAAAGACTGTTCTACCTCTTAGAATTTACTATTAAATGTTTTTTTCTTGTTTTACAGGACACCCGCATACTATTTTTGGAAAAGTCAAGGAAATAATTTATTCTTCCCCTGGAGAAGTCTGAAGGTTTAGCTAAATTAATTTGGCATGAAATTTGTATGGATTAAAGACAGCTTGTCTAGACTCAATCCAGACAGCGATAAAAGGAGGATAAAAATGGATATGTTGTTTCATTATACTCAGGAAAACAAGTCGGTCAAAAAATTGATGGACCTTCTTGGTTCACAGTTGGCCTGGGAAAATGTCATTACCTCCAAATCTTTTTCTGAGATTGATCGGCACCTAGATAATCACAGCGACTCTTTAAAAGTGGCCATGTTTTGTGTATCTCAAACAGAGGAAATCGAACAATTACTTTTGCTGAAAAACAAGTTGAACGGGACTCACTTGATTCTGATCATGCCCCAAAGGCATTCGGATAGCCTGAAGCTCACTCATCGGCTTCACCCCTTATTGACTTGTTTTGCTGACGGAGATTACTCTGAAGTCACTGGATTGATACGACGGTTGAACGAAGGGGACACCTTCATGCCCATAGTCAAAGGAGGAGACGGAAATGCTTTCTTCAGTATTTGGGATGAAGAAGTTTTGTTTTAGAGAGCATGTTCGTGACTTCATTTTTTTTAGAGTGGCTCCAGCCCCCCCTTAATTTCATTAAATCAACATCAGCTCCTGAATAATCCAGGTTAGTAAGGATTGTTGTCGATTCTGAACATGAACTTCGGGTCAATATAAGGTTCACAGTGTTTGTATTTTTTCATGAGTTTGATTCTTTTTTCCATTAAGAGAGGAAAATTGTCTCCGTAAATAAAGGGAGTTTGCTTGTTTTTTGAAACAATCATCCAGTCAATAGGAGCTTTTTTCCAGATTTCAATGAGATTATAACTGTTCAAAATTTCCCTATCCACCATATCTTCAAGAAGTTTTTTTTGGCTGATTTTTTTTGATTTTTTTTTCTCCTCCATATATTCGTAAACCGCATAAATCCACACAGCTGTGTTTCGCAAAGTCTCAAACAGACATTTTAGTGCTTTGGCTCTCCAGTATTGATCTTGAAAGGATTTATCTGAATTTTTATATTTACTAAATATTTTTAGGGCTTGATTTAAAGGAGGGAACACATTTTTGTCAATTCTTTTAAAACTCTTTTGGGCATATTCCTTAGAAATAAGGTCAAACAGCACATCTTTTGAAAGGTCAACTTTGTTGGGATTATGAGGAGATGTGCACATATGGTCTTCATAATAAGCCCTTTCTCTTTCTGGGATACAGGAGATGTCAGGAACTAAGGGGCGGACAAAGAGACGCTGCCATACCACTCCATAATGGGAATAGATGGACATAGGGGGGAAGTTTCTCATTGATTTATCTATATACTGCCATGCTTTAATCATAGAAGAGACGTGTTCTGAAACACAAAATTTTCGAGCGATCTCTAAGACAGTTTTGTCAATATTCATATCTGGTTCCAGTTGAAACCTTCTGAAAATTTCTTGGTTAACGGATAAAGGAACATTTTTGGGGGGATTGATGCCTCCTAAGTGAGACATGGCTTTTATTCCTAAATCATAAGCTGAGAAAAGTTTTTCATATGTCAGCCAAGGAAAAGGAATTCCAAGCAGAGGCTCATGGTTGGTATGAGGACCAAATGAATGAAAGAAAAAAGCTCGACTTTTCCTGGAATAGAGCTCTTTGAGGGGATGTTTTTCTTTGTCTTTAAATCTGTTTTGGAGAGATGAGCCTGAAATTTTTATATCAGGGTATACAGGATGCTCATAAATGCTTTCCCAACCAGAAGTCAATAAAGAATTGACTTCCACGTCAATACTGTTTTTTATTTGAGGCCACAGATATTTTCGTTCGCCGTAAAAAGGTTCTAAACGAATGATCATTCTGAATTTTGGATTTATTTCCTTTCCCGTCTCCAGCAGGGTGGTTAGAAAATGAATGATATTTTTTACAGCAGCTCTGGCAATATCTTGGTCATCTTTCCATTCTCTTATGAGATAAGCTCCACCATTTCGTCCTACATAAAGGGATTTGGTGTATTCAAAGCCAGCTCCGCTGTCATTTGTCCAGATGGTCATGAATTCCAATTCTGGAATTTCTTTCATAATTTTTTTCAGGAGCTCCGCATAATGTTTTTTGACTATCGGATGAGCGGTGGAAAGAGTGTATCTGGGTTTGAAGCTCCTGAATGGGTGGTCGATCCTTGCTCCCCTCAGAGTAGGGTATTTTTTGAAAAGTTTTTCTGGAACAGACCTGGGTTCAAAACAAAGGAGCCCTGGAGCCATCCCATATTTGACACATAAACGGGCATTCTCTTTGAGAAGCGCCATGTTTTCCCTGAGATATTTTTCTGGATAAATTCCTTTATTCAAATGGCTACAGGTAAACTGATCAAGAGCAGGACAATAAGTATAAAAATCAGGATAAAATTCCTTGGGGACACCTTTCTCAATAGGTCTGTCAAAAGCCAGAGCATTGACTTCAATGTGGGAGAATCCAAGTCTAGCATATTCCTTTAAATAATTTTCTTTATCAAAATTGCGCATCATTCTGGCATATTGAGTAAGGAATAAATCAAAAGAAGTTTTTTCAACAGGAAAACTTAATGTTCTTATCCAAGGAGTAAAATAAGAACAATCCCTACGTGAAAAATATTCCCAAATATATTGATAAGCCATAAAAAGGAAGTTCGGTTTTGATGATAAAAGCCAAGCACAGTCCTCTTTGTCAACATGAAACAAGACCCATTCTTTTTCAGCAGGCATCTTAAAACGAGAGATAGAGGGAAGGCTTTTCTGATAGTCTTCCAATACAGAGATATAAACAATACCGTTTTGCTTGGGCATATCTCTGGTCTGCTTAGGGATTATTTTTGTGGAACAAGAAGTGTGTTTGGATAAATCATGAGCTAAGGTTTGTTCAACGGGAAGTGGCGTCTTGTCTAGTATGATCCGATCTATTCTTTTGAAAAATTTATTGAGTTTAATGGTTTTTCTCCTTTCACCAAATCATATTTATAATTTCTCTGAGATTTGATCCCATACTTCAAAAAGATGGAGAATATTTTCAGGATTCGATTCAAGACCAAACTCACATTGGGCAATAATTCCTCCCATATGATAAAGGTGGTTCCAGATATAATAGACTGCTTCTTCAACATCAGACTTTGAACCGTTCATCAAAATTTCTTGACGGTCCATTTCTCCCCAGAAGGTTATTTTTCCCCCAAATTTTTTTCCCAAATCCGGAATATTCATACAGAATAACTGAGAATTTATGGCATGAATTCCTGATTCTATAAGGTCCGGAATGATATCAGATATATGTCCATCTGAATGCATAAACACATATTTTCCATGTGCTCGAGCGATTTCAGCATATTCTTTATAAAGGGGCAGAAAGATTTCTCTGAATGTATCTGGATTAACAATCAATCCCTGCTGAGTTCCCCAGTCATCCATAAGGAATATTCCATCCACCTCAGTTTGAGCCCATATTTCAATTTCTTTGCAGTAATGTGAATGAATCTTATGGATAAGTTTAAATAGTTCCGGGGGCTTTTCCATCAAATCAGTGAGAGCTTTCTCCATGGTTCTTATAAACTGAAGCCTTTCAAACGGCCTCGCCACTGTTCCTTGGAGAACAAATGCATCGGTATTATGACAAAAACGATTTATTTCTTCTATGTCCAGTTTAAGGATAGATTCAGGGGGTTTGAAATCCTCCAGCTCTTCCCAATCATCTATCAAGGGTTCTCTAACAATACCTATGATTCCTTCCTGAGGGTTAGAGAATTTGCATCCCCATTCGTCAATATAAGGACCTGGAGTGTATCTTTCTCCCTTTGTTTTCAGCGGTTTTTTGTATGAGGCCGGAGCAGCGAGGATATCATCAAAATATTTTTTATGGAGTAAGTTGACTATTTTCGGATATTTCTTTTCAGCCCAAGGTAATACCCATATCTGACGGGGTATCCGAGAGGGATTTTCAAATTCAAGTGCTTTTTTGACAAGTAGACGACTGGTTTTTTTCATAAAGCATTCTTTTTTCTTTGTGGCTGCCCACCAGGAAAGAATCGGTATGTTTTCATATTGATTCGTTTTCCTTTGACAGCCCATTTTATCCCTTTTTCTGAGGGAAGACATGAGTTGAGGTAGCAGTTATACAGGATTTTATCTAGATCTTTGACCCAGAGGCTTTCCCCTGAGTTACTGTGCTGGATAAGAGAAGATGGAAAAGAATGCTTACCAGGAGCTGAATCCTGTATTCCATTAACAGTCAGAGTTTGGGGGTATGCAGCCTCTGGTCCGCATAAAACTTTCTTTAAATTCTTCACAACCTTAATCGACTCATAAAATTTTTTGAATGGATTTTCTGAGTCAGGGTTGCCGTATTCTAAGGATTGTCCTTGGTTTTCCTCGCAGAGAATTGTTTTGGAAGTTTCTCCGTAGGTCACCGTGGCATGTTCGAATTGGAGATTGAACATAGGTCCTAATCTTTTTTGAGCCGAATGAGAAGCATAAAAAAGAAGCTCTGTTTCATCATTAACAAGGACTCGAGCCGCAATTGTATCATAGTTTGGTATGGAATAGGCTTTATATGTTTCTGCTTCAATAGAGCTGGGAAGAGCACTGGAATCTATTTTTTTTCCCAGAAGGTATAAAAGGTTGTGAAGGAAATGGGCCATGGCATTGTTCGCAGGACTGTCTAAAATCCAATTCCCGTCTTTATCTTTTACCTTTCCAGCCCAGTCGTTTCTTGAATAATATTCAAATCCTCTTGGCCAGAGACATAACGTCTTTATCCGAATAGGTTTTCCGAATAATCCCTTCTGGATATCTTTTTTTAATTGTTGAATGGGGGAGGAATAAGACCACTGATATCCCACTAGCATATGACGCGCTGAATCTTTTTTTATTTTAATCAAAGCCGCTGCATCCTGTATGGTGGATGCCAAGGGTTTATCACAGAGAACATGGCTTCCTTGCTCCAGAGCCAAGGAGCTTTGGGGGATGTGAAAGTGAATAGGGGATGCGATGATGACTAGGTCAACATGATTGATGTTGGTATAGACTTGTTCTAATGTGTGGTAAACAGGTATGCCTTGTTTTAAAAACCATTGAGTATGAAAAGAATTATCTGGAAATAGTTCTACAGCTGCTTTGATATTTATGAATCCTCGATAAAATTCCTTTATTAATATGCTGGTATAATGATGCCCGTATCCTCCTATTCCAACCATAACTACGGATATAGGTCTGTGCTTATTATATGATGTCATTTTTTTGTTCTAATAAATCTGTAAAAAACATTTCTTTAGAATCAAGATCGATTCCTATGGTTTTTATTTCAAAGGCATCCAAAAACAATTCGATTCTTTTTTCAAGAACAGGTATGTATAGTTTTATTTTTCTTCTCTGGGCGGATGGCTCAAAAAGCCTGATGATTAACCAATTCTTCTTTTCAGCCATTTTTAATGTTTTTAATTGGACAGTATCATCATTAATAATAATGCTTGGTTTGGGGAGATGGCCGTTCTCTGAAGGGAAGCAGCAGAGAGCAAAAGGGCATTCGTTCTTAATAGTGGATTCCCGGCTTATTAAAGAAAGTCGGTCTTGAGTTGTTCCGATTTCAATCCAGAATCGGAAGGTCCTTTTCCCCTGGTCTATCCTGTCTTCAAAACGGTCAGGAGGAACCAAAGGTTGATTGTTTACAGGATGAGCTGCATAAGCAGGAGAGCGAAGCAAGGACGGCCGGAGTTCACCAGATATGAAATCAAATCCATAAATCCCTTCATTAATAAGGGTCAGCATGTGTTTTTTGTTTTTTGACATCACTCCTATCCATTTCTGTGTGACATGTTCTTTCTTGGAACTGGAATGCTTTTCTAGCCCATAAGGAACCTGAGTCAAGCAAATTCCTTTTTTAAAAATAGTGGGTATGGATAACTTCACCATCTTGTCCTTCTCATTCCAGAATAATTTTATCTCGATTTCAAGGATTTTTCCTTTTCTAGGGAATTTGTATCGAACACAGGCATAAGATTTATTGTATTTGAATAAAGCTTCTACTATTGTCCGGATAGAACCCTGTTCGATAATGCGGAGAGGGGGAAGTGAATTTATTCCTGCTCCTGAGAATGAGGCGCTTTGTTTTGAGTTCATGAGTAAAAAAACCCCACTTTGATTTGTGAATGAGCCGACTTTCATTCCCCATGGGTCAGGATAATCATCCATGACTTTTAGTGAAAATGAACCTGATGTAAGGAAATTGATTCCAGATGATTGGAAATTGTCCACTAGCCCTGTCTCAGAATTAATGGTACATTCAGCTTTTTCAGATTTTAGTATCAAATCAGAATGGATTCCTTTTATTCTCGATTTTTGAGGAGTTTCGGTCTTTAAAGAGACCTTAAACCTGTTCATACAGGCAGGACTTAATTTTGCTCTGAATACAACCCGCTTTCTATGATCATTGGATATGTTGCTGCTTTCTTTTTCAAGTTGACACGGTATTTTTTTCCCTTTTTTATCCTTTATTTCAGGAAACCAAAATATTTCAGGATTTTCATTGGGTTCATCTGGCTGAAATTCACAACAGATGATCTCGTCAATCGAATAGGGATGAGGATTATAGACCATGATGGGAAATTCATCCTTTGCTGCTTTTTTTTGACCGGATAAGAGTTTAAGAAAAGCCTTATTTTTAAGCCGGGACAAAATTTCCAATCCATGATCTATTCTTTGCAGAGCATATTCCTCCACTTCTGAAATAGAAGTGCCAGGAAGAATGTCATGGAATTCACAAAACAGAAGGTCTTCTAAGGCTTGGTTAAGTTCCTGTTTGGGATAATTCATCAATCCATTAAGAAAAGCATGGGTAATTATCTTTTCAGTGAAATAATAAGTGTTTTCAAGTTTTCTGTGTCTTTGCTTGACCTGACTCATGGTGGTATAGCAACCCACAGCCCATGGATTGAGGTCTTTTTTGAACAAAGGAAGGGTAAAATTTTTTGTTTTATCGAAATATTCTTCTGGGGTGGAATGTTTGATTCCCCATTCTCCGGATTTTTGTTTCAATTTTTTTATTTGAATAAGGTCTTTTCGTGAAGGGCCTCCGCCGTGATTGCCAACTCCCCAGAGAAGTATGCCTGTCTTTACTGTCTTATTTTCTTGGAGCCATTTGATTATTCTTTTTCCTGCTTTTCCTTTATGAGAGTTATAATGATAGGGGGTTCGGTGCGCAAAGACTTTGGAACCATCATATCCCATCCATACAAAATCATCTTTGGGAAGCTTGAGTCTTTCCGCATCTGGTCTGCAGAAGAGATAAGAATGATACCCTGTTTTTTTGAGAATCTGGACCAATCCTCTGGTGTGTCCAAAGGGATCTAAGTTAACAGCAGTTTTGGGTTCTACATTGAATTTTTCTTGGAAGTATTTTTTCCCATAAAGGATCTGTCTAACTAAAGACTCACCACAAGGCATATTACAGTCAGGCTGGAGATACCAGCCTCCCATCACATGCCATTTTCTCTTTTTTATCAAGTTTTTGATTTTTTTGAAAAGGGTTGGGTCATGTGTTTCTATCCATTTGTAAAGCAGAGCTTCATTATGGTTAAAAACAAAATCATCAAATTCCTCACATAGTTCTGCAGCAGTACGAAAAGTGGAGAGAGCTTGAGCCACCCCTTCTTCCCACTCCCAAAGCCAGACTGGGTCAAGGTGAGCATTACAAATGAGGAAAAGAGTGTTGGTTTTATTCATCCGAATACTTATTAACCTGAACTATTCATGAAAAATGGCGATGTTTTCATTATCATTCTCTTTTCTGCGATATGCAAGATTTTTTCTGGAACAACACTCTGAATATTTTTCTTGTTCTTATTTTTCGTTTTAGTCGCTATTTTTTTGCCTTCCAGGCAAACTGTAATGAAATTAAACTTGCAACTCGATTAGTGAATAATTAAGGATGATAATATATCAGGAATCATTTTAAAATATAAATACGATTTCTTTGAAAAATAGATTTTGACAATTGAATAGAGCTGTGCTATAAGTCTTATCAAATAAGTGATGTTTGTAGGTATTGAATGAAAAAAGTCCCACCAACAAAGTAAGTCTCGCCATGGAATTAAAAACACAGGATTGATTCTTTCAGATGTTTGTTTATTTTGATTTCATAAATTTAAGCAAAAAACAAATGATCCATAGAGTCCTAAGTCTTCTCAAGGAGGCAAGAAATGCATATTGACCGAAAAAGGAAATTTAGGATCGGGATCTTATATGTAAATAATAAAGGAGGTTACTACTTTGGCTAAAGGAATTGTTAAATGGTTTAGTGATGAAAGAGGATATGGATTTATAGAACAGGAGGGACAGGAGAAAGATATTTTTGTTCATTATTCTTCAATCACCATGCCTGGTTTCAAAACCCTTACTGAAGGAGAGGAAGTAAGCTTTGATATCGAAGAAAACGAACGCGGACTCGTGGCTAAAAATGTGACTAAAGTTTTACCAAAAAAGTAAATATCTTCCACTACATCATCGGGAAAGGGTGTTTTTGCTTATTGAGGAGAAGTATTTACGCTCTTATTATTTTTTCAAAAAAAAAGTTGAGAGGATTTTTTTAAATATTTAGAAGAATTAAAAAGCCATGAGGAGAAAATATTTTGCCCTATTTTTGCTTTTTATCCTTGTCACTATCATTTCTTATTCATGTTCATCTCAGGTTGAAGAAGAACATACTGAACAGGAAATTGAAAAATTCAAACTGGTTTCTGAGATAAAATCAGATAATAATAGTCCTTTTTATGTCAACTTAAATAATTATCCTTCTTATCGGAAGAACCTACCTATAGGAATATTTGATTCAGGAACCGGTGGATTGACTGTTTTGGATGCTGTTATCAAAATGGATAGGTTTGACAACCGAACTCATGAGCAGGGGAGTGATGGGATACCTGATTTTATTTCAGAGAAGTTTATCTACCTGGGAGACAGGGCCAATATGCCTTATGGGAGGTATCCTTCTGAAGGGAAAACTGACTTTCTCAAAGAACTGATAATCAAAGATGTTCGTTTTTTATTAAGCGATAAATACTTTCTTAATCCCGAACATAAAATACCCCGGGGAAAGAAATCTCCAGTCAAAGCCGTGGTTATCGCTTGCAATACGGCCACAGCTTATGGATTTGAATTGATAGAGCAAATCACAGAAAGATGGGGATTGGATATAAAGACCCTAGGGATAATAGAGTCTGGAGCCAAAGAAGCTGTTGAGACAACCCCTTTGAGTGAAAAAGAAATGATAGGAATATTTGCTACAGAGGGGACTTGTGATTCTGGAGGATATGTCAGAGCCTTAAAAAAGTTTTGTGATAAAAAGAATCATAAAGAAATTAAAGTCGTCCAGCAGCCTTGTTTTGGATTAGCCGGGGCTATTGATGGTGATCCTGCCTATATCACATATTATCCAGAAAAAAACAGAGAACCTGAAATATATCAAGGACCAGGCATAGGACATCCAAAATATCCTATAGATCTTTCTTTATGGAAAGAATATAAATTTGAACATGGAAGTCAATTGCTGGTAAAAAAGGATAAAAACAAGAATATCCGGAAAGTTGAAATCAATTCCATTGGAAATTATATCAAGTATTATATAACATCCTTAGTTACAAAGGCTTTGAAAGAACAAGTGGATTGCATCCATTCTGTTATTTTGGGATGTACTCATTATGCTTTATTCAAACAAGAGTTTAAGGAACATTTTTTTTATCTTAGATCTATTGATGAAAAATATAAGGAGCTTATTCCAAAAGATTTGGTTATTATTGACCCCGCAGAATCTGAAGCTGCAAATCTTTATCTTCATTTAAGAGAAAATAATCTCTTTGGGAAGAACAAAAACCAAGAAAGTCAGTTTTTTTTATCTGTCCCCAATCCCTTGCTAAAGGAACTTAACTTCAATTCAAGAGGGGAGTTTCCTATTGATTATAAATATGGCCGATCCATCAATCAATCTGTATTCTACGTGAAAAGGATTCCTTTAACCAAAGATTTGCTGTCAAGTGACCTTTGTTTTAAATTAGAGAATCATTATCCAGATTTATACAGGCTCTTATTTGGTTTGTATTGATGATTTTATTGACTCTTCTCTCATAATCTGATATCAGGAATAATGAAAATGAAAAAAGTGGCTATTCTGACTTCCGGAGGGGACTCCCCAGGAATGAACAGCGCTATCCGAAGTGTGGTCAGATATGCCTTGTCTCAGGGACTTTCTGTGGTGGGAGTGACTCATGGTTATCAAGGTCTTATCGATAAAAAATTTAGAGAATTGGGAAGACAGGATGTCAGTAATATCATCAATCTCGGAGGAACCTTTTTAAAGACAGCCAGGTCTAAAGATTTTTATAACAGGAAATGGAGAAAAAAAGCATATCAAAACATGATGGAAAACGGAATTGACAGTTATGTAGTCATTGGGGGAGATGGTTCTTTTCGAGGAGCATTGGATTTTCACAGGGAATTTGATTTTCCTGTGATGGGAATCCCGGCCACCATAGATAATGACATTTCCGGTACTCAGGAAACTCTTGGTTTTGATACAGCCCTTAACACAGCTATGGATGCCATAGATAAAATCAGGGATACTGCTTATAGCATGGATCGAATTTTTCTCGTTGAGGTGATGGGAAGAGAGTCTGGTTCCATTGCTGTCCATTCTGCTCTGGCTGGAGGAGCTGAAGATCTGGTTATTCCGGAAATAGAGCGGGATATTGATAGTATTTTAGACAAAGTAAAAAAAGGAAGAAGATCAGGAAAAAAGAGCTGGATCATTATTCTTGCTGAAGGTTCTGGAAAGACCTTGACTCTGTCTGAAGAGTTGAAAAAGCACCTCAAGGATGTACGGGTGACTGTTATTGGCCACATTCAAAGAGGGGGAAGTCCGAGTGCGTTTGACCGGGTTTTAGGAGCTCGGATGGGAAAAGCAGCAGTGGAGGCTTTGCTTGATGGCAAAGGTCATCATGCCGTGGGATGGATCAATGACTGTCCGGTTGTTTATCCTATGCAGGATGCTATCAAATACAAACAGGAAGATTTCTCTAAATTTATTGAATTGGTACAGATTTTAACCTAATTTTTTAAATTATCATTTCAAAATGAGCAAGAGGAGTTTGAGGGAATGAAGGCCAAAGATACGCAAAAATTGGTTTATCCCAAGGCTTTAAAAAGTTTTAAATCATTAAGAGAAGCCCTGGACCTGTTCGATGATATATTAGAGCAGGATTCGTTACAAAATCAGCCTTTATTTTACAGAGCAAGAAAATTCTTAAGAGAAGGTGAGGATTTTTTTAAGCAATCGGTAAAGAATGCCAAAAGACTGTTAGGTCCGCTTCCTGAATATGTTACTGCTGATTATTATAAATGGAGAGAAAGTTTACTCAATGAGTATAACATGCTCGCAAAAACCCAGGAGCAGGAGGAATTGACCAACGAGCTTTTGGAGGATGATTTTTTAAGTAAATTAATGGGCAAAAATGAGATAAAAAAATTTCTTAATTTAAATTATGATTCTCAAAAGACAGGAAAAAGAAAGCTTTCCAATATAAAGATTAGAATTATCTTTGATAAATTGGATGAAATGATAACAGAAGCGAAAAATAAACAGAATAAGATCTTTGATCAAAAAAAAAGTTTGTAAATTCTTATTAGCCTGGATTATTCACGAGTCAAGGTTGCTGCAGATGCGAGGCACAGGACATGAAGGTGTGGTCCTTCACTGCGAATGCCTTGGTACGAAGCAGATGCAGTGAGATTGGCTTGCCTGAAAGGTAA